>Ga0315306_10000085_pt1 | contig 41863 bp, 36 predicted proteins | sample TDP1_MG_FD_203803 | JGI IMG/M metagenome (GOLD analysis project Ga0315306, IMG submission 203803) | Freshwater sediment microbial communities from Lake Towuti, South Sulawesi, Indonesia - TDP1 | ecosystem: Environmental > Aquatic > Freshwater > Lake > Sediment | place: Indonesia: South Sulawesi... | reverse complement strand
GAACAGATATGGCAGAAGCTAAAATCTCACTCCCGGAAAGATCGGCCAGCAAAAATTGGTATGATATAATGAATTTCTCGAGGAGGAATCCAGAATGCAGTCCTTGCTGGAAGAAGCAATCAAAAAATCTAATGCCGACTACGTAGATATCCGGTTTGAAGAAAGTCAAAGAACGGTGGTGGAGTATCTGGGGAAGGAACTGGAAAATATTGGTATTAGTACCAGCCGGGGAGGAATTGTCCGGGCTATAGTTAATGGAGGCTGGGGAAGTGTATCTTTTCAAGATCCGGAAGAATTATCCCATTATATCACCTTGGCGATAGAAGCTGCCCGTCTGGTAGGGAAAAGTTTTACCCGAATGGCTTCCGCTCGCCGGATTAGGGATGAGGTAAAAGTAGTTATTAAAAAGGATCCCCGGGAGATCTCTTTGGCAGAAAAGAAAAATCTTATGGAGGAATACAATGATATTCTATTAAAAATTCCTCGCATTCAAACTACCTCCGTTCGTTACCATGACGTCTTTCTCACCAAATATTTTGTCAATTCGGAAGGTAGCTATCTAAAACAGGAGTGGTGCGAAGTGGTAGCAGTAGTTCAGGCCATTGCCCGGGAAGGTAGTAATGTCCAGCCAGCGAGTGAGTCATTTGGTAGCACTACCGAAGGCTTTCTGGCAATAGAAGGTAAACACTCGTTAGTGGAAGACACTGGTCTTCGGGCAGTAGCCTTACTGGATGCGGTCCCGGTAACCGGCGATCGTTATACAGTAATCATCGATCACAAACTAGCAGGAGTGTTTGCTCACGAAGCGTTTGGACATATTAGTGAAGGAGATTTAATTTATGAAAATGAACGTTTACGAGAAATGATGAAGTTAGGGAATCAATTTGGGGTGGATAATCTCCACATTTTGGATAATGCTACTTTAAAAGGATACCGGGGTTACTATTGTTACGATGATGAAGGGGTTCCTTCTTCAGAAACTTTCTTGATTAAAAATGGAATTCTGGTGGGAAGGTTGCATTCTCGAGAGACGGCTGGTAAAATGGAAGAAGGAATTACCGGGAATGCTCGGGCTATTAATTACGCCCATCGTCCCATTGTGCGCATGTCTAATACTTATATTCTGCCCGGGGAAAAAAGTTTTGAGGAAATACTGGAAGAAACCTCGGAGGGATTGTATGTCCGGGGTGCTCGCGGTGGGCAGACAAATGGTGAAATGTTTACCTTCAGTGCCGAAGAAGCCTTTCTAATCCAGAATGGAAAGTTAGCCGGAAGAGTGAGGGATCTTACTCTTACCGGAAATGTTTTTGAGACACTTAAAAATATTGATGCCATTGGTAATGATTTAGTGATTATTAATAGTGGAGGGGGATGCGGCAAAGGGGCTCAATCTCCGCTTCCGGTCTCCTTTGGCAGTCCCCATATTCGCATTCAGAATGTTTTAATTGGAGGTCGTTGATAATGGAAGAACTGCTTAATCTAGCTAGAAAAAGAGCTGACGAAGCGGAGGTTTACTGGATTAAAGAAGAAAGGATCCCGGTAGAGTTCGAAAATGATAAATTGAAGTCCATCGATTCAAAGTTTATTGAAGGAGTAGGGTTGCGAGTAATAAGGAATGGACGCCTTGGTTTTTCCAGTACTACCGATATGCGGGGTCCTTCTTTGCTGTTAGAGAATGCCCTGGTAGCGACGCAATTCGGGGAAGAAGCCGGGTTTCAGTTTCCAGGAGAAGCAGAGCCCACGTCGGTAAAATTGTTTGATGACCAGATACTTCAACACTCGCGGGAGGAGGCAGTGAAATCCGGAGAAAAAGTTATTAAAAAAATTCACGCCTATAATCCGGATATTCGCTGTTACGTGGGTATTACTCGTGTTAAGAAGGAAGTGGGAATTTTTAACACCCGCGGGATGCGACTGCAGTATCGGAAAACAATTCTGGGAGTGGATATTACTGGCATTCTGGCGCGGGAACAGGATGTCCTCTGGGTGAGCGAAGGAACGGTTAGCTGTCGTCGCGAAGATATCAAAATTTTTGACCTGGTGGAAGAGATAATAAAAAAATTTCGGTATAGCGAACAAGTGGTGAAGTTGCCTTCCGGTAAAATGCCGGTTATTTTTAATCCAAAAGCGATTTATGCTTTGCTTATTCCTTTAATGCTGGGAGTGAATGGGAAAATAGTTCAGAAAGGTGCCTCTCCTCTTTCTCAGTATCGAGGGAAAAAAGTCTTTGATTCCCGGCTTAATATTTTCGATGCGGGAGAAATGGATTTTCAACCGGGCAGTTCACCGATAGATGATGAAGGAGTGCCCACCCAGAGGACCCCGGTAGTAAATGGTGGAATTCTGACCAATTTTATTTTTGATTTGCAGACCGCTGCCCGCATGAAAACCAAAAGCACCGGGAATGGGAGAAGGAATTTCACTGGCCCTCCCTCTCCTGAATTTAACAATATAGTGATTTCTCCTGGTGAAGTTCCTTACCCAGAAATGATCCGGAATCTGAAAGAAGGCCTGCTGGTGGACCAAGTCATGGGAGCGGGACAAAGCAATATTCTGGCAGGTGAATTTTCGGTTAATGTAGATTTGGCTTTTAAAATTGAGCAGGGTGAAATTACTGGCCGGGTTAAAAATGTCATGGTGGCGGGCAATGCTCTGGAAGCAATGAATAATATCGCTTCTATAAGCCGGGAAGTTCAAATAATACCCGGTGGGTTCATTACTCCCGCATTCCTTTTTGAAAAACTAAGTGTAGCCAGTCGTGATTAATCAGAAAGGAGGAAAAGCCATGTCGGAGGTAATGAAGATTTTAAAAACCCGTCGAAGTGTTCGCAATTTTGATAAACGCCCAGTAGCAATGGAAATTATCGAGGATATTATTGATGCTGCTCGCTTAGCACCTACCGCGGCGAATTTGCAACCCTGGGAGTTCATCGTGGTAACTCAAAAGGAAATCCAACGAAAAATCGCGGAATTAACTGATTATGGTAAGTTTATGGTTGATGCTCCCGTGTGTATAGTAGTCTGTTGCCGCGACACCCATTTTTATCTGGAAGATGGATGCGCAGCTACCGAAAATATTCTTTTAGCGGCCAAAGCTCAGGGGCTGGGTTCCTGCTGGGTGGCCGGGGAAAAGAAATATTACGCTTCTAAGGTGCTGGATATTCTTGGAGTTCCCGCGGGATATAAACTGGTAAGCTTGATCCCTATAGGTTATTCCGCTGCCGAACCTTCTTTACCCCACAAGCGTTCCCTGGAGGAAGTTATACACTGGGAAAAATACGGTCAGAAAGCCCGGCAGAAATGACTTAATTTGCTCCAGGAAGGAAGAAAAGATGAAAAACCGGGTAATCAAGTTTATGATTTTGATAGGAACGGGGGTAATGCTCTTACCCCTTTCATCACTGGCCCTAAATAGTCCCCGAGCAGCGGGCATGGGGAATACTTTTCTGGCGATAGCGGATGATCACTATACTGTTTTCTACAATCCAGCAGGAGTTTTCCAACTCACTGAGGGAAGGATTTTTTTACAGTATAATTTTCCATTGCAAATTAGTGCCTACGGAATAAGTTATGTCTTTTCCCCGGCAGAGAAAATTCGTTTTGCTACCAGTTTCTTCCGGGAGATGGAAGAGCAAGAAGTAGTTTTAACTTATGCCGGATTAATTTCGCGCTTAAACTGGGGAGTAAATGTACGCTTTAGTTCTTTAGGCCTCCAATATAAATGGGCCTGGGATCTCGGTTTTCTTTATCAGTGGGGTCCTCAGCGGCGGTTAGGGATAACCATTTCCGATCTTTCCAATACTTTAATTTATGATTCCCTTCAGGTTATCCCCCAGCAATGGAAAATGGGAATTAGTTTTCCGGTAATGGAGAGTCTAATTATTTCTTTGGACTGGGAAGAAGCCGAGGGAGCTATTTCCTATGGAATGGAACAATATCTTTCCAATTATATTTTCCGCATTGGCTCCCATTACGGACATTTAACCCTTGGTCTGGGATTTAAATTGGGTCCTCTGGTAACTGATTATGCCTATCTGACCCGCCAAATAGAAAGAGGAATTGTTAAGGAAAACGTTCACCTTCTTGGATTTGCCCTCCATTTTTGAAAAAATAAAGAGTGTAGCAAAATTGCGAGAAATCACTGTTGATATTCATGTACATATTTTCCCTGATGCTGTAGCCTCCACCGCTATCCTGCGTCTCCAGGAGGTATTTAAAACCGAAGTGGTGGCCGAAGGAAATCTTACCGGGTTACGGAGAGATATGCAAGGGGCAGGAGTAGACATCTCGGTGGTGCAGGGAGTAGCTTCCCGTCCCGATCAAGTTACTTCCATTAATGATTGGCTAGCAAAAATAAAGGCTCCCGATATAGAAGCTTTTGGGGCCATTCATCCCGATTTCCCTGATAATAAGAAGGAAATTTTTCGCATTAAAAAATTAGGTTTGAAAGGGATTAAACTTCATCCCGAACTCCAGGAATTTTCTCCCGACGAAAAACGATTATGGACAATTTATCAAGCAGCGGAAGAGGAAGAATTGGTAGTTTTGTTTCATATGGGTAATCTTATCTCTCCTCGGAAAAGAATAAGGGGAACTCCCCAGAAGTTGAAGAAAGTTCTCCGTCTCTTCCCCAATTTAAAAGTAATTGCTGCTCATCTTGGAGGTTATCTGGTTTGGGAAGAGGTTGCCAAGTATCTTCTGGGGGAGAAAGTTTATTTTGATACTTCTTATGTTTCACCTGTTCTTAGCCAGAATTCCGTTTTAGAAATTATTCGTACTCATGGAGTGGAGAAAATTCTTTTTGGGACTGACTATCCTTTTTGTCATCCCCGGGAGGAAATAAATTTTTTAATGGGAATACCCTTCACGGATAAGGAAAGGGAAGCCATTCTAGGGGAAAATGCCCGGCATCTACTGAGACTAGGAAAAAATTCTTAATCTATTAAAAGATGGAAATCTCTTCCTTCCCAGCATCCATCAGCCCAACGGAAAGTGAAATTTATTTCTCGAACGCGCTCTTCAAAAGGTCCTAGCGTTGCCCGGAAAAGATAAGAAGTGATGGCGCCACCACTAACCGGTTCCAAGGGGGATTCTTTTACTTCCTGCCAGTTATTAATTCCCCAGTGAACCACTCCCGGGTAAGCGGTTTCAATAGTGAGGGGTAAAGGACGAGGAATCCTCTCCAGTAGTTGATTAAATGACCATACCGGTCCGTGGGGCACAATTGGTGGGTTAAGGACTAAAGGAGATAACTGTCCAGTAAGCAAGTAAACATTTTTTAAATGTTTACGGAAAAGATCATCAAAAAGATATTCCTGCCTACTTTCCTGTTTTTTTCCATACCACCAGAACCAGTCACTCCCTTCGGCAGCATACATTGACCGGAAAGCCAGGGAATGCGTATGATAGGTAGCCCCGGTTTTTTCCAGATCGTCTCTGGTCATTTTGAGTAATTCCCAGGCGCGGTTTTCTTCCGGTTCTCCCATTCTCGTGCCAAGACTGGTTTCGTGATGTGACCCTTTTTCATCAATCCAGCAAGCGGTAAAGAGGCGGGTAAGTGAGGCATGGGAGTCGGGAGGATGAGCAGGGATATCTCGATAAGGATTACCTTCCAGATATTCGGATAAGGTTACGGTTTTAATTTTTTCCTCCTCCAGCCGCCGATAAAGATAATGTAAGAATTCCTGACCATCGTCTCGGTAACTTTCCCAGGTATTTTTGCTATCCAAGACAACGGTGACAATAAGGTCCCGGGCACGATTTTCTTTTTCCGAGTATTTTTTCTTTACTAAAGTCAAAAATTCTTCTACTGCCTGATGATAGTCCTGGTAAGAAGGATAACTTGAGGCAATGGCCTGGGAAAGTTGGGTATCGCGGAAGAAAATACTTACCGGAGATGCCAGAACTACATCTGTCAATAAATATGGCTTTCCCAGTACCTGGGGATCGTCCACGGCATAACCATGGTCTCCGCTTTGCCGCAATACCTCCTGGTCACTAATAATCCATTTAATTCCCGCCCGGGATAAAAGTTCTATGGTGGTGGGACTGATAGCTCCTTCGGCGGGCCACATTCCCTTGGGAGGAGAACCGAATTTTTGCTGGTAAAATTCCTTAGCCTGTATTATCTGAGCATAGGCATCTTCCGGGCGGTGAAACCTTAAAGGGAAAGCGGCTGGACGAGCAATTTTATCACTAGCAGAATCATAAATTAAAGGAAGTAGGGGGTGATAATAAGGGGAAACCGAAACCTCTATCTGTCCTTTTTCCTGTAATTTTCGATGAAGAGGAATTATGTTACGCATAATCTTATATTGTTGAGCAATCATTTCCCGAAGATCTTTAGCAGTGAAATTTCTACCTTTTTGTAGCCATTTGGTGAGTGAAACCTTACTTCTATCTTCTAAAGTAACCCCCCGGGTACGAAATTCGGGGGAAAACCAGGACAGGTTAAACCACATTTTCAAATCCGTATAATCCTGCTCGGTAAAGGATTGTTGATCAATCTTCTTTTGATAAAGTTCCCGGTAGCGGGGAAAAGGGAAAATACGGTATTCTGGAAAAGCGGGGAAAAAGTTAATCCGTAGATACTCTTTCTCCATGGAGGTAAGGTGGGAAGAAGGTTTCAAACATAATTCCAGATCTAAATCAGTAACCCCGCTATAAAGATATTCTTCTATCTGCCATAAGAGAACTGGAGTCAGACTGATAGTTAAATGGACTTCGGGATAATTTTTTAGTAAAGCGGCCAGGCGGTAATAATTTTTGAGACAGTGCAGTCTTACCCACGGTAGAAGGCAGGAGCCGCGTCCTAGTTCGCGGGACATATTGCGGTAAAGAGGTTGATGGTGATGCCACACAATAGCTAAATAAATAAAAGAACGATTAACGAAAAAATCCTCCTTTTAAAGATTATTTTAAATTTAGCATAAAACGATATTATTGTCAATTCTCCACAGTTATCCATTTTTAAAGATGAATTTTTGGTCCGGATGTGGTATACTTAAAGCGCTTTCCCATCGAGGTATTTTTTAACGCGCAAAAGTCTTGGAAAGCGTAGAAAGAGGAGGAAAAATATGTTATTTGATTTTCTGTGGGGTCTTTTTTCTAATGATATGGCCATCGATCTCGGCACTGCTAACACGAAAGTATACGTTAAGGGGAGAGGGGTAGTTTTGCGAGAACCTTCAGTGGTAGTAATACAGAAGGGGACCAACGTCCCGCTTGCTTTCGGGATCGAAGCAAAAAATATGTTAGGAAGAACTCCGGGCAGTATTATGGCTGTCCGACCTATGAAAGATGGAGTAATTGCCGATTTTGAAATTACCGAATATATGCTTCGGCATTTCATCTCCAAGGTGCATAATCGGAAAACTTTAATTCGCCCGCGCATTATGATCAGTGTTCCCTCGGGAATTACGGAGGTAGAAAAAAGAGCAGTAAGAGATTCTGCCGCCCATGCGGGAGCGAGAGAGATCTATCTTATTCAGGAGCCGATGGCAGCCGCTATTGGAGCTGGTTTGCCCATTGCCGAACCTTCTGGAAATATGGTGGTGGATGTTGGTGGGGGAACTACCGAGGTGGCGGTAATTTCTCTCTCCGGTATTGTCCACTGTCAGTCCATCCGGGTAGGGGGAGATGAAATGGACGAAGCCATCATTCAATACATAAAGCGAAACTATAATCTACTGATTGGTGAACGGACAGCGGAAGAGATTAAGATTAAAATTGGTTGTGCTTATCCCCTGAAAGAAAATGAAACCATGGAAGTAAAAGGTCGGGATTTAATTGCCGGCGTTCCTAAAACTCTTAAAATTAGTAGTGAAGAAATAAGAGAGGCCCTTAATGAACCGGTGATTGCTATTGTTCAGGCAGTGAAAGATACGCTGGAGAGAACCCCTCCCGAACTTTCAGCAGATATCGCGGAACGAGGCATTGTTTTTACAGGAGGCGGAGCTTTGCTTAAGGGAATAGATGAACGGGTGCGGGAGGAGACCGGTCTTTCGGTGCACATAGCCGATGATCCCATATCTTGCGTGGTTCTGGGAACCGGTAACGTACTGGATAATGAAGAAATGCTGAAAAAGGTTCTTCTAAGCGCAAGTTGATGATGGCTATAGGAAGAAATGGAATACAAAAAAAAGAAATCATTACTCTGCTAATTCTGATTTTCCTTTCGGTTAATCTTCTTATTGCTGATTCTCTAAAAAGAGAATCTACCGTTTGGCTAAAGGGTGGATTCTTTGTCCTATTCTCTCCCTTTCAGAAAATAGTGATGCGATCCTACCGCTCTTTCACTGATCTCTGTCTTCAGCTTAAAGAATTTCGGAATTGGCGGTCCGAGACTTATCATCTTCATGGGCAGCTAGATGCTCTGGTTCAAGAAAATATACGATTAAGAGAAGAAAATCTGGCATATCGCCGACTACAACAGCTAACAGAATTTATGCAACAGTCGGAATATCCAATGGTGGTGGGAAAAATTATTGGTCGGGATACGACTTCCTGGGCAATTACCATCTTCGTCGATAAAGGCTCTTCCAGCGGTATTAAAAAAGATATGCCGGTGATCACCGTTAAGGGAGTGGTAGGGAAAGTAATAGAAACTGCTCCCGTAGTTTCGAAGGTAATATTGATGCAAGATCCTGGTTTTGCCATCAGTGCTCTTATTCAGCGATCACGAGCGCAGGGAGTAGTAGTGGGCCAGTTTCACAGTGATTTCTGTATCATGAAGTATCTTTCGGGAGAGGATGACGTTCGAACAGGTGATATTGTTCTTTCCTCGGGAGAGGGAGGGATTTTTCCCAAGGGCTTATCGATTGGAGTAGTTACGCTGGTGAGAATAAAAGAAAATGGTCTGGCCCTGGAAGCAGAGGTAAAACCCTCAGTCAATTTTGATCGTCTGGAAGAAGTAATAGTAATAAAAGAGATTCCGGGTAAAGGTTATGCTCCTTCGAAAAAAGGAATGTAAAAGATGCGGGGTTTGAAGATTGGGGCTATCTTATGTGGAGCTATCATACTGCAGACCACGGTGCTGCCCTATTTGAGAATAAAAGAAGCGGGATTGGATCTTATTCTTATTGTAGTAGTATACACTGGTTTATATTTAAGCATCAGCCGGGCCACTCTTTTCGGGTTTCTAGGAGGATTGGCAGAAGATATTTTTTCAGGTTTTCTTCTGGGTAGTAATGCTCTTAGTAAAACTGTAATCGGATTTCTTACTGCCTCTCTGGAGAGAAAAATATATAAAGAAAACTTCATCATGCAGGCAATTCTGGTTTTTCTTGCCACTATACTGAATGGAATAATTTTTTCGCTCATATTTCTTACTTTCCGGACTCAATCTTCGGTGGGAAAACATTGGTGGACAGTGAATGTTCCCGGTGCCTTTTATAATAGTGTAGTGGGCCCTTTATTATTCTTTATTATTAAGTGGATAGAAAGGCACTCGAGGTTCCGCAAGTGAGGCTTCCCAGACCGATTTTATATTTTTCCCAGAGCGAACTTTCACGATTGCGGCTTAACAATCTGGGTTATTTTATTTTTATCTGTTTCCTTATTCTAGCGGGAAGATTATTTTATCTTCAGGTAATAAAAGGACCGGAATTTTACCGCCAATCCGAAAATAATTGTTTACGGGTGATAAGGCAGCGGGCTGTTCGGGGATTTATTTATGATCGTGAAAAAAGGATTCTGGCAGGCAATCGTCCGGTGTATTCCCTTTATGTTATCCCGCAAGATGTGCCCCACGAAAAATCGTTTATCCAGACATTAGCGGAAATTCTCCAGATGTCCTCCCAGGAAATTGAGGAAATTATTGTTAAAGGGGAGAAACTTCCCTTCGAGCCGGTTAAGGTTAAAGAAGACATAGGGAAAGACTTAGCAGGTATTATTGAAGAAAGGAGAAACGAACTCCCGGGGGTTTTTATCGAGACAGAAGCTCAACGATATTATCCTGCGGGAGAAATAGGAGTACATTTTTTGGGTTATGTAGGGGAAATTTCCGGAGAGGATTTTCTAGAACTTAAAGACCAGGACTACCGCTTGGGGGATATTGTGGGAAGAACGGGAATAGAAAAGGTTTACGACCATTACTTGCGGGGGGAAGACGGAGGGGTCTGGGTAGAAGTTAACGCTTACGGCAAACAGTTAAACGTAGTTACCGTGAAAGATTCGGGACCGGGAGCAAATTTAATTCTCACCATTGATAAACATTTACAGGAAATTGCAGAAGAAGCGATGAGTAATCAGACAGGAGCGGTGGTAATTCTAGACCCGGCCACGGGAGAGATATTAGCCATGGTAAGTAAGCCAGGATATGACCCTAATCTTCTTTCTCACTTGGTTTCCCGGGAGCAGTGGGAAAAACTGGCGACCGATCCGCGACATCCGCTTATCAATCGGTCATTACAAGGTCTTTATCCTCCCGGTTCTATTTTCAAGTTGGTAACGGCTACCGCTGCTCTTTCTGACAACCGGATAAGGATTAATGAGTATGTTTTCTGCCCTGGAACTTTCACCGTGGGCAGTGTGCCTCATACTTATTCTTGCTGGCAGAAAAACGGGCATGGATTGGTTAATATTGTGGAAGCAATAAAAGTTTCCTGTAATATTTTCTTTTATCAACTAAGTTTAAGAGTGGGTATAAATAATTTACGGCGATATGCTTATCTTTATGGTCTGGGAAGAACTACCGGGATAGATCTTCCCTCGGAAAATCCGGGGTTGGTTCCCGGGCCCCAATGGAAAAGGCTGGAAAAAGGGGAACCCTGGTATTATGGAGATACCATTATAATGTCCATTGGTCAGGGATTTCTTTTGGTAACCCCCCTCCATATGGCGAACATGATTGCCGCTATTGGTAATGGAGGTACCCTTTTCCGTCCTCACTTGGTTAAAAGAATCGAAACTACCGACGGAAAAATAATCAAAGAATTTCCTCCGGAAAAAATGGGGGAACTAAATGTTCCGGCAGAGGTAATAAAAATCCTCCGGCAGGGACTATGGGCAGCAGTAAACGAAAGCGGTGGTACAGGAAGAAGCGGTAGCATCCCCGGAGCAGAAGTAGCTGGTAAGACTGCCACTGCCCAGAATCCTACGGGAGAAGACCATGGATGGTTTATAGCCTTTGCCCCCTTTGAAAAACCTCAGCTGGCTATTGCGGTACTGGTGGAGCACGGAAAATTTGGTGCCAGTTCAGCTGCTCCCCTTGCTCGGAAAATTATTTCTCGTTATTTAGGAATAGAAGAGGAGGATAAATTAATTAGAAGGGAAGAAGAAATACCACTTACTGATGTAGGTGAAATAACTACCGTGGAGAAAGAGGAAGAATTTCTTCCCCTTCCGGAAGAAGAGTTTGAGGAGGAAGAAAATTGGTAATCCGTGATCGTCACTGGAGTCGAAATTTTGATACTTTACTTTTAGGGATTACTCTTTTACTGGTGGTTATTGGTCTGGTAATGATATACAGTGCCACGGCACAGTCGGGAGGCAAAAGATTTTATTTAACCCAGATGATATACGCTGGTTTAGGTTTGGGAATAATGATAATAGTAGTGATCATTGATTATCATTATAGTTCCTATTTCGTTTACGGAGTTTATGCCTTTCTGCTTATATTATTGGTGACGGTTCTCCTTTTTGGGACGAGGGTTTCCGGTGCCCAACGCTGGATACGATTTGGTTCTTACGGCTTCCAGCCTTCGGAATTTATGAAGATAGGTTTTATTCTGGCTCTCAGCCATTATCTGAAAGATCGTCGTTATCGGCTAGATCGGTTCTCCGACCTGATAGTTCCTTTACTTATTACGTTAATGCCTATGGTGTTTATCGCTCTGCAGCCCAATCTGGGGACTTCACTAGTACTTTTACCGGTAGGGTTAGCCATGCTTTACATAGCTGGAGTTCCCTTACGTAATCTGGCTAAAATTTTTCTGGGGATATTGATTTTGTCTCCTTTTATATGGACAATGTTGGAGGACTATCAGAGAACGCGTCTACTGGTATTTCTTGATCCTTCCCGGGACCCTCTGGGAGCGGGGTATCATATTACCCAATCCAAAATTGCCATCGGGGCAGGACAGATTTTGGGCAAGGGATTTTTAAAAGGGTCCCAGAGTCAGTTGCATTTTCTTCCAGAACAGCATACTGACTTCATTTTCTCAGTACTGGGAGAAGAGTGGGGATTATTGGGAACCAGTATGGTTTTATTCCTCTATTTAATTTTATTATATCGGGGTATTAAAATCGCCCGTTCTGCTCGGGATCCGGAGGGTATTTTATTAAGTACGGGAGTGATAGTTTTACTTACTTTCCATGTCGTAGTCAATATCGGGATGGCTACCGGGATTATACCCACAGTGGGAGTCACTCTACCCTTCATCAGTTATGGTGGTTCATCCCTATTGACCATGATGATAGGAGTGGGCATTTTGTTAAATATCCGTCTAAGATCTTATTTATTCTGAATTTAAAACTAATGGGGGAGGGAAAAAGTTCATGCTGGAGGAGCTACGAGAAGAAGTCTGGAAAATGAATCTGGAATTACCCAAGAATCGTCTGGTGACCATGACCAGCGGGAATGTTAGCGGTCGAGATTTTACTACTGGCCTTATGGTAATAAAACCTAGCGGAGTGAGCTACGAAACACTCCAACCTTCAGATTTGGTTATTGTTGATCTGGAAGGTAGAATTATGGAAGGGAATCTCCAACCATCAGTAGATACTGCTACGCATTTATACATCTACCGGCATCGACCTGATATAGGAGGGATTGTCCACACCCATTCTCCTTATGCCACTAGTTTTGCCATTCTGGGACAATCAATTCCTGTTTGTCTCACTGCTATTGCTGATGAATTCGGAGGTCCCATTCCGGTAGGCGCCTATGCTCCGGTGGGAGGAGCGGAAATAGGGCAGGAAATTATTCGCTCCATTGGTAATTCCCCGGCCATTCTCATGAAACACCATGGGGTTTTCACTATTGGGCGCAACCCCTCTGCGGCTTTAAAAGCGGCGGCAATGCTGGAAGATGTAGCTAAGACAGTTCATTTAGCGCTACTTCGAGGACAGCCAGAATCACTTCCGGCGGAAGAAGTAGCCCGTGCCTTCCAGAGGTACCAACAGAAATACGGACAGAAATGATCCAGGAAAGAGCGGATGTAGTTATTGTAGGAGCGGGAGTAATAGGTACTATAATTGCCCGGGAGCTTTCTCGTTATAAACTAAATACGATAGTGGTGGAAAAAGAGTATGATGTAGCCTGTGGAAGTACTGGAGCTAATGGAGGGGTGATCCATGCCGGTTACGATCCACCACCCGGGACTCTAAAAGGAAAGCTGAATGTCCGAGGAAATGCTCTCTATGATGAAATTGTTGATGATTTGGCAGTGCCTTTTAAAAGGGTAGGGGCTCTGGTAATTGCCTTGGATGAGGAAGAATACTGGCTTTTGCAAGAGTTAAAGCGAAGAGGCGATCTCAACGCAGTGCCCGGTCTCCGCATCATAGAGGATCGAGAGGAGATATTGCGTTTAGAACCTTTCCTTAATCCTCAGGTCCGGGCAACTCTATACGCTCCTACCGGAGGGGTAATTGATCCTTTCGAACTCACGGTGGCTTTGGCAGAAAATGCCATTCATAATGGAGTCCGGATTTATCTTAATAACCGCGTAGAAGGTGTGGAAGTGAGAGAAGGTCGGATAAAGTCAGTAAAAACCAGTCAAGGATATATTGAAACAGGATTTCTGGTAAATGCCGCGGGAGTTTATGCCGATGAAATAGCCCGGATGGCAGGGGTAGAGGAATTTCGGATATCCCCCCGCAAAGGGGAACAATACCTGGTGGATAGTTGTGTTAGGCACTGGGTAAAGCATACTGTTTACACCCTCCCCACACCCTTAAGTAAGGGAAGGTCCATATCTCCTACTGCCCATGAGAATCTGATGACGGGGGTTTCGGCGGAACACGTAAAAGATAAGGAAGACACTACCACTACTTACGAAGGAGCTCGGTTTGTTTTCCAAGGGGTGAAAAAACTTTTGCCCATTTTTGACGAACGATATGTGATTCATGGATTTGCCGGCTTAAGGGCGGTTATTTCCGAAACGGAAGATTTTCATATTGCTCCCGCATGGAAAGTAAAAGGACTGATTAATGTTGCCGGCATTCAATCTCCCGGTTTAGCCTCCGCACCTGCAATTGCAGAAATGGTGGTGGAAATTCTCCGGGATGAGGGGCTCTTTCTCATTCCTCGTAATAATTTTAATCCTCGGAGAAAACGTAATCCTCGCTTTCGCTACCTGAGCAATCGGGAGCAGCAGGAACTGGTGAGAAAGGATCCTTCTTGTGGTGAAATGGTATGCCGTTGCGAATTTATTCCTGAAGGAGAGATTCTTGATGCTTTAAGACGCTGTCTACCGGTAGATTCTCTAGACGCAATTAAAAAGCGAACCCGAGCGGGAATGGGAAGATGCCAGGGAGCATTTTGTAGTCCTCGAGTAATGACCATTATTGCCCGAGAGAGAAAAACGGACCTTACCCAGATAGAAAAAGGAAGAGGGGGCTCTTGGATTATAAGAAATAAAAAATGAAAAGTTGAAACTGAGAATGGAAAAATATTATCAGGTAGTGATAATCGGTGGAGGAGCAGCGGGACTAGCGGCAGCTCTGGGGGCATGGGATAATGGTAGTCGCAAAGTTCTCATTCTGGAAAGAGACCGTGAGCTGGGTGGTATATTACCCCAGTGTGTTCACGAAGGTTTTGGTCTTCATTACTTCCGGACGGAATTGACTGGTCCGGAGTATATCCACCGGTTTATTAAAAAAATTTCTGCTACCGGTATAGAAGTAAAACTGAATACCTTCGTTTATGATCTTACTCGCGATCGCAAATTGGTAATTGTGAATCGTAAGGAGGGGGTACAGACTATTCGGGCAGGAGCAGTTGTGCTGGCTATGGGATGTCGGGAAAGAACCCGGGAAGCATTACTTATTCCTGGCACCCGTCCGGCGGGAATTTTTACTGCGGGAACCGCTCAGAGATGGGTAAATATAGAGGGCTATCTCCCCGGAGAAAGAATCGTTATTTTGGGTTCGGGAGATATAGGTCTGATCATGGCTCGCCGGATGACTCTGGAGGGGACCCGCGTGGAAGCAGTAGTGGAGATTCTTCCTCATCCTAGTGGTCTCATTCGGAACGTGGTGCAGTGCCTCTATGATTATCAAATTCCTCTTTTGCTCAGCCATACGGTAGTTGAAATCCATGGTCGTAACCGCGTGGAAGGAGTAAGTATCGTTCCCGTAGATAAGAATCTCCAGCCAATTCTATCCGCTCAGCAGTTTATTCCCTGTGATACGCTGCTTCTTTCGGTAGGATTGATACCGGAAAACGAACTTTCGCAGAAAGCAGGTATAGAACTGGACCCTCAGACCGGGGGCTTGGTGGTTAATGAAAGAATGGAGACTTCGGTTCCAGGAATCTTTGGAGGAGGTAATATAGTGCACGTGCACGATCTGGTAGACTATGTTACCCAGGAAGGATACCTGTCAGGAAGAAGTGCTGCCGAATATGTGCAACAGACATTGGTAAGGCGGGAAAGAGCTATACTCTTAAAGCCCGGTAGAAATGTAAAACATTTAGTTCCTCAGAAGATTGATTATCAGCGGCAGGATGAGGTTACTCTTTATATTCGCCCCGCCAAAATTATACGGAATCTCCGGGTGATAGTTCAGACCGACAAAGATGTTCTTTTAAGGAAATATTTTAAAATAGGCCGTCCAGCAGAAACCATTATTGTAACTCTACCGCAAGAAAAGGTTGAGGAGCTAGAAGGGGATACCGTCCGGGTAGAAATTGAGAGTAAGGAAGAAGGATAATTTAGGAAGAATTGGGAAATAACTTGCAAGGGGCTATGTTTGGCGATATAATATAGGTAATAATACCATTTAGTATAAAAAACTTATGGCTTTAGACAAAAGGAATATTCTTGAAGTAGCCCGTAATTATCATCAACAAGGGAAATTGGATAAAGCTCTCGAAGAGTATCGTAAGGCTTCTGCTTTAGATCCTCTGGATCCGGAACTCCATAATATTTTAGGAGATATTTATGTTCGCAAAAAGAATTTTACTGAAGCCATATCCCGCTTTATGACGGGAGCGGAAGTCTTTGTAAAAAATGGAGAACGAGAAAAAGCGATTGCTATTTATAAAAAAATTCTCCGGCTCGATGCTAATCAGGGAGTAGTTTATTCCAAACTAGGAGATATCTATACGGAACTGGGACTCTTAGGAGATGCAATTTCCCATTATCGAGTAGCAGCTAACCTTTACCAAAAAAATGGTCCTTCCGGGGAAGCGGTAAAAGTTTATCAGAGAATACTCCAACTTTTACCGCAGGATACGCAGGCCAGAACCCGTTTGCAAGAGATGGGAATTCAAGAAAATTCTGTTGCCGAACCTTCAGTAAAGACTCTCGGTTTCGATCCAGTGGCCGGGAATACCGTTTCCTCTCTTTCCGATATTTCCCTGGGAGTGGATGAAACTCTAAGTTCTTATTATGAAGTTGGTCTGGAACATTATGGTAAAGGAATGTTTAAGGAAGCTATGGAGGATTTCCGGGGTATCCTTTTGCGAAATCCTCGTGCTGTAAGTGCTCTTTATTATATAGGTCAGATATTCGTTAAAGAAGGGAAACTGGAAAATGCTCTATTAGCTTTTCAGAAAGCTTTAAAAATTAATCCTCAAGAATCTCGGGTTCAAGAAGCAATTGGCGACATATACTCTCAGCGGAATCTGGTTAATGAAGCAATCAACCGTTACTTGAAAACCGCCGAAAGTTATCTGGAGCGTAAAGACTATCCGGAAGTTATTTCTGTTTATCAGAAAATTTTGAAATTGAAACCGGATGACCATCAGATTTACCGCCGAATGATAGAAACTTACCGTCATAATGGCGAAGTGGAAAAGGCGGTAGAACTGATACTCAGGATTATTGATGACCTTTTAAAACAGGAGATGAAGGGAGAAGCGGAGAAAGAAGTCCGGCACTGGCTAGAAATATTCCCTGATCAGATTAAATTGCTCAACAAATCCCAACTTCTTTCCTCGCAGCCTTTGCCAGAGGAACCTGTTTCGCCAGCGGTATCCGGACCAATCAGTGTGATGGAAAGCGAAAGATATCGGGAGAAAATTATTTCGGAAAAGCTGGAATCTGCCGAATCCTATCTCCAGCATGGTTTATGGGACGAAGCGGAAAATTTTTATCGAGAAGTTTTGGATTTGGATCCTGGTAATGCTATGGCTCTGAGCAAACTGGAAGAAGTGAACCAAAGTCGTCAGTCTGTTCTTCCTGAGGAAAAAGAAAGAGACTTACAGGATATTCTACATGAGTTTAAGAAAGGGGTAGAAGGGACTCTCAAGGAAGAAGATTACGGTGCCCATTACGATTTAGGGATTGCTTATAAAGAGATGGGGTTGCTGGACGAAGCTATTGCAGAATTCGAGAGAGCAATCAAGGAGGAGACTCGCTCTTTAGGAGCTTATAATTTGCTGGGATTGTGCTGTCTGGAGAAAGATCTTTTAAAAGAGGCGGTGAATAGTTTTCAGAAAGGGATAGAGATTCCGGGGCATGCGGAAGAGGAATATCTCGATTTGCGTTATAATCTTGGCTTGACTTACGAGAAAATGGGGGAGTTGGCTCGGGCTCGGGCGGCTTTCGAAGAAGTTTATGCAGTAGATATTGGTTACCGCGATGTAGCACAAAAATTACGCGAAATACAAGCTCGTCTGACCCCTTCTAAATCTCGGAAGATTCCCCGTTCCTGGAAAAATAAGATTTCTTATCTCTAAAAAGTTAGTAAACCTTCTATTAACAAGGAAGAGAATAAACAATGAGGGATCGAATAGGTATTGTAGTTCCTAGCCATCTAAAGTATTTACATTTCATTGGAAGTGTTATTGAGGAAATTGCCCAGCAGGTGGGCTTTTCCGGTTCCGAAATAGATCATATTAAGCAAGCAGTGGATGAAGCCTGCACCAATGTGATTAAGCATGCTTATGAAGGTCGTAATGACCGACACTTTTGCATTAATTGTTTTATAGACGAGCATGGACTGGAAATTGTTATTCGCGATCGCGGGAAATTTTTTTCTCCGCCAAAGAGAAAATATCCCTATATGAGTGATGATTTAAATTCTCGGCCTTATGGAGGGCTAGGAATTTACCTTATGAAGGCTTTTATGGATCGGGTGGAATTCAAAAGAACTGCTGGGGGGTATAATGAAGTACATATGGCAAAATATCTTAAGAGGTGGAAGGAGTCGTGAAAATACAATCTCGCCCTGCTGTCGGTAATAATAAAATTACCGTGCTCGATCTTATGGGAAGAGTGGATGCTTTTGATGCTTCAGATTTCGAAAAAGAAATAAAGAAAGTTCTGGAGGCGGGTCAGTATTATTTGATTCTCAATCTCGAGAAAACTACCTATGTCAGTAGTAGCGGTCTGAGTGTAATTCTCCGGATGGCAAAAGAAGCTCGGAATAATCGGGGAGATCTCCGACTTATGAATCTAAATCTAACTGTGCGCGATACTTTTGAAATTGCTGGATTTCATCGCATCATTCGTATCTTCCCCAACGAAATGGAAGCAGTAGCAAGTTTTCAAGACATCTTTTCTGCTTATGACCGCTTTGAAATACAAAAATTTTAATTTTTCCCAAATCTGGGACCGGCTGGGGGAAATTTTGGTTAATTCCTCCGATCCTCCAGAGGCCTTTCGACAATCTTTAGAGTTACTGCATCAGCACCTAGGCGTGGAGGCTACCGCCCTTTTTATACGGCAGGAAAATCCTCCTTGTCTATATCGTGCCTATGAGGTGGGTAACAAGGATTACTGGAAGTCATCCTTGCTAAATATGGGACAGGGGATTGCTGGTTGGGTAGCCCAGCATAATCATCCTGCTATCATTATGGAGTCTCCGGAGGATAAGCAACTGAAGAAACTTATGGAGGATGAATTCTGCCGGCCATTGCGCAATCTTATGGTCTTTCCGCTAACGGTTAATCATCAGGTATTGGGAGTATGGGAAATAATTAACTTTTCCTCTGACCCACTAACCTATCAGACAATGCTTCCTGCTATTGCTCGAGAGATTTCTCTTTTTCTGGAGAATATACGTTTACGCCGTTGGACCGATGATAAAATTCTCCGCCTTTCCACCTTAATGGACATCACCAATGTTATTAACTCTACCTGGGATCTTCGCCGGCTTTTAAATTTAATCATGGAATTAGCCGCCAAAGTTATGAAGGCAGAAATCAGTTCTTTAATACTTATCGATAAAAATATAAATGAATTGGTTTACGAGGTGGTAATTGGAGAAAAAGGGAAGGGACTCAAACAATTTCGCTTAAAAATGGAAGAGGGAATCCCCGGGTGGGTAGTTAAAAAAGGGCAACCACTTTTGATTCCCGATATGGAAAAAGATACCCGCATTTCTAAACATTTGATAGAAAAAATAGATTTACATGGAAGATCAGTGCTTTGTGCCCCTTTGAAAATAAAAGATCGGGTTATCGGAGTGGTAGAAGTAATCAATAAAATCGGTGGGGGTTCTTTCACCCAGGATGATCTAGAATTATTTACTTCTCTTGCTCATCAAGCAGCCATTGCCATAGAAAATTCCCGACTGTACCAGAAAGAAATCGATGCTCAACGCTGGGAGCAGGAACTGGCCATTGCCCGCAGTCTTCAGGAGAGTATCCTACCAAAGAATTTTCCCCAAATAGAAGGTTATGATATTGCTGCTATCACCATACCGGCGGAAGAGATAGGAGGAGATTTTTACGATTTTATACCCTTGGGATCCCGTAATCTGGGAATGGTGATTGCTGATGTTTCTGGTAAGAGTATTCCTGCTGCGCTTTTTATGGCGGTAACTCGTACCCTTCTCCGTGCGGAAGCAAGGAAGGGAGTATTGCCCGGAGAAATTCTCTCCCGGGTTAATCATTACATCATGGAAGATGTACAATACCGTACATTTGTGACCCTGGTTTATGCAGTGCTCGATACCCGTCTTAAGCGCTTAATTTACGTCAACGCAGGTCATCGGTTTCCCCTACTATTGCGTGTCCATAAAAATCAACCGGAGTTTCTGCGCAGTGAAAGTTTAGCGCTGGGTTTATCCGGGGAGGAGAAATTTTCTGGGCGACAGGTCCATCTGAAAGAAGGAGATTTGCTGGTATTCTATACTGATGGAGTAATTGATGCTATGAATCGTCATCAGGAAGCTTTTGGCCAGGAAAGATTGATCCAGCTGGTACAAAAATATCGTTCTCTGAACGCCCAGGGATTAATTGATAAAATTCAACAGGAATTAAAGGAGTTTACTCAGGGCCAACCCCAGTTTGATGATCTTACCCTAATAGTTTTAAAACTGAAAGGTAACGAATCATGAGAAAGGAAATTTTTCCTACCGATCGGGGATGGGTGGGAGCATTGATCAGTTCTCGAGGTCTGGTAGCGCTGCTCTTACCAGAAAGAGACATCTCCCGCCTGAGGAAAAAACTATTGTTTTTGGAAAGAAAAATAAAGCTTCAACTGGAGACCGAATTGGAAGCTAGCGGGGGAGGCTGGATTTTTTCTCTCCGGAAAGACCTTAAGCGGTACTGGAAAGGAGAAAAAGTAGATTTTTCTATTTATCCTTGTGATTGGAAAAGAGTTACCTCTTTCCAGAAAAAAGTATGGAAGGTTGTTCACAAAATTCCTTATGGGAAAGTTTACACTTACCAATGGGTGGCAAAGAAAATCGGTCATCCTCAATCCTATCGAGCGGTAGGTCAAGCCCTAGCCCGCAATCCTCTACTGCTGGTAGTTCCGTGTCACCGCGTGATAAGTAGTAATGGAAGTCTGGGCGGATTTTCTATGGGCAGATGGTGGAAAAAGGAACTTCTTTTACTGGAAAAAGCTTCTCTTTCAGTTCCGAGAAAAAGTCTAGGAAAATTTTCTATTTTTGGCAGGAAGGACAGAAAGCGGTCCCGCGACCTTCCACTTTAATTTCTGCAATAGTAGTCTCACACCGGGGACAGGGTTCCCCCGCTCGGCCGTGTACTTTTAAATGATCTCGATATTCAATTTCAATTTGATCCCCAATATGGCGAGCAATTTCCTCCATAGAACAGGTTAATACTTCTCGCATAGCATTGAATAATCGCTGTTGTTCGTCGATACTAAGAGAGAGGGTAGTTTTATTAGGGTGAATGCCTGCCGCAAATAGAATCTCATCCGCGTAAGCATTACCTATTCCAGCAATTTTACTTTGGTCCATCAGTAAAGCTTTAATTTTGGTCTTCTGTTTTTTGAGAATACGTTGCAGAGTGTCCAGCGTGAAACCTTCGGCTAAAGGTTCAGGTCCCATTTTACGTATTTCTTCCACCTGGTCCAAATCATCGACGCAGTAAAGTTTAGCCATACGCCGGGTATCATTAAATCGCAATTGATAACCGTCAAAATTGAAGATTATCAGATTATCTTTCGTCAGAGGCGGAGTAGCAGGACAATATTGCAATCTTCCGTAAAGCATCATGTGAAGAACAATTTTTTTCCCATTACTGAGGTGAAAGATCAACATCTTCCCGCGACGATCTATGCCGGTAATTGTACTACCCTCAATTTCCACTACTAACTGTCGGGCAGAGGGCTTCTTCACCGTAGCGGGCGATTTTATATCCACCTGAGTAATTCGCGCTTGATAGATTTTTTGCCGGAGAATTTTTTTTACCACCTCTAAATCTGGTAATTCTGGCATTTTTCTCTCTCCCATAAATTTTATAACTAATTTTCAGGGTAAAATTGTTCACTAAATAAACAATCATTCTCTATCCCCGAGGGGAATGTTTGACCGGATGAAGAGCAAAAAATAAAAAGATTAAGCCAACTCCAAGCTCAAAGCCAGTGATGAGAAAATGTTGCCAACCAAATCCCCTCAGCCTATATATAAGAAATGATGTGCTATGGACAAGGAAAAGGGAAAAGAGCTGAAAAGAAGTAATTAAAGAAAAACGCTTCCCTAACTTCTTCTTAAGAATACCTTCTCGATAATAGTGCTCGCTAAACATAACTAGAATAAGCCAGATAATGCTAAATATCAGGAAGCTAAATTTATCTATCGCACCGGCCGCCCAACGGTCAAATGAAAGAGCAGCGAGGATTCTCAGACATAATTCTCTGCTTGCAATCAAGCCCAGAAATCCCACAGCTCCGGTAATGATCCATGATAAATAACAAAGGAAGTAAGAGACGCTCTTTCTCACTTGACTAATAATTTATAATTTCCTTCCAATTTTTTCCTTGCCAGAGGGCGCGGACTTTTTGCAGTTCTTCTAATAATAATTCCCGAGTCTCTTCGTCGTTAACCAAAGTAGATGTTTTGAAGTAATCGGTAAGGCGATCAATTTTTTGGAAACATATTTCTCTAGCTCTTTTTTGGATTTTCGATATTTTCTCTGATCTAGCCGACCTTCTTTCTAATTTAACTATTCTTTTTTCGAAGGGATAAGTCCAGTCTTTTGGTGCTCTTCTCGTATTAATGATTGATTCCGCTTCCCGATGCCTTTTTTCGACACATTCCTTGATAGTTTTATTTATTCCCCAGATGGCACTTCGAAGAATTAGTATTATACAGATTATGAAGATCAGGACAATAATAGAAAGAGATAACATCTAAGTGGCTACTCCTTGTAAGGCAAGTTCCTCAGACAAGTGGCAGGCAAAGTAATGAGCAGGACTAGCCTCCCGCCATTCCGGTTCCTCATCTGTACATATATCCTTAGCATATCGGCAGCGAGGATGAAAATAACAACCCGAAGGTGGATTAGCAGGGTTAGCTACCTCCCCCGAAAGAACAATGCGCTTGGTTTTCAGGCGAGGATCGGGCTTAGGCACTGCTGATAGAAGCGCTTCAGAATAAGGGTGCTTAGGGTTAAGAAATAACTCCTCCGTTTCTGCCATTTCTACAATCTTTCCCACATACATTACCGCTACTCTATCGGAAATATGCTCAATTACGCTCAAGTCATGGGAGATAAATAGATAAGTCAAGTTAAACTGCTTTTGCAAATCTTGTAAAAGGTTTAGTATCTGAGCCTGAACAGATACGTCAAGGGCAGAAACTGGTTCATCGGCGACGATGAACTTGGGATTGGGGGCTAGCGCTCTGGCAACTCCAATTCTTTGCCTTTGTCCACCACTGAAAGCATGAGGATAGCGCTTCAGATGTTTCACATCTAACCCCACTACCTGCACTAATTCCTTAACCCTTTCCTCCATTTCCTTCCCCCGGGCAATATTATTGACTAATAACGGTTCCCCTATGATATCTAACACTGTCATGCGGGGATCTAAAGAAGAATAAGGATCCTGAAAAATCATCTGGGCGTATTTTCTAATGGACCTTAATTTTTCCTTATCTAACTGAGTAATATTAGCCATTTCCTCATTCCCTAATTTAAAGAAAACCTCTCCTTCCGTGGGTTCGATAGCTCTTAAGATGCACCGACCAATGGTGGTCTTGCCACAACCACTCTCCCCGACTAATCCTAAGGTTTCTCCCTCTCGAATATAAAAGTTAACTTTATCTACTGCTCTTACGTAGCCCACTATTCTTCTCAGAAATCCCTTTTCAATGGGGAAATATTTTTTAAGACTTCTAACTTCTAGAAGTATATTATTACTTTTTTCCATTCTAGAATACCTCTAACTATAGAGAAAGCATCTGACCCTATGTCCCCTTTTTATCTCGATTAAAGAGGGATCCTCCACATTACAAATGCCATCTTTAGCCTCCGGACACCGGGAATAAAATGTGCACCCCTTAGGAAGATCCAGGGGGAGGGGAACGGTCCCTTTAATGGAGTCAAGGCGAGTTCTTGCCTTTTCCCCTACCTTGGGGATGGACTTTAATAATCTTACGGTGTATGGATGAGAAGGATTATAGAAGATATCATCAACATTACCATGCTCCACCACCTTACCCAGGTACATTACCAATACTTCATCCGAAATTTCGGCAATTACCCCTAAGTTATGGGTGATATACATAATGGCCATACCAAATTTGCTCTGTAAGTCCTTCATTAACTCTAAAATTTGTGCCTGCACGGTGACATCTAAGGCGGTAGTTGGCTCATCGGCAATGAGAAGTGAGGGGTTACAGGATAATGCCATAGCAATCATAGCTCTCTGGCGAAGGCCTCCAGAAAGTTGATGAGGATATTCATTTATTCTCTGATAAGGGTTAGGGATACCCACCTTTTCCAACATATCTAAGGTAAGCTTTCTTGCCTCTTTTTTATTCAGGTCCCGGTGTAAGAGAATGGCTTCCATAATCTGATCTCCTATGGTGTGAATGGGGGAAAGAGATGTCATGGGTTCCTGAAATATCATGGCTATTTCTTTCCCTCGGATAGCTCTGATTTCTCTTCCAAAGGGATCCAATTGGGCAAGGTCAATAACTTTATTATTATCCTGACCGAGTAGTATTTTCCCTTCTACTGTTTTTCCGGGAGATGGAACAATGCGGAGAATGGATTGAGCAGTAACACTTTTACCACAACCCGATTCTCCCACTATACCCAGTACCTTTTCCTTCTCTATTTTAAAGCTAACTCCGTCTACGGCTTTTAATATCCCCTCATCTAAATAAAAGTAAGTTTTAAGATTGTTTACCTCTAATAACGGATTGTTTTCGCCTTTCAACTTTAAATCTCCTTATTTATAAGGATCAGCAGCATCCCGCAAGCCATCCCCTAAAAAATTGAAGACTAATACCGTAACGATGACGAATATACCAGGAATGAGGAGCCAGGGATGAAGAGCGACAGTGCGAACATTTTGGGCATCCCTGAGTAAAGCACCCCAGCTAACTGCGGGGGGACGAATTCCTAAACCAAGGAAACTTAAAGCGGTTTCTCCTAAGATCATGCCCGGTATAGCTAAGGTTATATTTACTATAAGATAACTTAAAAAGGAAGGAAGGAGATGTCGGGTTATTATTCTTCCATCCGTTGCTCCAGCGATCTTAGCTGCCATAATGAAATCCTCTTCCCGCAATTCCAGAAGCTTTCCTCTTACTACTCGAGCTAGTCCGCACCATCCTACCACCGAGAGAATAATAGTGATGCTAAAATAAACTCTGATTGGTGACCATTCTTCCGGTAAAGCGGCGGCTAAAGCCATCCAGAGAGGAATCGCCGGTATAGAAATTAAAAACTCTATCACCCTCTGGATAATCATGTCAGTAGCCCCCCCGTAAAATCCCGATATTCCTCCTAAGATACATCCCAGGATAAAACTAAGAGTTACCCCTACTAATCCTATCGATAAGGAAATGCGAGCAGCATGAATATTGCGGGAAAATAAGTCCCTTCCTAATTCATCGGTTCCAAAAAGAAATAATGTTCCTTCCTTAACTCCAAAAAGGTGAATATCCGTCTCCAATAAATTCCATAATTTATATTTATCACCATGGATAAAAAAGTAAATGGGATACTTCTTAGTTTTGTCCTCGGTATATGTGCGGCGAAAAGTTTCGGTATCAATCTTTGTTTTTATTTCATAAACAAAGGGGCATAAATGGAAACCCTCCTCGTCAAAGAAATGGATTCTTTGGGGAGGACAGTAAATATATTTGGTATTACGTTTATATATGTCCTGAGTGGCGAAAAACTCACAGAATATAGTTACAATATAAAAAATGATTAATATAATACCTCCCGCAATAGCCAACTTATGTTTTTTAAACTTTCGCCACATAAGCTGCCATTGGGAGGCTAAATAATACTTTTCTTCAGCGCTAATTTCTTTTCTTTTATCTCTCATTGCCTCAGGACTGATTTAGGCTGATTTCTCATAACGAATACGAGGATCTATCCAGACCAAAAGGATATCTGAAATAAGAGTGCCTATTACCGTTAGAAAAGTCAGGAACATAACTGTGCTTCCCGCTAAATACATATCTTGACTCAGCAGTGCCCGGAAAAGCAGGGGCCCCATGGTAGGCAGACTAAGCACGATAGCAATAATAGTTTCTCCGGAGACAATACCCGGGAGGGTCCAGCCGATAGTGCTAATTATGGGATTAATAGCAATCCTTACTGGATACTTGAATAAGAGGGTTCTTTCCGAAACTCCCTTTGCCCGCGCCGTTATTACATACTGTTTCCTAAGTTCGTCTAATAAACATCCTCGCATGACTCGGATGAGACTTGCCGTGCCAGCGATACCAATGACTACTATTGGCACCGGAAGGTGTTTTAATGCATCGATAAATTTGCTTGCGCTCCAGGGTGCGTCTACAAACGGGGGTGAAAAGAGGCCACCCACGCTGAGACCAAAATATCGATAAAAAAGAAACATTAATACCAGTGCTAGGAGAAAGTTTGGAATAGCCAAACCAATAAAGCCGATTACGGTAAAAAAGTAATCCCCAATTGAATACTGGTGAGTAGCGGAAAAAATTCCTATAGGAATAGCTACCGCATAGGTGAAAATAAGGCTAAAGAGGGAAATCATCACTGTTAATGGTAATCGCTCCGCTATTAACTTGTTTACTGGTCGGTTCCATTGAAAAGATCTTCCCAGGTCCCCATGAAGTATTTTCCACATCCAGAAAAAATACTGGCTATATAATGGTAGATCTAAACCATATTGTTTTCTTAAGGAGGCAATCATGGCCTCATCAATCTCCTGACCGCTGGCTCTTAATGTCATTATATAAGAAGTCATATAATCACCTGGAGGGAGTTGGATAATAATGAAGGTAATTACTGATAACGCTATTAAGATAACGATCATGTACAAAAATCGACGCAAAATATAAAAAAGCATTTTTATTTCTCCAATTTATTTATAATAGCTTTAGTTATGAGGGCTTCTGTTTAAAAAGCAGAAGCCCTCATATTCTTAATTCCAGCTATTCAAAATACCACTGCATCGGGAAAATAGTTTTATCCCAGTTGGGACCATCACCGTACAATGCTTTTTCTACCACATTTTTCAAATTGTTTTTCACTACTACAGGGCCAGGACCGTAACCTACCGTTCCGATGCAAATTAACTGTTCGGCGAAGAAATCAAATATTTCCTGAGCTAAACGTTTATATTCTTCGGGAGTGGTAGCGGAATACCAATCGGACATCCTCTTCCATTGCTTCTTCCATTCCTCCGGCGGCTCCTCACCGCTCTTCCCTCCGGTAGTGCGCCATAGACCCCACTTAATTGCCCAGGACATTTCGGAGTGAGGCTCAAACTTGGTAGCGCCAGGGATATAACAACGGAGCTCTTCCATACGGTCAGAGTGCCACATACCTACATCTAATTCCCCGGCCGATATTCGTTGCCCGTGATAGGCACGCTCTACCACTTTGAGATTTACCTGCACTCCCACTGTTTCCCAGTATTCCCTTATTAGTTCACAAACCTTTTTCATTCCTGGGAAAAGTCCTTCCACCATTTCGATAGTTACACTCAGGGGTTTGCCATCAGGTCTAAGACGATACTGACGCTTAGCATCCCATCTTAAACCCATCGATTCCAATAACACATTGGCTTTTTTGGGGTCATATTGAGCATAAGCCTCTGCCCATTCCTTCTTATAGAAACTGCAGGTAGGGGCAACCGTGGACTGGCATGGCATTGCCATTCCAAAATAAGCTACTTCGTTTATTTCGTCACGATTGATGGCCAGAGACATCGCCCGCCGGAATCTTATATCCTGGAAAATTTTTCTCAGAACGGGATCAGGATGGTTCAGGTTAAACGAAAACTGCAGCATTTCGCCTTCAGCAAGACTCCAGAGCAAGACTCGGTAACCGCCTTTCTCGGCATTTTCCTTGTAAAGGGGATAATTATCCATAGATAACATCATTCCACTAAAGCTCAATTCTCCTGCTATGGTCTTCATATTAACCGTTTCCTGATCCCCGCAAGTAGTGACCACTACTTTATCAATGTAAGGAAGTTGGTTACCGGCAGTATCTACGGCGTAAAAATAGGGATTACGCACCCATATCCGCGCCGTAGGGGTGATGCTTTCCAGCATCCAGGGAGAAACTACCGGAACACCCACATGATCCCAGCCCCACCAATTAACGTTCCTATGATAGTTAAATGCTTGCCACCAGTAATCGTACCCTTCTTTTTTGGCTAATTCGTTGGCATCAGGATTATACTTTATATGCCATTTCTTTAGATAATGCTTGGGATCATAAAAGAAGTTCTGGAGAGTATTCCAGTTACTTATTGTTCCGACAGCGGCAGGAAACGGCTTAGGGAAGTGCAGGCGAACGGTATAGTCGTCTACCTTTTCAATCCGCGGAAATTCCTCGCCTACGTGCCACCCTAACCAGGCGGGGGGACCAGCGGGATAAAGTTCCTTATTTGAAAGTATATCTTCCCAACAAAACATTATGTCATCGGCAGTAAAAGGCGCGCCATCGGACCATTTCATTCCCTTTCTTAAGTATATGGTTAAGGTTTTCTTATCAGCGGAAAAATCATAAGCCTTGGCCACATCGGGCATTATTTTGGTGCAGGTGTTATCTACCTGGAACATATACTGTTCTATCATGCCGTGTTCCGGATCCCACATGGTGCCAGGTCCTAAGGAAGCCTCATAAAGGGTTCCTCCGTATTTACCAATTTTCTCTATCGGCTTCACTACTAAAAGATCTTCTGGAAGTCTTTTTTCTACTGGAGGGAGCACCCCGGCAGCCACTTTTTCTTTGAGCATGGGAATTTCATTGAACTTCTCCGGCCAGGGACCGCTTTCCATTCCGGTAAAAGTAAGTATAGGACCAGTTTTTGCTGCCCACGCGGCGGTTGCTATTAGAAAACATATCAGTCCACTCAGCAATAATACCTTTAATTTTTTCATAACTTTTTTACCTCCTGTAAATAAATTTAATTTTCTTACATACTTAAAACCCAATCCTTTTTAGAAGCTTCTATTTATCCCCAACTAATAAAATTATCTTCCCTCTTTCACCTCCCTTCTTAATAATATTTTAGCATTTTCTCTGGCGGTAAACAATCTTTTACGGATTTTAGGATTCTCGAATCAATACCGAATGCTCTCCCCCTTCGACTTCGAATATAACTTTTCCAGAAATTGCTCGGTCCCACTGGGATAATTTACCATTTATCTCAATGGAGACATCTTTTTCCGCCGGAAGAGTTATTTTAACTGGCTCCTTTACCTTAACTTGAAAAGAGGTGGTGTTACCTTTAATAACAAAGTGTCGGATCACGGCTTTAGAATCAGCCGAGAATATAATATGTCCATTTTTCTTGAGTTGAAGTCCGGATGGATTGGTGGAGATATCATATATATCCTCACCGATTTTTACATTAGCTATTGAAGCTTTCCCCATTCCCAAAGACCCAAAACGCAGGCCGTCCCAGGGGGAAATTTCAATAAGCTCCTCCACCCCTATTAGGCATAAAAGGGTACCCCAGGTATAGTGCCTATGGGAGGCACCTTCACCGGTTACCAAAAAGTTTTCGTGATTGGTGGCATATTTCCTCCAATTTTCCATAAAGAGTTTTACACTTTTTTCGGCGAATTCTGCCGCTAGCTCATCAAAGCCGTAACGCTTTAATCCCTGATAGACAAGATAATTGGTAGGACCCCAGATATTACCGCGCCAGTATTGTTGATCGGTAAAGGAAAACTCTGATCGACTAACCGTTGGTATTATATACTCTCCCCAAAACTTTTTGGGATCCAGAAGATGCTGGACCATTCTATCGGCCCTGGACTTATCTGCAACATCAGCAAGAAGAGGATAAAAATTCATGGGGGTGAGTATATTTGACAACTTTCCACTCCATAAACGATTCTTGTATATGCCATCTTTTCCATCCCAAAGCATTTCATTTATACGGCTGGCCATCTCGTTACGCTGACGCAGGAAGATTGATGCTTCTTCCTCCTTTCCTAGCTCGTGAGCAATACAGTAAAGTATCTCGGCATCGAGCGCATAGTAGCTGTTGAGGCAAACCGTCTCTATATTAAGAGTACAGGTACTTTCAATATATTCCGCTTCATCGAACATGGGACTGTCATCGGTACCGCTTTCCCACTGAGCCTGAATTATGGAGCCAGAGCCACCACACCAGAGGTCACTGCCCATCCGTTCACTGCCCCATTCCAGGAGGCCATTATTGTTACCATCCCGATAGGGGATGCCATTTTCGCGTTTGGAAAACCACCACTCATGCCAGCGTTTAAGGATAGGATAAGTGCGCTCTAGAAGTTCTCGCTCGCCAAAACGAAGATAGTTCTTCCAGATGGCAAAACTTCCAATGGGAGGCTGGGAGCGGTCGGAGGAAATTCCGTTGTTGGAGGCAATATTAGGGATAAAACCTAAGGGGGCGGCACAAGAGAGGATACCGTAGATGGCATCGTAGGTTAAACGTTTATCTTCCAGGGCGGTGAGTAGGGAACCAAAAAAGCAATCCCACTCCCCGGCGGTCCATCCACCAATGGTCCACCTACCCCAGGTCCATGCCCGGTCAATGGAGGGAAAACATCTACCAGTATCCTTGGCATAAACGTTGTTCCAGGACATATTCTGGATAATAGCCTCGGCAACACCGGCAATGGATCCCGAGGATTTTATTCGGTTTTCAGCATAAGCTCTTTGAGAATCGCGAAGGTGATTATCAATTTCCTCGGGTGTCCATGAAAGCACTTCCGATTTTCCGCAAGCAGCAGCAAAAAAGAGGTTCTCACCTGGTAGAAATGGTCGATATTGAACTACTGCCCATCTATTACCGTCGGATGGACCTATGTTTTTTGTTTTCCCCAGAGTATTTTCCAAACTCTCCCAGGAAGAATAAGTGGAACTTAGAAAGGGAGACTGATGGAGAAAGAGGGTGAAATCCTTGCGGGAAGATAACCCATGGATGGTGGACTTAGAAATGGAGAAAGTAGTATCATTAGAATGCCACGGAGAATACGCCTCCACAAAGAAGTTAAGGGGAAGGTCTTTCCCTTCAAATTGAATTTTTCCCACTACCCAACCGGATTTTTCATCGGCAGACCATTCCAGAATGAGTTTGTTATACTCGGAAAGGTTCCAGCCAAGACGGGCATAAGAAGAATCCGGGGCATTGGGACCAACTTCGGTTACCCTTTGATAAAGTTCTCCTCCGCCGTCAATCATTCTCCCATTAAAGAAACATCCAAATCGGAAGGCAAAGGAAAAATCTTCATCCAAAAGTGTTATCCCATTCCAGGAACTATTTTCAAAACATCCTATTCTCATGCTTGCTATATCCTCTTAAAATCGGATAATTTTCTCTTAACGAAATTTCAAAAGAGATGCCGCCGCAATGAGTTCAATTTTCTCCGGGCCAGAATAAGAACAACGTATTTTAATCTTTTTAGGTGCTAATTCGCTTAAATCGTAGAGGGCAGTCATCCAAGAACATCCTGACCATACCGCCCGATTTGGTTCCCACTTGGCTATTGGTAACTCCTTTCCATCCTGACTGAGGGATAGGGAAAGGAAATCTTGTATGGCAGGAATTTTGCCGGAACTGTTACTTTTTTCCGCTTTTAATCTGAGGGCTAACCCATCCTTATAGGTTTGCAAAGATATTCGCAAAAAGGTCTTATTAGATATATTTTTGGGAATCCACTCACCTTCCAGTACATTAGTAGCATTCATTTTAAAAGATATAGGTAGAGATTTTGAATCGTAAGGAACTACCTTATCCTTATCTATCTCCAGATAATATTCCGATTTAGCCATCTCTCCCAGACCAAAGAGCCCCATCTGCTCGGGAGCCAACATCAAAGAGAGCTTAGCATTGCACACTTGCGGTTCTATTATGTTCCCGGCATCGCTAAAGAGTACTTCTACATCTTTAAGACCAGGAATTTCAAGAGTTACATACTGAGGGAATCCAGTGGCATTCACAAGAGTTAAAAGCCCCTTAGTTCCTCCGCCCACAAGAAAGCCATGCCAAGGGGAATGACCGGGAATACCGCCTACCATCTGAGTTTCTAAGCCGGAATTAAATAAGGAAAAGAAAATTTCCATGGTTTTAGATAAGAACTTAATATCGGAATTGTCCAGCAAATGTAAATTTCCATAAAGGTGAGCTTTTCTGCTTCCTCGGGATAAACTTAAAATCCATGATCTGCGCCATGAATGTTTGCCCAGATAATAAATGGTATTGGTATTCCCTATCATGCAGCCATGATCATCTATGCGACTTAACGGAATTCCTGAAAAGTTAAAATTCCTTACCATATAGTCCTGATATATATCTACCGAATGTCGGAAATCAATGAAGGGAACGTCAGCGGGACGAGGATCCCCGGAATATATATAATCAAAAACTTCTAACCAGGAAGAATCTATCCCCCGCCTTAAGGGATAAGATGTATTGCTAATATAGTTAGGTACCAGTTCAAAACCATTGTAAACAAGAATAATTATATCGGAGAAGCGAGAACGGAGATTTCTAAAAATCTGTTTTAAAGCTTGGACGTTTTTCCGGTATATCTCCTCTTCGGAAAAAGAGCTTGCTAGGCGCGGTGTTACCGCTCTAAAGTTAGCAAAATCTAATTTAAAAAGCCGAATTCCCCAAGATGTATAAGCATTTATAAGCGCCTTTTCAAAACCCTCAGCATAAGGACCATCAAAAAGACAGTAACTATGTTTATCCCCGGATAAACTTTTTCCCCATTTCTTATATCTCGGAGCAGCAAATCCATTCACATCGAACCAAAGACCGGCGGTCATACCAAGGGCATTCATTCGTGTTTTTACGGAGATAAACTCCTGGGGCCAATGTGATTTTTTAAATTGCTGGTAGTTACCTTCCGGGTCGTACCAAAAAGCATCTATTAGGTAAAAGTCAAATTTTAGGGCATGCTCTTTCTGCCAGCATTCCAAGCGGTCAAGGGCGGAGTGAGTCATTTCTTCATTTAATTCTACTTTATCGCCAATTTCATCATGTAATGCCCAATCACCATAAATGGAAATCGCTTTATCCATTAAATTCTCCCCATATTTAGAGAGTGGTTTAAATTCTAAATAAAAAAAGATAGACAACGCATAAAAGCGTTCTCTATCTTTTTAAAGATATATCTTTTTCCATCTTTCACAATTTTGCTCTCCCTGGCGGTTATATAATTTCTTCTTTCCCTTTTACTTCAATTCATTATAGGTTGTTTTATTTTGAGTGTCAAGATTCACTGAATTCTGTAATCTCTGAAGAAAATTGCACAATTCTTCTATTCCCTGGATTTCGGTTCCACAAATTTTTATTAATTTTTCTCGTAGATAAAGGAATTTTAGAGCACTTCCCCCCAGTTGTTCTTTTAAACGATAGAAAATTTGATTCCCGCGTTCGTCCCAGTCGGTAAGAACTATCACTTCCGAGAAAGAACGGTTAATTTTTTCGCAGAAGCTGTATAGGGAATCACCGGTGTGGGTCCGGAGGATTTTTCCTTTTAATCCCAGTTTACGCAGGCATAAAGCATCTCTTTTCCCTTCCACAATTATGGGGATATTACTGTTTAGGAAAGATATTTCCGCAATCCAATCTTTTAATCGAGATAATTTTTCTTCTTCCGACATCATGTTAAGTAATTATACATGGTATTATTTGATTAGGGAAAAGAAAAAAGTCGATAATAAAAAATTTCGCAAAAGATTGGGAAAAGATATAGGTGGCTTGACAGAAGAGGGGGGATTGACTTATTATAGAAGGAGAGGGAAGTGTATCTAGGGTTCCGCCGGTATGTTTTTATTACCGGGTTCTGGACCAAGCGATACAGGTACTGGAATAGAGATAAAGGTTCCAGTATTACACCAGTGGGATAAAAACCCGGAGGGAGAGGTTCCACTCTGGTAATGGAATCGCCAGCTCCGGGTTTATTAGTTTAAGGAGTTTCCTCTTGATTGAACGATATACCCGTCCCCGGATGGGCCGAATATGGAGTGAAGAATACAAATTTCAGAAATGGCTGGAAATTGAAATCTTAGCCTGCGAAGCCCGGGCCCAGTTAGGTGAGATTCCTCCGGAAGCGGTAGAAAGAATTAAAAGAAAGGCAAAATTTCAACTGGAACGTATTCAGGAATTAGAAAGAATTACCCATCATGATGTAGTAGCTTTTCTTACCGCCGTGGGAGAAAGTCTAGGGGAGGATGCCCGCTATTTACATCTGGGGATGACCTCTTATGATGTGCTGGATACGGCCCTCTCCCTGAGGCTAAAAGAAGCGGCCGATCTTATTATTCAGGGATTAAAGAAATTACAGGAGGTTCTGCGAGAAAAAGCGCAATTATACAAAAATACGGTGATAATTGGCCGCACCCACGGAATTCATGCTGAGCCCACCACTTTCGGTTTAAAATTAGCTCTCTGGTACGAAGAATGCCGCCGCAACCAGGATAGAATTCAGCGGATAAAAGAGTTGATAAGTTACGGAAAGATATCCGGAGCAGTTGGCACCTTTGCTACCGTGCCTCCTTCGGTGGAGGAATATGTCTGTCAGAAATTGGGTTTACTTCCCGCCCCCATTTCCAGCCAGATTATTTCCCGAGATCGTCATGCGGAGTATCTAACTTCCCTGGCTATTGTTGCTGGTTCTCTGGAGAAGTTTGCTACTGAAATCCGGAATTTGCAGCGGACGGAGATACTGGAAATGGAGGAACCTTTCGCTCGTGGTCAGAAAGGTTCTTCCGCCATGCCGCACAAGCGTAATCCCATAGTCTGCGAACAGATTTGTGGGTTAGCTCGATTGGTGAGAGCCTATGCCATGGCCGCCCTGGAAAATATCAGTCTCTGGCATGAACGGGACCTAACTCACTCTTCCGTAGAAAGGGTTATTCTTCCCGATAGCACTATCCTGGTAGATTATATATTGCACCGATTTATGGAAGTAGTGCGCGGTCTAATGGTTTATCCGGAAAATATGCGTTTTAATCTGGAAAAGACAGGAGGATTAATTTTCTCGCAAAGAGTCTTGCTAGCTCTCATGGAAAAGGGACTTCCCCGGGACCAGGCTTATCAACTGGTACAAAGGAATGCACTTGCCGCCTGGGAAAATAAATGTGATTTCCGGGATCTTTTGAGGCAGGATACCGAAGTCGGACAATATTTAAATCCTCAGGAATTGGAAGCCTGTTTCGATCTGGATTATTATCTAAAATATGTAGAATTTATCTTTAGTCGTGTTTTCCACTAATTATAATCCTAAATAAGTCTTCTAGGCCGAGATTTTTAAAATGAAGGCCCAAAGTGGTCTCCGGGAAACTATTTTAACTCGATTACCCCTCTACCGACGTGGGAAAGTGCGGGACCTTTACCATTTGGGGGATCGGCTTTTAATTGTAGCCACCGATCGAATTTCTGCCTTTGATGTAGTTCTCCCTACACCTATTCCCGATAAAGGTAAGATTCTTACTGCTCTTTCTATTTTCTGGTTTAGATTCCTGGATTCTCTTTCCCAGCATCATCTTCTTTCTACCGAGGTAGAAGAATTACCATTGACTCCCGAAGAAAAAAATCTTCTGCAAGGGAGAGCTATGGTGGTAAAAAAAGCGCAAAGGATCGATGTGGAATGCGTGGTAAGAGGTTATCTGGCTGGTTCTGGCTGGCGAGAGTATCAAACTAAGGGAGAGATTAGCGGAATAAAATTGCCCCCCGGGCTGCAAGAAGCCGAGCGATTACCTGTCCCTATTTTTACGCCGGCAATTAAAGCGGAGACTGGTCATGACTATAATATCAGTGAAGGCGAGTTGCGGAAGAAATTAGGGTCGTGGTTAACTGATTTTCTCAAAGAGAAGAGTCTAATTCTTTACCAAAAAGCAGCAGAATATGCTCGTTCCCGGGGAATCATTATTGCTGATACTAAGTTTGAATTTGGATTCTGGAAAGATGATGTTATTCTCATTGATGAATTACTCACTCCTGATTCTTCCCGGTTCTGGGCGGTCGAAGATTACCATCCCGGTAGTTCGCCAAGAAGTTTTGATAAACAATATGTGCGTGATTATTTAGAAAGTCTAAACTGGAATAAACTGCCTCCCGCTCCTGAATTACCTCCGGAAGTGGTCGAAAAAACGCAAGAAAAATATCGGGAGGCTTATCAGCGTATTACCGGTTGGGAATGGACTTTGGAAACCGGAAAAAGTGAAATGTGAGGAGGAGAGTCTGTGTGGCTGGCAAAAGTTTATATATTGTATAAATCAGAGGTTCTCGATCCTCAGGGATTAACAGTAAAAAATGCCCTTCATAACCTTGGTTACCAAGAAGTAGATGATGTTCGTATTGGAAAATATTTGGAGATTAAACTCGATGGCCCTTCTCGAAAAGAGGCGGAGACTCGTCTCCGAGAAATGTGTGTGCGGTTGCTGGTTAATCCGGTAATTGAAACCTTTGATTATCATCTGGAGGAAAGTAAATGAGATTTGCGGTGGTCACTTTTCCTGGTTCTAATTGTGATTATGATTGCTTTTATGTAATTGATAAGATAATGCAGCAACCAGTAGACTTAGTCTGGCATCAGGAAGAAAGTCTGAAGGATTACGATTGTATCATACTTCCGGGAGGATTTTCCTACGGGGATTATCTCCGTACGGGAGCAATTGCCCGTTTTTCTCCGGTAATGAAAGCGGTGGAAGCGGAAGCACGAAAAGGTAAATTGATACTGGGAATTTGCAATGGCTTTCAAATTCTTACTGAAGCGGGACTTCTTCCCGGAGCTTTGCATCGTAACCAGGGACTCCGCTTCTTGTGCCAATTTGTCTATTTGCGGGTGGAAAATAATCAAACTCCATTTACCAATGCCTGTCAACCAGGCCAGATATTAAAAATTCCTATCGCTCATATTGAAGGCAACTATTATGGTGATCGAGAGACTCTAAATTTTCTTGGTCGTAATCGGAAGGTAGTTTTTCGTTATTGTAATAATAAAGGAGAGATCACCCCGGAAGCCAATCCTAACGGTTCATTAGAAAATATTGCTGGCATCTGTAACCAATCAGGAAATGTTATGGGACTGATGCCTCATCCCGAACGAGCGGCAGAAACGATTCTGGGTTCGGAGGATGGGCGCTTTATTTTTCAGTCAGTTTTGAATTATGCCCGGATACAAGTTCCAGTAAAAGGTTCCTATATAGAGCGTAATAAATAATTGCACATATTTTGTAGGGGGTTCAATTCCCTCCCCCCGTTTTCGGGCTTGATAAATCAAGCCCCTACAGGGTGAATGGGCAAATATTTAATGCGCTACATATAAAGAGAAAAATCGAAAAAATTTTCTGCCGGAGTGATTTTATGGAGATAAAGATAACTCCCGAAGTAGTAGCGGAACACGGATTTACTCCCGAAGAATACCAACGCATTCAAGAAATTCTGGGAAGAGAGCCCAATCTTACCGAATTGGGAATGTTTTCGGTAATGTGGTCGGAGCACTGCAGTTATAAAAATTCCCGCCCGGTACTTAAGCTTTTCCCCACTTCCGGGAAAAGAGTGCTTCAGGGGCCAGGAGAAAATGCCGGAGTGATAGATATTGGTGATGGCTGGGTAGTGGTAATGAAAATTGAGAGTCACAACCATCCTTCGGCCATAGAACCTTATCAGGGGGCAGCTACCGGAGTAGGGGGGATTCTGCGGGATATTTTCACCATGGGAGCCCGTCCCGTTGCTCTTCTGAACTCTTTGCGTTTTGGTTCCCTGAGTGATGCTCGCGTGCGCTATTTATTCCACGGTGTAATAGCGGGGATTGCCGGTTACGGCAATTGTGTAGGAGTTCCCACGGTAGGGGGAGAAATTTATTTTGATGAAAGTTACCGCGATAACTGCCTGGTAAACGTAATGGCCGTGGGAATTGCTCGCAAGGAAGATATTATTACTGCCCAAGCTTGGGGACCGGAGAACCCGGTTATCTATCTGGGAGCTACCACGGGAAGAGATGGCATTCACGGGGCTACTTTTGCCTCGGTAGAACTGGGAGAAAAATCGGAAGAAAAACGTTCTGCAGTTCAGGTGGGAGATCCCTTCATGGAAAAATTGCTGATCGAAGCTACCTTAGAGATGGTGCGGACAGGTCTGTTGGTGGGGGTTCAGGATATGGGAGCGGCCGGTCTTACCAGTTCATCCAGTGAGATGGCTTCTCGGGCGGGGACGGGTATTGAGATTGATATCGCCTTGGTACCCAAGCGGGCGTCGGGGATGACTCCCTATGAGATAATGCTTTCTGAATCCCAGGAAAGAATGCTACTGGTGGGTAAAAAAGGAAAGGAAGAAGAAATAAAAAGTATTGCTGCTAAATGGAACTTACACTGCGTGGTGATGGGAAAGGTCACCGAGGATGGTTTTCTGCGGGTGAAGGAAAACGGAAGGATAGTAGCCGAACTCCCGGTTGGGGCGCTAGCTAACCCCAATTTTCCCCTTTACCCAGTTTATTATCGGGAAGATAAGGAACCATCCTATCAGAAGCAAATTCAGGCTCTAAATTTTGCCAGTTTTCCACTTACTCAGGACTGGAATCAAGTTTTACTTACCCTGCTGACTTCTCCTAATTTGGCCTCCCGGCATCCCGTTTTTGAGCAGTACGACCACATGGTGCAGGTCAACACGGTAGTTTTGCCGGGAGCGGATGCCGCTGTGCTAAGAATAAAAGGTACCCGTAAGGGAATTGCTGTTACCGCAGATGGCAATGGAAGATACTGCCTGCTGGATCCTTACCAGGGAGGGAGAATCGCAGTAGCGGAAGCAGCAAGAAATCTGGTATGCAGTGGTGCCGAACCATTAGCTATTACTGATTGTCTTAATTTTGGCAACCCTGAAAAACCAGAAATCTTTTGGCAATTTCGTAAGGTAGTGGAAGGTATGAGTGATGCCGCTCGGTTTCTAGATATTCCGGTAGTGAGTGGAAATGTAAGTTTTTATAATGAGACTGATGGCCAGGCAGTGGATCCTACTCCCGTAGTGGGCATGGTAGGTTTGCTGGAAGATATAAATTACTGTTGCACTCCCTGGTTCAAAAATGAGGGAGATCTCGTAATCCTTCTGGGAGATCCGCAGATAGAAGATATAAGTCTGGGAGGTAGCGAATACCTTTACCAGATTTATCATCGCAAACAGGGTTTGGTGCGTATAAATCTCGAGAACGAAAAAGCAATTCAGAAAGTCTGCCTTACCGCTATCAAGGCCGGTCTCGTTTCTTCAGCTCATGATTGCGTGGAAGGAGGACTGGCGGTAGCTCTGGCCGAAGCCTGTCAGGGGAATCCATTCGGTGATTTCTTGGGAGCTAGGATTGAAGCTGACTTTTCCTGTCGTCCTGATACCTGGCTTTTCGGTGAGGCTCAATCCCGAATTATAATCTCTCTGGCGGAGAAATACTTTCCAGAATTGTTATCGATTGCCAATCAGTACAATGTTAAAGCTACCATTTTAGGAAGAGTAGGGGGTTCCCGATTGATGATTAATGATTTAATTAATGTAGATTTGTTAACCCTGAGGGAAAAATGGTGGGGAGGATTGGTTTCCGGTTCCTGAAGTTTTCTGAAAAAGAAGGAGAAATACCATGACTGAGAGGTTAAAAGAAGCTTGTGGATTATTTGGTATTTACGGTCACCGGGAAGCAGCCACACTTACTTACCTGGGATTATACGCTCTCCAGCATCGAGGACAGGAAAGTGCCGGTATTGCTTCTTCTGATGGAGAGAAGATACTTACTTATAAGGAAATGGGTCTGGTTTCTGAAGTTTTTGACCGAAATATTCTGCAACGTCTTCCTGGTTTTTTAGCTACCGGACATGTGCGCTATTCCACCGCTGGAAGCAGTCGTTTGGAGAATGCGCAACCGGTGGTGGTGGAATATTCCCGCGGATTTATGGCTGTGGCTCATAATGGGAATCTGGTGAATGCCGAACAAGTCCGCTTATTTCTAGAAGAAGAAGGGTCTATATTTCAATCCACCGTGGATAGTGAGGTAATTGTTCATCTTATTGCCCGTTCTCGGGCGAGCAATTTTCGGGATAGAGTTATTGAAGCTCTGAAACCTTTGCGGGGAGCTTATTGCTTCCTGTTAATGAATGAAAAAGAAATTATCGCCGTCCGGGACACTTATGGCTTTCGTCCTCTCTGTCTCGGGAAATTAGGGGGTGCTTACGTTTTTGCTTCGGAAAGTTGCGCCTTTGATATTATTGACGCTAAGTATTTAAGAGATGTAGAACCAGGAGAGATGATCATCGTAAATGATGACGGTTTACATAGTATTCACCCTTTCGAAACTTCTGGTCATGCTCTCTGCATTTTTGAATTCGTTTATTTTGCCCGCCCGGATAGTATTATCTTTGGTCATAATGTTCACGGGGCAAGGAAGAAACTGGGTTATCAACTAGCCCTGGAGCAGCCAGCAGAGGCGGACTTGGTAATTCCGGTTCCTGATTCCAGTAATGCTGCTGCTCTTGGTTACTCGGAAGCTTCTGGTTTACCTTTTGAACTGGGGTTGATCCGCAATCATTATATCGGAAGAACTTTTATCACCCCCGAGCAATCAATACGCGATCTGGGAGTTAAAATTAAACTCAATCCGGTCAGGGATATCCTGGAAGGGAAGCGGGTGATAGTGGTGGATGATTCTATTGTGCGGGGAACCACCAGCCGTAAAATTGTGAAGATGTTGCGCCGCGGAGGAGCTAAGGAAGTGCATTTAAGAATCAGCTGTCCTCCTATTCGCTACCCCTGTTTTTATGGCATTGATACTCCTACCCGCCGGGAATTGATAGGCGCTACTCACCAGGTGGAGGAGATTCTTAAGTATATCGGGGCAGACAGTCTGGGATATGCTAGCATTGAAGGAATGCTAAAATCTATGCCTTTGCCAGCAAAGGAGTTCTGTGTGGCTTGTTTTGATGGCAAATATCCTCTGGAATTCCCCCGGGAAACCTCCGAAAAGAAACACTTCGAGAAAAGGAGACCCAGCTACTATGTATCCCCAGGATGAGAATGAGATCACTTATGCCAATGCAGGTGTGAACCGGCAGTTAGCCGGCGAAACCCTTGCTCGTCTTAAATCAAAAATTCGTACTACCTTTAATTCCATGGTGTTGAAAGATATTGGTGCCTTTGCTGGATTCTACCGACTGGACCCGAGAAAATATCATTCTCCGGTACTGGTTTCCAGTATGGACGGAGTAGGAACCAAACTGAAGATAGCAGTCATGATGAACTCTCATAAAACAGTGGGAAAGGACCTGGTATTTCATTGCGTAAATGATATCGCAGTTCATGGAGCTCAGCCCCTTTTTTTTCTGGATTACATTGCTATGGGAAAGTTAATTCCTTTGGTAGTGGAAGAGATTATGGAAGGACTAGTAGCCGGTTGCCGAGAAGCGAATTGTGTACTTATTGGAGGGGAGACCGCCGAGATGCCCGGTGTTTATCAGGAGGGGGAATACGATCTGGTAGGAGCAATTGCGGGTATTGTAGAACAGGAAAAACTGATTGACGGGAGCGAGATTGTTCCCGGGGACCGTCTGATTGGTTTAGCTTCCAGTGGTTTACACACTAATGGTTATTCCTTGGCCCGCAAAATTCTTTTTGGAAAAGAAAAATTTTCAGTAAATGATTATCTGGTGGAACTGAATACTACTATCGGAGAAGAGTTGCTCAAGCCTCACCTTAACTACGGAAATATCATTCACCGTCTTTTATCTCGGTATCATATCCAGGGGATGGCCCATATTACCGGAGGTGGGATAACTGAGAATCTAATTCGCATTCTTCCTTCTGGATGTCGGGCAGTAATTTACCGGAGCAGCTGGAAAATTCTT
>Ga0315306_10000082_pt1 | contig 42469 bp, 46 predicted proteins | sample TDP1_MG_FD_203803 | JGI IMG/M metagenome (GOLD analysis project Ga0315306, IMG submission 203803) | Freshwater sediment microbial communities from Lake Towuti, South Sulawesi, Indonesia - TDP1 | ecosystem: Environmental > Aquatic > Freshwater > Lake > Sediment | place: Indonesia: South Sulawesi... | reverse complement strand
TAATCCAAGCCGAAAACAGTGACAGCTGAGACTCCGAAAACTCCGCCTCCATCAGCCCATGTTCAACGTCGCCTCTGTCAACAATCTTCACGCAAACTGGCATGTGGTCGAGGAGACAGTAGAGTTTGATTAGGCTCTGAAGCGTCAGATTCTCGCCATCAGCCAGCTGAGCCTGCAACCTCTGCAACGACACAGCAGCGTCACAAACTCTCGGAGAAAAAATGCCCACATCCACAGCCAGTTGGGTCTCGTCTTCTCCAGAAGAGAAAACCCTCCCGCGCAGAACGGAGAATCTCTCAACCCTATCAAGCGAGATAGGAGCCACCCCCATCTCGCGGTCCAGGAGCTGCAGCGCAACCGCCTCGTCCTCGCCCGAAACCTCAACCTCGACCCAGCGGCGCTGGCTTTCACCCTTAAACTTCACCTCAGCCCTGAGACCTTGGCACACGGACGAAATCATCGACTGAAATGTTTTCGGCGAGAAAGACCCATACGCCTTCTGAAGAAGCGTGACGGTGGTAGGCATCAGATTTCTCCCAGTTGCGAGGTAAATTCTCGGTGCAGTCGCTTAATTCTGTCGAGGGCTGGGTGCGTCTCGCCCAAACTGACGGCATAGGTCTTCAAAGTCTGTTCGAAAGGGACTATCTGCAAGCCCTCAACCCGTTTGTCGGCGTAACAGACAATCTTCTCCTCCAGCGTCTGGGGAACATAATCTCTGGCGGGCCAGCCCAGCCTTCGCGCTTCATCCCTAGGTATTCCGCCGCCCGCGTGCCGCTCAATTATCAACGCTAGGGAGTCTGGCAACCCCAGAGAACGGGCGATGTTCGCGCCTACAAGGGCGTGGTCTACGGTGTGTGTCTTTGAGCGTCCGATGTCGTGTAGAAGCCCGGCGATTTCAACCGAGTGAACGTCAACGTTTCGTCCCCTCTTCTCAAAAGCCTTAGCCAGCCTGACAGCGTAGTCGGAAACAGCCTTGCAGTGTCTCACAACGTTTGGCGCACAGCCACTCTGGATGAGGAAGCTCAGAGCCTCTTGTCTCGAGGGCAGCCGCTCACTCACTCAGTCAGCTCCTTCCTCAACTGCTCGACCTTCTCGTTCAAAGCATCAATGAGGTGTCCGTTGTCGAAGTGCATCAGCGGCTTGCCGCAGGAGGGACAGCGGAAAACGAGCTCCACAGCCTCTTCGAACGGAATCTTTCTGCACTTGGGTGTGCCGCAGTAGTAGAAGTCGTGGCCCTTCTCGTAGTCGAGCCTCGCCTGGAGCTTCTCGAGAACCCGCCTCTTCTGATTGAGGATGAAGCCCTCCAGCTGGTCGGGTTGGAGCCTCCAGTGGAAGATGAACCAGCCCGTGCTCTCGTCCCTCGACCTCCTCAGACCAACGAGAGAGTGATCATAAAGCCTGTAGAGAATCTTGCGGACAGAGTTGAGGCGTATGCCCGTCTTGTTGGCGATCTCATCGTCGGTTATCTCTTCGACCCCTCTGAGCACGTTGACAACCTTGACTGCCTCTTCGCTTCCGAAGACCTCAGCGACTCTGTTCAAGGTTTCGTCGTCGACGAAGGAAGTCATTCATTGAACGCCTCTGTGTCGTCTCCGAGCCCTATTATAATATGATGTGTGTAGGCTTAAATCTGTTTGTTCCATGACTGAAGAAATCATGCTGGTTGAACTACTTGTTTACCCCGTTTCTGAGGGACAATCCTAAGTTTGGCATGCTCAAACTCCTTAGAAAGCCCATAGCCTCCGAAGAAGCGGTCGAGGAAAACAGCCAGGCTGGAGCACTCTGAGTGGGGTTGATTTCCAACAGCGATGTTAAAGTCTGAGACTTCCTCGGAAAAGAACTCTGACGGAACCTTGCGACTCCCGACGATGACGAGGACGTCTCTCCCGGTGGCTTTTATCCTCTCCAAGGCGTCGCTGGTCTGAATGTTCTCTCCATAGGCTGTCAAGTGAACGACAACCCCGCCCTTAGCCCTCCAATCGGTAACGATTTCTCTCCAGGGCTTGCCCATCTCGAAATGAAACGGTCCGCCCCATCGCTCCACCACCTTGTCAACGGTCGCCCTGACCTTCTCGTCTCGGACGTCTGCTAGAATGAAGCTGGTGGCGCCTAGGGCTCTGGCTGTGAGCGCAACGTGAGCCGTGAGTCTCTTGTCTCTGTCTCGATGACCCCACCGCAAAACAGCCACCTTCTGCAATCCGCCGTGTTCTCCTGGGTTTGTTGATCAGAGAGCGTTGAAAGTGCCGCCCAAGTCTTCCACTCGCTTCCTAACGTTTTCTGCGAACCAAGGGACAGATTCAAAAACGACGTGCACGCCGTCGGCTTCGTATCTGAGGCTCTGAACATCGGCTCGTCTGAACAGCCAAGACACGAAGGGCATGGAGTCTTTCTTTAGAGGAATAGAAAACGAGGCTCGCACGTACTGTCTCAGGAAGCGCGTTATCTCTTGTCTGAGGGATTGGATGTTTATCCTTTGAAGGGCTGAGACGGGCAGTGGATTCGGCGCCGAGTCTTTCAAGGCTTCGGTTCTGAGTTGCAGGTCGCTTTCTGAGAGCAGGTCAGTCTTGTTGAGGGCGGTTACTATGGGGATGCCCGTCGCGCCTATGGTTTGAATGGTGTCTAGGCACACCTGCAGTTTTTTCTGGACATCCTCCAGTGGCTCGCTGACATCCACAACGAGCAAGATGAGGTCTGAGAATATTGTCTCTTCGAGAGTCGAGTGGAAGGCTTCGATTAGGGTTAGGGGTAGACGGTCGATGAACCCAACAGTGTCTGTCATCAACACCTTTGTCTTAGACAGGCTTAGGGCTCGCGTGGTGGTTGACAGCGTTGTGAAGAGTTGAATGTCTGCAGCCACTGGAACGGTTTCCTCAGCCAGCGCGTTGAACAGTGAGCTCTTTCCCGCGTTTGTGTAGCCCGCCAGAGAGATTGTGGAGTAGCCCAGCTCGAGTCGACGGGCTCTGTGGAGGCTCCTCTTTCTGCCCACAACCTTCAGCTTGTCTTGGATTCGGTGAATCTGCTTCTTTATGGACTCGTAGTATAGGTCGACCTCGTAGGCGCCGAGACCCATGAAGCCTGGCTGCTCGCCTGTCCTTGCGAGTTTCACCTTCTCTTTGGCGCGGGGGAGTTCATACTTGAGTCTGGCGAGTTGAATCTGCATTTTAGCTTCGGTTGTGGAGGCTCGGCGGGCGAAGATTTCGAGTATGAGTTGAAAGCGGTCTATGGCTTCGACGCCTGTCGCTTTTGCCAGGTTGTAGGCTTGGAGCGGCTTCAACTCGTTGTCAAATATCACTTTTTCGGTGTCTCTCGCCTTCACGAGTTCGGTGAGTTCGCTTACTTTGCCGCTTCCGATCTGGTAGCTTGGGTCACGCTGCCTAACCTGCTCCATCCTGCCCGCAACCGTGTAGCCTGCGGACTCGGCTAGGCTCTGTAACTCGTCGAGGTTGGAGGGTTCGTGGGCTAATCGGCGCTGAACTATGACCGCTCGCGTTGCGACGCCTCCGACTTCGTCTTCTTTTTGAGTTGGGCGATGTCTCCCAGCGTGACGGGTCTTGGAACCGCCAGAACCTTCGACGGAACCTTGGGCTCCGATATTTCAGCCAACAACTTAATCCTAAGAGCGTGTTGAAGTTTCTCAGCGAGTTTTTGGTCTGGTGTCATTTTTCCGCTCTCAATCTTGCGCAGAACCGAGACCTTCTCGCTTATTTTTCTGCCCAGGTCTTCGTGGCTGAGCCCGAGTTTCTCTCTCGCCTGCCTCACTCTTGAGCGAAAGTCTTCTACGAGGTCTATGGACTCCTCTACCTTGATTGTTGGTTGTCTTCTGGTCGGGATTATCGGGGTTGGCAGTCTTCTGGCTATTCCCTTCAGGCGGGGGTCGGTCTTCTCCTCCCAGTATATGGAGCCTAATTTGACGCACTCGTTGCAGACGAGCATCTTGGCTCCCTCAATCATAGCCTTGAAGGGTGTGCCCACGATTCGGCGCCCACAGACCTCACAGCGCAAGTGTTGTTCTCTCCAAAACTGTTTTTATCATAAGCCCATCCTTTATACTTTATCAAACTCAACGGTGGAAGCATGCAAAGGAAAGATGAGGTTCTGCAGAAAATCCGCAGCATGGCAGACTATCAGTTTGGAAGAGACGTGGGCAGAGTGCTCTTCCCAAACGCTGTAAAGGTCGTCTTTTCAAAGACTACCGGAAGGATACGCCATGTCTATTTGGGAAACGCACTCCTAGCTACACTGCGACCGAAAGACGGCATGTTTTCTTTGACTGTGGCTGGTGCCATGAGAATCCGAGACGGAGTTAAGCCTCTCAGGCTCTGGGTGATTGTTCGGAGAGACGCCGCGCCTTTTGTTGCGCAAGGGAGGAGTGTCTTCTCTAAACACGTGGTTGACGCCGACTCTGAAATACGCCCGCAGGAGGAGGTCATCGTTCTAGATGAAGACAGCGAGGTCTTGGCTGTCGGAAAGGCTATTTTGACGGGGGCGGAGATGAAAGCCTTCAAGAGGGGAGTAGCCGTGAGGGTTCGGAGGGGCGTGGCGGAAGAGGTTAAGAACCCCGTTGATAAAAGGTATTTTTAAAGAAAGAGGAAGCGTGTCTCAAAAATGCGCAGAGTGAGCCCGAGAGAAGCCAAGCGCATGATGCAGCGCATGGGCCTGAGCATGGGCGATATGCCCGACGTTCAACAAGTCGTCTTCAAAACAAGTTCAAAAGAGATAATTGTCGAGAACCCCGAGGTGGCCGTTCTGGAGATGCACGGTCAAAAAATCTTCCAGGTGACTGGCGAGAAAATCGTGGAGAAGGCGCTGGAGAAGAAGCCCGAGAAAGTGAGCATTCCGGAAGAAGACGTGCAGTTAGTAGCCACGCAAGCCAAAGTGAGTCCCGAACAGGCTAGAGCGGCGCTCGAGCAGACCAACGGCGACCTAGCCCAAGCCATACTACTGCTGAGCCAAACAAAATAGTTGTTCAGCCTTTACCTCTATGTCGCCTTTGAAAAGGTGATTTTGTGGAAGTGCCTCACGAATGCAAATATGTTGTTGAAGATGACATTACATCAGCATACTTCAAATCTCTGCAAAAAGTGTTCAAACAGGGTTATGTTTTCGCTCTAACGACCGAGGTCAAAGAGCCTATCTCTAATTTCGATTCATCGGTCGATGAGTCGCTTAACTTGATTGGTCTCAACCTTGACAGAGAAAGACACGAAAAATACAAGAAATTTGACTTTGATGGAAAGAGTGGCGCATGGTGGATAAGCAACAGAATAAATGAGCTATTTAAAGGTCTTTACCACAGAGCAGTAACAAATCGCAATCAGCTAGATTTTGTCCAAAACGCACTACAGCATATCAGGACTGGAAGATACATGTGGTGTACAAACAGATTGCTTTGCATCACATTCGATGCAGAGAACAACCATCTTTCTCATTTGCACTTGTCCCGCCAACCAATTCCTCCTTGTTTAACAACGTTAGACTTTAAACGAGAGCGAAATCAATTGCACCTCATATCATCATGGAGAGCACAATATTTCGACACAAAAGCGTATGGAAATCTAATATCACTAGCAATGTTACTAAGAGAAGTCTGCAAGAAGACAGGTTTTCAGTCAGGGCATCTCATTTCGATGGCTCATAAGGCGATACTGAAAAAGAGTAAAAATGCGGAGCAATTGATTAACGAGTTGGAGCTTCAGCCTTCTAAAACTGACTGAGTATGTCTTGTTTTTCCATGACGTGACCGCAGTAGTGACACTTGAGCAGGAGCGGCTCTTCCTTTTCAACGTAGAACTTCGACTGGACAGGCTCGTTGCTGTTGGAGACGCACGCGGGATTAGTGCACTTAACTATACCACGTATTGTCTCTGGCAGCTTCACCCGCTGCTTCTCAACCACTCTATAGTTGTAGATGATGTTGATTGTGGCGTGAGGCGCCAACAAGGCGATCTTGTCAACCTCAGCCGAGGCGAGCTTGCGCCCCTCTATCTTCACCATGTCCTTAACCCTCAGCTTCTTGCTTGGAACGTTCATGCCAATCGTGACAACCCCAGCCATTCGCCCAGTTATGCCCAAAATTTTGACGACATCCAAGGCGTGACCGCCAGTGATGTGATCGATAACAGTGCCCTCTTTGATTTTTGAAACACGCAGAGTCCTTTTAGACATAGTTTGCACGCCCCCGCCTCTATTATTCTAGTCTAGCAAATAAAAAGAGATATGCGCGCGCATTACTTTGCCAATTTCTTCAAAAATTCGCTGCTGGTCATTACATGACCGTACATAAGAGGCCATTGATGGGTTATTAGATGCTGTTTGTGAGCCTGCTGCTCTTCATCGTCCATCGTTTCCACCAAATCCGACAATATGATAGTGAATAATCCTTGAGTGAATCCATCAATAAGAGTTGCATTGACGCAGGCTTCTGCGAACACGCCGGAGAGCAAATATGTGTCCCATCCATGCTTTCGAAAGAGTTTTTGAAGATGAGCACAGGCGAAGGCGGAATAAGTGTTCTTTGTGAAAATCTCATCTGGTTTGCGTGGACTAATACCGTCATAGAATTCAACAGATTCCTCGACGTTATGCGCGGTGTAGAAGGCTGCATTGGGATTTTCGCGGTACAATCGATTGATGTTTTTCGGTAAATACTCTTTCCTCCAAGGAGTTGACCGACCCCAAATTATGTTACCACCAAGTCTGCGATACTCCTCAGTGAATTCAATGAGTCGTGGAATCATTTGCCTTATTCTATTGAATGTGATATTTATTTCGGGACGCTCAAACTTCTTACTGCAACAGCTCTTCATCAGATCGACCACAATCAAAGGATACAGCCCAACGGCTGCATGGATAACAGGTTTTTCCATTTTGGGCGCTTTGTCCATACCTACCATCTCGCATCCAAGTGAGATATCAACGCCAAAATCAATTAATATATATGTCTTGCGCGGGCGAATAATTCTCAAGTGGTTGTCAGCAACAATATCAAAAGAGTTATTTGCCCTCTATCAGAGTTTGTTTGGTGTCCAGGGTTGGAGTTTAGGGGACGAGACATTATTTCGATCAAGGATTTCACCCGAGAAGAAATAGACTACATTTTGAAGATTGCCAGTGCCATGGAGCCCATAGCCAAGAGCGGCTCAGACATGCTCCACGGCAAGACGCTCGCCACGCTTTTCTTCGAACCCAGCACAAGAACACGCCTTAGCTTCGAGGCGGCCATGCACAAGCTCGGGGGCTCAGCCATAGGATTCGCCGAGGCAGAAATAGCCTCAGTGCGCAAAGGAGAGAACCTAGCCGACACGGTGCGCGTCGTAGAAAACTACGCAGACGTGATTGCAGTGCGTCATCCACTAGAGGGCGCGGCTCGACTCGCCGCTGAGTTCTCTCAAGTCCCAATCATCAACGCTGGTTCAGGCGGAGAGGAGCACCCAACTCAGGCTCTGCTAGACCTCTACACGATTTGGAAGGAGCTGGGCAAGATAGACGGCTTGACCATCGCCTTGGTGGGCGACCTACGCTACGGAAGAACAGTCCACTCACTAGCCTACGCCCTATCCCTTTACGATGTCAAACTGCACTTGGTCTCGCCAGAGCTGCTGCGAATGCGAAGAGAAGTCTTAGACACAATCGGCGGAAGAATAAGGGTCACGGAGAGGACAGCCCTCGAAGACCTGTCCAAAGTGGACGTGCTCTACGTCACTCGCATTCAGAAGGAGCGTTTCCCAGACGCAGCCGAATACGCCAAGGTGAAGGGCTCATACAAAATCGACCTAAACCTACTAAAAGACGCTAAAAAAGACATGATAATACTGCACCCACTGCCGAGAGTCGACGAAATCAGCCCAGAGGTGGACGCAACACCACACGCACGCTACTTTCAACAGGTCTGGAACGGAATAGTCACAAGAATGGCACTGCTCGCACTCATTCTCGGGGCTACTGAATAAATCGGTTGACAGTGCTCTTGTGCATGTTTGTCGAGTTACGAAACAAGAACAAGATCTTACCACGGCTTTATGAGGACCCCGTCTCTTATGTCGAGGAAATCTCTTTAATCGAAGAAAGGTATCTCTGGCACAAGGTCACCGTTTACGTTGACGACCAGCGTTCCATGGAGGAGTTTCTCGTTCTCCATTCGCCTTCTCTCTATCTGGGTGAGAGAAGCCTCAGCGCCTACATAACAGCCACAAACTCATCCACAATATGTGAGTTCGCACAAATCTTAAAAGAGAAGAAAAACCTTCAAACGCACCTGCAAACATCGGCAGAAGCGAGCCTCATTAGACAGTTTATGCCGTGGTTTACCAAAAACTACACCGCCCGCTATTTTCGTTGCGACTCTGCAACTTTCAAGCCACACTGTCAACACCGAACGAGAACTGTTCGCTTGACACCCGAAAACATCAAGGAGCTTGATCCCTCGGCCACCGCCCATTTCGTTAATCGTTTACAGACAGCGCCCGTGTACGGCTATGTAAACGAGAACGGACAGCTGGTGGCCACGTCTGGAGTTGGCTACCTCACCAAGAAGTCCTTCTCCATCAGTTACACAGAGACCAAACCAGAGTACAGAGGTCGAGGAATAGCCAAATGCTTAACATCGCTTTCCTCAGAGCCCTTGATCAAAAATGGATTGATCGGAGTGTACGCTGCTGACATCAAGAATCCGCCATCACTAGCCGTTGCTGAGGCTCTAGGCTTTAAACCCCACAGGGACCTAAAATGCTTCCACAATTGAGAACAACTCCTGTTAACGATTCAGCACCTATCATCAAGATAAGGGAGGTGAGCCATAGTGATTGGGAAAATAGAGAATATCACAATTCCGGTTAAAGACCTTAAGAAAGCCATAGTCTTCTATGAGAACGTTCTGGGCCTCAAAAAACGAAACGAATGGTCGACCTACGCAACCTTTAACATAGGCGACATAATGCTTGGGCTTGACCCACTCCCCAAAGCGGAGATACAAATCAACATAACCGTAGCCAACGTAGACGATGAGTACAAGACTCTGAGAGAAAAGGGTGTGCAATTCCTTACTGAACCAAAAGACCAGTACTGGGGCGGGCGCACAGCTATGTTCAAAGACCCAGACGGAAACAAGTTCATTCTCGTTTCATTCAAAAAATAAGCCAACAAAAGATATCAGTCGAGAAAATGAGAGCGGTAAACAAGCGAAGCGAGTCGCCATCTTTTTTTGTCTATTCCTCTCTCTTGAGCATGTTTACAGGAGGACTCTAAACCTGTCTTGTAGCTCTTGCTTTTTGCCCTCGTTCCATCCGCTCACGGCTTGGTAGTAGCCAGTCACGCGTGACCACCATTCGATGTTTTGGGAGCCGCAGTTGGGACAAGTCTTGTTCATGCCGCCTGTGACCTGTCCGCAGTTGTTGCAGATTGTTAGGTCTTTTGTGTAGGCGTAATAACCAATGTGTGTCTGGGTTGCGATGCGCTTCGTCAGCTTGTAGAGTGCCTCTGGGTCGGGTGAACCCTCGCCCAGCCAGGCGTGGAGCATGTTGCCTCCGTTCAAGAGCGGGAAGAACTTCTGTTCGATGTCTATTCTATCGATGAGTCCAACGTTGGCTCCGACATAGACGTGTGTCCCATTGTTGTAGTATATAGGAGCATCCTTCTCACCCTCTGACAGCATCCTCTCAGCATGGGCTAAGTCTCCCTTGACCAGTTTCTCCGCGTTCTCATGATACGCTTCTGTCAGAAGATCGGCTACGGCGAAGCGCTGAGCCGTGGATTCCGCTGGAGTCCTCGCCAAGGCAAGTTTTAGACCGCTCCTCTGCTCCAGCTCCTTCTTGTATCTCTGCATCTCGAGAATCAGTTTGACCAGTATTTTGACGGCGTCTGGATGCTCGTGCAGCTGATAGCCAGTGTGCCACTGAGCCATCTCGTTTCCCCCAACCAAACCGATGGTATAGACCAAGCTGTCGAAGTCTATGGCTGGCGGTCCTCTCTCGCCGGTTTTGGGGTCGAGTGGGCGCTGTGTGGCGAAGGGCACGCGGTTCCGCTTCAGCACCAGGTCCATCCATTTTCGTTTGACTTTGAATATCTCAACCGAGAGGTCCATGAGTCGACGAGCCTCTTCAAACAGCGTCTCGTCGCTTCCGTTCGCCTTGTAAGCCATCCTCGGAAGGTTGAGGCTCGTGACCTGCCAGCTTCCCATGGTGAAGTGTCTTCCGCCGACGAAGTTTATCTTGTCTTGGAAACCTGGGTTGTTTTCTGGGGTTTCGACGAAGCAGTAGGCGCAGCACTGGTAGCAGGATACCCCCTTGCCATAGCCTCGGTAAGGCGGCATCAAGTTGTCGAAGTAGGGGGTGCCGAACTTGGCGACAACCCTGTGAACATCGAGCCAAAACTCATCGTACTCCGGCTTGAAGAACTCTGGGCTCAAGCTGTTCTCAAGCTTGGGAAAGTTGAATGGTTTTCCTCTGTAGTCGCCTTTAAAAGCCACGTCGTACAGCGCCTTAAACATCAGACGCACTTCGTCTTCAAAGTCGCCGTAAACGTCAGGTCCAACCCGCCCCATGGTGACCACGGGAGCCTTTCGCCAGAGCTCTGGAACTCCTGGCTGAACCTGAATATTGCTGAAGACTAGCTGCCCACCTCGAGCCACGTAAGCCTGCGTGTACTCGAAAAACATCATCTGCATCATTTGCCTAATCTTCTCGTAGCTCAAGCCCTTCATGAAGGGCGCGAGAAAAATCAGAAAGTTGTAGAAGCCCTCGCCGCCAGCAAAGTTGGTTTGCGCCGAAGCCAAGATTTTGGCTGTGTGCAGAATGGCGACCTCTGGGTGCTTGGCTGGACCCGCAACGCTCGTTCGAGTGCCCATTCCGTCTGGCATCAAGCCGTAGTAGAAGAAATAGCGCAAGTCCCAGTCTTGGCAGAAGGGTCGGGTTCCGAAGTATTCCAAATCGTGAATGTGCAAGTCGCCTGCGAGGTGAGCGTCAGCCAGATTGGGAGGCATGAGCAGAAGGTATTCTTCGCCCGAAACCCAGTCCGCCTTTCGTTTGTGCGACGTCTCGGCGTTTGGCTGCAGGTTAGCGTTCTCATTTGCCTTGAAGCCTTGTCCGATGTCCATCAGGTAGGCGTCGTAGACTGGCGCGCCAACTCTGGTGAGAACATTTCTATAGACCGCATACTCGGGCTTGTCTTTGGATTTGTCTAACAAGACGTTGTTGACAAGTTCCCTAATGAGGGGACCACTGATGAAACCCAGCCTCAGGTTGAAGACTTTTCGCTCGGTTTCTCTGGCGATTTCCTCAGCCTCTTCCAAGCTGAGAGGTCTTATGTCGTAGAATTCCTTGGCGAGCTTGGTCTCGGTTAGGAGTTGTTTCACGATAGCTCCGCGGTTCCACGAAACGATGAACCCGTCGCTTCGTCTCACCTTTGGCTCTTGCTGAGTTTCCTGAGCGAGAGCGAGTCCACCGCCGTCGCCGTTGCCATCGGGCATTACTTTCCCTCTAAGATGCCCAAGAGCCTTTCTGTGGCGAGTGAGCCCTCTACAAAAATCTGGTCTTCGGTGAGGACAGTGCCGCGGACCTCGAGAACTGGCGCCGAAAGAATTACTAGGTTCCTCATGACCAGATCAGTCATGACGTCCACGTTTTCGAGGCTTCTCTCCTCAAACTCCTTGTTTCTGTTCTGGAGCCACTGCTTCAGCGTGACACATTTGGAGCAGCCGTTTGAAGTGTAAACTATTATCCTGCTGTTCATTGCGGAATCGACAATGACCGAATCCGAGTGCTTCGGACAATCCAAGAGGGACCCTCCGAGGAGGCGGTTTAGACGTTAAGAGCGCTGTTGAGCTATTAGTCTTATATACAACTTTCATGTGAATCTGGAAGAAAACTATTGCGAAACTATGGGGTTTTTACACAGTATTCTGGCGAAAATTCTCATGGAGAAATTCACTTAAATTTTTTAGAAATTCTCGTTTAAAAATCTGTATCAAATCCACTCCGAAATTAACACAGGCAGTATCTGTCAAAAGGCAAAGTGTTGCCTTGTTTATGTGGATGCAGCCATCAGCCTGTACTTTTCGGACACTCGGCTGTAAGAGGACAGCGCGTCAACCGAGCCACACAGAGGGCATTTTGGTTGCAGCCCGAAAAACGTCTTCCGACAGCGCGCACAAAAAGTCAGACGGCGGCTGTAGGTGTAAAGCCCCAGTTGACTCGCGGTGACGAGTTGTTTGGTTGTGGACAGCAACTCGTTTGGGTCAGTCTCTCTGTCACCTAGTTCAAATTTGGCGAGATGCCCCCCAGGCGAGAGCTGGTGAAACTTCTCCTCAATCTTTGAGACCTCTAACAAAGGAGCGCCCAGTTGTGAGGGTGCAGCGACCATGTCTGTGTAGAAGGGTTGCTCCTTGCTTCCCCTCACGCGAACCCGAGCCAAACCGTATCTCTCCACATCGAGTTCGGCTAGTCTCTTCGCCGCCTCGTTACTCGGAGCCATAGACAGAACTGGCCGTGTCTCTGGTCTCTTGGTGCTCTTGTGCACCTCATCAAAAATTTTTTTCATGACGCCCTCCGCAAAACTCAGGGATTTAGCGTCTTCAGCTAGGGGTTTGCCTGTGAACGCTTCGGAGGCTTCATTAAGACCGACAAAGCTGATTTGGCGCGTGGAATTCTCCAATCTGAAATACTGGTCACCGTTTGTCCTCTGAGCCAGGAAGGGTAGGAGTCCCTCGTGCAGTCGCTGTTTGATGGTGAGATACTTGATTTCTAGCGCCCGCAGAGCCATCTCCAGCTGCTCTTCTAACAGTTCGTTGAACTTGGCGTGGCTGCCCTCTGCGTTGTATGAGATTCTGGGCAGATTTATCAGAACGCTGTCGGTGCAGCTTGTTCGCGTGGTGTCGAGTTCCCAATCGTTCTTCCAGTCACTGGACAAGCGGCATCCCGTAGCGGTGTAGGAAGCGCTCTCTTGCTCTCTGAAGCAGAGATTGGCGAAGTAGGGAAGCCCCCTCTGAGCGGCGAGTCGATGCGCCTCATACAGCAGAGACTCGCTTTCCCTACTCTGAGGCACTTCGGGACGAATCTTGACTATTAGGCTGGGCTGAAAAACGGGTTTATCCTTGCCGAGTTCAAGCATCACCTCAAAGAGAAGCGAACTGATGAGGCGGCTTTCATCGGTGAGGTCCGAGTAGAAACCCATCTTTTGTCCGTTTGGTCCTATAGCTTCTTTTTTCTCCAAGAACGGGGGAATCAGCAACTCTAATCCCAAAGAAGACTCAACTGGAGAACCGCTCTCTGAGAGGGATTGACTCAGACTGAAGACGAAAAGGCGTAAACTCTCGCGAATTCTGTCAGCCGACACTCCTCTGGCAAAGGGCGCTAGGAACACGTCGAAGTAGTCGAGCGTCTGCTCACCCGAAACTTCAGTGGCAGTCGCCTTCAAGAGATTCGAGACCAAAAGCAGCGCCGACTCAAAGCTCTTCGGCGGAGGGAAAGAGGCTCCTAACAACCCGAGTTTCCCGAGGCTCAGACCATTCTGCAGGAAGAAGCGGAGGTCGTGGAAGAACTCCCGGGGCTTGAGAACCCAGTAGCCGAGGCTGCTCAGGTGAAGAGAACCAGAGAGGTGTGCATCCGCGATGTCGCGCGGCAGAACATTGAGCAGCGTGTACTCTTCAACGACGGCGTCGCCGGCGGCGCTGTGGACAGCCTCGACACTGAGGCGCTGAGCCCCAGCCGACTTGATGAGCTGAGTGACGTCGTAGACGGGCAGTCCCAGTCGGGTCAGCTTGTGCCTGTATTCCTCGAGTCCCTTCTCGATCAGTATGGCGTTGACGAACTCACGAATAAGGGGCGCCGTGAGATACTTAGCCTTGACCTCCTGTAGGCGACCCTCTGTTTCGCGGGCTATCTTCTGCGCCAGATCAAGCGGAACACTCGCTTCCTTCACCAACGCCTCGGCTATCTTGTTTCGGTCGAACTCTTCCATGGCTAGGCGGCTGGTGCGAACCATCATCTTTCGGCGCTTGAAAACCCGTTCCTCGATTGTTTCCGTCACGTCGACGAGCATCCGTCCCAAGTCGGTTAGGCGGTATTTCTTTGTCTCCACATCGGGCTCGATTAGGTCTGCCTTCAGGAGAAACTTGAGGTGGTAGGCGAATCGACCGGCGTCTCGGCTCGGGTTCAGGTGCAGGATGTTCATTATTTCAGTGTAGGAGAGCGGCCCCCTGTCTAAGAGGAGGTTCAAGACTTCGAGTCGCAGAGTGGAGGCAACAGCCTTCAACACTCGGGCTCCAGGACGCCTCCGATGAGACAAGCTACATGCCTCCTCTCCCACACGCAACCCTAACTATAAGGGGTTGTTCGATTTTTAAGTTAGAATGCTCGTTCTGCGTAGCCCGAATCTGAATCCATGAATCATAAAGCAATTGTAAAGGAACACCCAATGCTGATATCTCTGGAGCAGAAGAGCGCATGAACGATTTAGCCAAGACGATGTCGGTTATCACGATCGTAGCCATGCTGGCAGCAGTTGCCCTGATCTACAGTGAAGCAACCACGCCTAAGAGTGAATGGGCTCTGGTGTATGGTTGCCAGTGGGAGGGGCGAATGGGAGACACCTTCACTTCACCGACGTTCACCATAGTCGGACAAAGTTGGAAGGTGATATGGTCGATATCAGGTTACTCCGTCATCAACGCCTACATAAAAATAACTGTGATAGCCGTCCTCCCAGACAGCCGCCCAGTGGTTAAGGAGGCCGCTTGGACGAGCGAACCCGAAGGTGAGCTAGAGCTGACGCAGAAAGGCGACTTCTACCTGAGGATAGAGACCCTGGGAGCCTTCCAGAGATGGTACGTTAGCGTGCGCGAGTTGAAGTGACCAAGCCAAAGTACAGCAGCAACCCCATGTTATTTAAGCAGTTTTTGCTTCTATAAACCATGAGGCAAAAATGAGGGGCTGTCGGCTAGCATGGTCTAGGCTCCTAGACTCGGGACCTCAAAGCGAGAACTCTAGGGACCCCGGTCCGAATCCGGGCAGCCCCACCATTCTAGAACTAAATACATACAGTAATTGATTTTTTCGGGACCCTGACAAGAAGAAGATAAACATTAAAGGGATTGGGCAAGATATTAAAGTGCTAGAGGAGATTGTTGTGGAAGCTGCTAAGAAGAGAGCCGAGCTTGATGAAAAGGTCAAAGCATTGGAGGAGGAGAAAGCCCGCCTACTAGCAGATATAGCGGCGATTAGGGCGACTTGGCTCCGCATAATTGGTTCGTATACCTCCATTTTAGAGGCTGAGATAGCCAAACTTGAGGAAGAGAAGAAGGCTTTAGAGGAGAAGACTGCGCCAGCCGAGGCACCAGCACCCGCTGAACAGAAACCAAGCGAATAAAAGCCTAGTGAATAAAAATAAGGGCGACTCCCTTTTTTTATGCCTAAATTTGTTACTCGCCATCAAGGATACCGCTCATCGTTCCACCCCGCCTTCTAATTTGACCTCTATTTTAAAGCGGGCTTGTTGAAATTCAATCCTATTAAGCTCTAGAGCGGTGAGTTCGGGCAGCCCCACCAAGAGTATTAAGCCGCTGTGATTGTCTGTGGGTTGACTCTCTTTTCTCTTCTTAGTATTTCTCTGGCCACTGTGACGCCGGACACGGATGCTTGGATTAGGCCTCTTGTCACGCCGGCGCCATCTCCTATAGTGAACATGTTGTGTATGCGGGTCTCTAAGTGGTTGCTTAGTTCTAGGCGTGACGTGTAGAATTTCACTTCGGCTCCGTACAGCAGCGTGTCCTTTGAGTTCAGCCCCGGCGAGACTTGGTCTAGTGCTTGGAGCATCTCTCTTATGTCGGCTAGGTAGCGGTAGGGCAGCACAAAGCTGAGGTCGCCTGGCGTGGCGTTCTTGAGCGTCGGCACCACCAGACTGCGGTTGATTCTCTCTTCTGTGCTGCGTCTGCCCACCTCCAGGTCGCCTAGGCGCTGGATGATTATGCCACCGCTCAGGAGGTTTGTGAGTCGGGCAAGGTATTTGCCGTAGGCGATTGGTTCTCGGAAGGGTTCAGTGAACCGTGTGCTGACGAGTATGGCGAAGTTCGTGTTGTCTGTTTTCCTTTCGGCGTAGCTCTGCCCGTTGACCGTTATGATGCCCTCGTACGATTCGGTTATGACCTCGCCTCTTGGACAGACGCAAAATGTTCGCACGTGGTCGTCGAACGATTTGGAGAAGTAAACGAATTTGGGTTCGTACAGGGCATCGGTTAACTCCTCCATGACCGAGGCTAGGATCTCAACTCGCACTCCGACATCGACAGGGTTGTTGAGAGTTCTTAACCCGAGCGTCTGAACCTCGGTTGTGAGCCATTCGGCTCCGCTTCTGCCAGGCGCAACAATAACGTATTTGCCGTGGATTTTTTCGCCCTTCTTGGTCTCTACGCCTTCAACCTTGCCGTTCTTGACCAGTAAGGTCTTGACTTCCACGCCCGTCTGGATTTCGGTTCTGTCTCTCAGGTGACGCCTCATGTTGCGTAGGACCTGTGCGCACTGCTCGGTGCCCATGTGACGCACTTTCTGTGAGATTAATTTGAGTCCGGCGAACGCCGCCTTGCGCTCGATTTCGTCTGTTTTGTCTGGGTCGGTGCCGTAAACGTGTTCGGGCGCGCCGAATTGACGGTAGATGCCGTCCACATAATCTATGTACTCGGCTAGTTTCTCTTTGGTCATGTAGTCGGTTAACCAGCCACCGACCTCGGTTGAGAGGTCGAGTTTGCCGTCGCTGAAGGCTCCGGCTCCTCCCCAGCCTTGCAAGAGGGTGCAGGGGTCGCAGTTGACACAGCCGAACCCTCGGCTGGCTGGGCACTTTCGTTTTTCAAGGTCGGGTCCCTTATCCAACATGAGAATTTTGAGTTGTGTGTTTTCGTTTTTGGTGAGTTCTAGGGCGGAGAATATGCCTGCGGGACCGGTGCCCACGATGATTACGTCGTAAGATTGAGCCAAGACAACACGGCACCCTTTCGTTTTACCGAATAGCCCAAAACAAGATAACACAACCAAAATATATGCTCATCGGTGTATACATTGTGGAGATACTTGACGAACAAACTTCAGAGCAATGCAATCCTGAACAACGTGCACAGAGTATCCAAGCAAGTTAATGGTTACCAGAAGTTCTTGCTAACGCTAGTTTGTGCGTCGACTTAGATAGAGATACAGAAATCTTGGAAGGTACTCTGGAGGGAAAGCCCATTCATGAGAACATATACCCGAGAGCACAATCCCCTCCCTCCTCCTAGACGAGGCTATACCCGTCTCTATCTCTCCGCCTTCATATTTGGCGCCTAATAGAGGGGCTAGGTTACCAGTACACACGCGCATACGCAAATCAAATCTTCACTACCGCAACACACCCCTCCCCCGTAGGGAGAGAGGTCTCTCACACGCGCACGCAACCCGAAACCTTCATAAACGTGTGTCGTTGATAAAACTCTGCACTACATAGAAAATAGGAGGGTGAAGGCAAGTGTCCAAACCATTCTTCATGAAGTTCACAGTACCGAAGGAAGTGGCGGACGCCGCCTATGAAGCCCTACAAATCGCCACCCAAACCGGCTCGGTCAGAAAAGGAACAAACGAAACCACAAAAGCCATCGAGAGAGCACAAGCCAAACTCGTCGTCATAGCCGAAGACACGGACCCACCAGAAGTCGTAGCGCATTTACCACTCATCTGCGACGAACGTAAAATCCTATACATCTTCGTCCCAAGCAAACAAAAAGTAGGCTCAGCAGTAGGCATAGACGTACCAGCAGCATCCGCCTGCATAGTTGACGTAGGCGACGCCCAATCGCTGGTGAAGGAAATCTCCAAGCGAATCGAGGAGCTAAGGAAGAAGGCTGGTAGCACCGAATGACTGAGAGGGAAAAAGAACGCGAAAAAGAGAAAGAAGAAGCCGCGGCTGAAGAGCTAACCCCAGCCGAAGTCATCCAAGTCATAGGGAGAACAGGCGTCACAGGAGAGATAAGCCAAGTCAGAGTCCGCGTCTTAGAAGGCAGAGACAAAGGCAGAATCATAACCAGAAACGTCAAAGGACCCATAAGAACCAGCGACGTGCTCATGCTGAGAGAGACAGAGCGCGAAGCCAAAAAGATCAGATGAAAAGCCCGGAGGACAAACCCCTGTGCCCAGAGCCAGACGCTGCTCCTTCTGCGGACGAGATTTCCCCCTCGGCACCGGCCTCATGTACGTGAAAAACGACGGATCCCTACTCTACTTCTGCTCCAGCAAATGCCGAAGAAGCGCAGTTAAGCTGGGAAGAGACGCGCGCAAGCTCCGCTGGACCAAGTATTACGGGCAGGAAGAGAAGGGAAGAGCCTAACGAACCTCATAATCTTCGGTCCGCCTGGCTCCGGGAAGGGCACGTACACGGCTAGGCTGGCGGAGAGGCTGAAGATTGTTGCAATAGCCACAGGAGACATTTTTCGGAGCGAGGTGAACCACGGCACAGATCTGGGGAAGAAGGTCTTTCCCTTCGTTAGCAAGGGCGATTTGGTTCCAGACAAGATCACTATAGAAGTTTTGAAGGAGAGGATAAGCCAGCCTAACAGCGAGAAGGGCTTTATTCTGGACGGTTATCCGCGCACCTTCGAGCAGGCGAAAGCATTAGACGTTATCGCGAGAATAGACGTGGTCATTCGCTTAATTGTTCCTGAATGGGTCATCATCGAACGCCTGTCCTACAGAAGGGTTTGCAGAGACTGTGGAACAATATTCAACGTGAAATATTTGAAGCCCAGGGTTGAGGGTGTCTGCGACAAGTGTGGCGGAGAACTCCACCAGCGCGAGGACGACAAGCCCGAGGTCATCAGACAACGCTTAAGAGTGTATGAGAGGCAGACGCAACCATTAATTGAATACTACGAGGACAAGACGCCGATCTTGAAAATAGAGTGCAACTCACCAGACGTGCCACCTGAAACCATAGTAAAAAAAATACTTGAAGAAATGCAGAAAGCCAAACTGATAAAGTGAAAACTCCAACTCATCTATGGGAGAAAAAGGCGGACAACTTCCAATCACCACTGTCGACTCTCACGAAGCCGAAGCGCTCAAACTGCACTATGTCGTTGGGTTTGAGTCTTCGACACGCGTCTTCGGCTATGCCTCGGGCAACAGACGCGTCCGGCATAACCACCTCGCATGGGATACCTGTTTCAGCGGGAATCCAGTGGATGAGCGGCGCTCCGATTTTCCTCGCCTCTTCAACGGATTTGCTGTGAAAAGAGGCTTCAATCACGCCGGTCTCAGCATTTTTTGTTTGAACGTTGAAAAGCTCCATAAGCCGAACCACCCTCCCCTTTTCCACTATGTTCATGTCTTGGCTGGAGATCCAGAAGGCTGCTTCACCTTTTTCTGGCTTGACTTTGAAGACGCGGAATCCTCTTTCAGGGTGGGTTGGGTGAAGCGCAACCTTGGCGGTTAACGCTTGCTCAACTCCTCTCACAACCATCTTCCTCGGGTCGCGAACGAAGAAGTATCTGTTGGCGATGGGGTCGATGAGTTTTCGGTTGATGGCGTAGAGGTTCTCCCAACTCAGCGTGACATCGACAGTTTTCGGACCCACCTCAATTATCAGGCGTCTTATGGTCTCTGGCTGTATTCCACGCCTTCTCAAAGCAACGAACGTGGCGAGTCTGGGGTCATCCCAGCCCGAGAAGGCGCCGGTTCGCACACCCTCAACAATCTTGGACTTGCTGAGCACTCCGCCCATAATTTTCATGCGCCCGAAGTGAATGGCTTCTGGGTACTTCCATCCGAAATGCTTGTACATGTACTCTTGTCGTGTTTGGTTTGTGAGGTGCTCTTTTCCTCTTATGATGTGGGTTATGCCCATCAGGCGGTCGTCGATGCCGCAGGAGAAGTTGTAGAGGGGCCAAACCCTATACTTGCTGCCCACACGGGGGTGAGGATACCTCTTTGGATTGATAATCCTCAGCGCCGGCCAGTCGCGAACCGCTGGATTAGGGTGGTTCAAGTTGGTTTTGACGCGCACAACAGCCTCACCCTCTCCACAGGTTCCGTCGAGCATACGATTCCAGCGAATCAACTGTTCACTTGGTGGCAAGTCTCTACAGGGGCAGGGTTTTCGGGCTAAGACCATCTTGCGGAAGCCTTCTTTGGTGCAGGTGCAGACGTAGGCGCCTCCGTTTCTGAGCAGTCTCTCCGCGTGTTGGTAGTAGGTGGGCAGTCGGTCGCTCTGAATGGTCTCCATGTCCCAGTCGCAGCCCAGCCACTTCAGATCTTCGCGTATGGCGTCGTAGAAGGGCAGAGCCGACCTCTTCAATCGCGGGTCTGTGTCTTCGAAGCGCAGCCGAGAAGAGCCTCTGTAAATCTTTGCGTATTCGTCGCAGAGGATGATAGCCCGAGCGTTGCCCAAATGAAGCATGCAGTCTGGGTTAGGCGCAAACCGAGTCACAACACGCTCATACTTGTCCACGTTGGGCAGAGGAGGCAGAACCCTCTCCTCCTCAACCCTCTCCTTAACCAAGGCTTTTGGCCACTTCTCTTCAACCATTCGCCTTTGCTCTGCCAGAGACAACTCGTTCACTTCTTTCACGATTTCGGCAATTGTTGAAGAGATCTCTCTGACTTTGGCTTTGAGACTCGGCTTCTCCGTGAGCAGTTTGCCCAAGACTGGCTGAGACTGAGCTTTTCCACCATAGTGAATAGCGTTTAGAAGAGCTATCTTCCGAATGATTTCTCTCTCATTAGTAGTCAAGGCTTGCCCTCTTGCTCTGGGATTCAAATCAGATTTCTCTCTGGATTAGGTAGTCGGCGAAGGCTCTCAGTTTCTCCTTAGCACCAGACCGAGGCAGAAGCCTGTTGACCTCTGTCCAACTCTCTCGAACCATCTTCTGTGCAAGGCGTTTGGCGTACTCTATGGCTCCATACTTTTCCATGATGCCGATGGCTTGGTCTCTCACTCTTTGCTCGGTTGTGTGTTTGTTGAGGATTTCTATGAGTCTCTTCCTATCTTGGAGCTCAGCCTTCGCTAGAGTGTGAATCACCATTAGGGAGCGCTTGCCTTCAGTGATGTCCTTTCCGGGTCCGCCCTTCTTCTCCGCGAACTCTCTGCCAGTAAGGTCGAGGATGTCGTCTTGTATTTGGAAAGCAACTCCCACTGCCTCAGCGAACCTGCCCAGCTTTTCAACGAGGTCTTCATCAGCGTCTGCGAGCACAGCCGCGATTTTCGCAGCCATTCTCGCAAGTGTTCCAGTTTTGTACGTGCACATCTGGAGATACTGTCCCTCCGAAACATTGTCGGCGTCTGCAAGCCCTCTGTGCCAAGCTATATCCATCGCTTGCCCAAAGCCCACGTTGACCATCTCTTGAGCATAGATTTCGTAGATTCTAGCCACTTTGCTCGCAGGCAGTTTGCCTTGATTCTTGATTAGGGGTAAAAGCGGGAGGAAAAACATCTCATTTCCGATGTTGATGGCTACATCCTGACCGAAGAGCCTGTGGGAACAGGGCTTTCCTCTACGGAGTTCAGAGTTGTCTTCGATGTCGTCGATGATTAATAGCCCGTTGTGGACAAGTTCGGGGATTATGGCGTAGTCCACGAATTTTTCGGGGTCTCTGCCTAACGCCTCACATATCAGGAGGAAGAGGCTTGGTCTCCATCGCTTGCCTCCTCTGTCCAAGAATTCCCAGAGGGGCTCGGCTATGGTTCTGTTCAGGGCTTCCACGTGGTATTCGTATCTTGGTGGACCCAGCGTGTACGCGAGAGAATCCTTGTGGTATCTCCTCGGAATGTATTTCTCTATGATCTTGTCGATTAGGATGCTTCTCTCTGTCAAAAATTTCTCAATGTTTGTCTTTGCCATTCTCATTTTTCACCTCATTCCTCAGTTAAACCGCGTCTCGCGTACAGTTCAGGATGAAACCCACGCATGATCAGCCACTCAACTGTCTTTCCAGTCATCACGGCTGGAGCCTTCTTGAGCGCCGGAATGGATTCTGCTCCCACAAGAAACATGGCGTTCTTCAACTCTTCAAGCATTATCTTGAGCGTTTTCTCAACCTCTCTCGAGCCTATCGTGGCCGCGCTCAACACGGGATGAGCCGTGCCTACGAGACTCGCGCCTAACGCTAAGGCTTTGGCAGCGTCCACTCCAGAGTGCACGCCGCCTGAAGCAATGACTGGAAGGTTAACTGACTGAAGGGCTTCGACTAAGCTGACCGCTGTAGGTATGCCCCAGTCCCAGAAGGATTCACCCAGGCTTCGACGGAACTCATCTCTCCTTTTCTTCGCCCTGTGATACTCCACCGCCGCCCAGCTGGTTCCGCCTGCGCCAGCCACGTCGATGCCAGCCACCTTCGCGGCTTCAAGTTTTTTAGCCTCCTCTGCGGCTATGCCGGCGCCAGTCTCTTTAACGATGACTGGAGCATCTATTTTCTTTACGATCTCTCCTATTTTGCTGAGGACCTTGGTGAAGCTTGTTTCGCCTTCTGGTTGGACAGCCTCTTGTAGGGGGTTGAGGTGGATGGCTAAAGCGTCTGCCTGAATCATCTCAACCGCTCTCTTGGCTTCCGCTAAGCCTAGACCACGCCTTATCTGGGGTCCACCTATGTTGGCTATGACGAAGGCGTTCGGTGCCTCTTCACGGACCACGGTGAAAGTCTTCTCCAAATTTGGGTTATCTATGGCTGCCCGCTGGCTTCCGACGCCCATCCCCAGACCGAGCTTCTCCACAGCCTTAGCTATGGCTGCGTTTATCTTGGCCGCCTCTTTGAAGCCTCCCGTCATGGCTTCCACAATAAGAGGCGCACGAAACTTGTGGTTGAAAACAACAGTGGTGAGGTCTATTTTGGCTCTGTCCACTTCGGGTAGAGCCTTGTGGACCAAGTAGACTTCTTCGAAGCCCGTGGTCACTTTCCGAGCTTGAACGTCTTTCTCCAAGCAGATTTTCAAGTGCTCAGACTTTCTTCCCTCGATTTTCTTCGATAAGCGCTTCGTCACGTTTTATTCCTTCTCTATGAGCGTGCCCCTAACGCGTTCACCTTTAAGAGCCTTGTAAACGTTATTTGGTTTTGCGGCGTTCACAATCAGCGCTGAGAGTCCTCTTTCGACAGCGGGCCTGAGCTCCGATATTTTTCCAAGCATGCCGCCTGTCACATCTGGGGTCTTCGCCTTCTTGAGTCCTTGTTGCATGTTCTTCAACTCTCGCAGTGTAGCGTGGCTGATGAGGCGGGCGGAAGAGTCAACCTTTGGGTCGCCAGAGTACAACCCGTCCACGTCTATGCCCATGACGATGCGACTCGCATTCAACAAAACCGCAAGATGAGCGACCAATTGGTCGCCCGACAATATAGAAAAGCCCAACTCTACGTCAAGAACGGTGTCCCCGTAAAGAACTGGCACAAACCCCGACTCAAGCAACCTCTTCAGGGGTTTATCTTCCATGAGGTGGATTCGCCCCGACTTCGTGATCACGCACGATGAGGGTTGTAGCCCAACAGCTGGGATATTACGCTGTATTAGAGCGTCCACAACCATCTTGTTCAACTCAACCATCGCCTGATGAGTTTTCGAAAACCCCAGAAGCTGCGAAGCATCCTTGTAGCCTTTTCTCAGGCTGTACTGCTTAGCCAAGGGATGTCCAAACGAGCCTCCGCCGTGGACCAGAACAAGCCGTGGAACAGCTGCCTCAGAGATTTCTCGAGCCAGCCGCCTCATCGCCGACACATTGGGGGTTAATGGCTTCTCCTTTCGAGTTATCACCGAACCACCCAGTTTCAGCACGACTGCCTTAGCGCTCAATCCTCACACCTTCATCGGTTTTCTTGGCTATGAAAGCCGTTCCGCCCGCCAGCTCAATAGCCTCAACAACGCGGTCAACCTTAGAGGCGTGCGCTAAAGCTATCATGCAGCCGCCTCCGCCACCCCCAGTAAGTTTGGCACCATAGGCGCCAGCATCTCTGGCGGCGTGAACGAGCTTCTCGAGAGATTTGTGAGAGACTCCGATGGCGCAGAGCAGAGCGTGGTTGATGTTCATTAGCTCGCCCAGGGCAGATAGGTCGCCCTTCTTTAGGGCTTCAACGGCTTTTAGGGCGGTTTTTCCTCCAGCTCTTATTATCCAGTCCATGATTGATGGATACTGCTCTCTTTTTCGGTGCACGGAGGCTACAAGCTCGCCTGTTGAGCGCTCTACGCCGGTGTTGCCGACAACTAAAGGTATGTCTGCCTCAGCATCTAGAGGCGCGAAGCCCCTCTCCCTACGGAAGAGCAGCACTCCGCCGTAAGTGGAGATTGTTGGGTCGATACCCGACGGTGTGCCGTGCACTGAGCGTTCAGCCTCGTAAGCCAGCCGAAAAATCTCATCCTTTGACAGGTTCAGGTCTAGTAGGCGACTCACTGCAGCTAGGGTTGACGTTGCTACGGCGGCTGACGACCCGAGACCCACAGCCACTGGTATGGAGGAGTGGACCTCAACGCTCACGCCGACCTTTTTCTTTGACAGTGCTAGAACCTGCTCCACAGCGCTTCGGATGGGCTCAAGTTTGGCCAGTGCCTCTTTGCCACCACGCTCAACGCGAAAGTAATTCCCACTGAAATATCCGGAGGTGCCCAATTCAGTGGAGTTTATGTATATGCTTTCGTCTTCTCTCAATCTGGCGGATGCGTAGACGCGTTTGTCGATGGCGAGAACAACTGCGGGCTCGCCGTAGACAACGAAGTGCTCACCGAACAGAATCACCTTGGCGGGTGCGGAAGCCACAGCTTCCTCCAAGCCACAGCACCCTAATCACTTGGTGAGCATTATGGAGGCGTAGCCGACCACAGCAGAGTAGTCGCCGGTAATGTCGCCGCTCGTCTTGTAGCACAGCAACCTTGCCTTTCTGGTTCCTAGAGCCTTCGCCGCGGTTATGGCAGCGACGGTTGGTCCGTAGCCGCACATTGACATGTTGAGGGCTTCAACGGTTGAGTACAGCTTCTCCTCATCGAGTTTCAAGAGGGCGTCAATCGCCGCCTTATCCTTTGTTTCAGCCGACCTCTGCGGTTCGTAGTGAGTCATGTCGGTTGAAGCAATCACAACAGCGTTTTTGCCCTCTAGTGCCTTAGCCACAGCCGAGCCCACTTCGCGACTGGACTGCAGGTCTTGCATGAGGAAGGCGATGGGCACGAACTTGAAGGCTGAACCGTACAGGTGCTGGAGAAACGGAAGTTGCACCTCGATGGAGTGCTCAAACGCGTGAGCCGAGTCGTCAACATCGACTATGCGACACTCCTTCGAAATCAAATCGGCGATGGAAGTGTCAATCTCCACGTCTCCAAGCGGTGTTCGCCAGACACCATCCCTCACAACTGCCAACGCGCTTCCACTCCCCCTGTGGTTGGGACCAAAGAGAACAACCGTGTCTGGTCTGCCGTCTGCCGCGAGCTGATAGAACCCGTGAGCGGCAACCGGACCAGAGTACATGTAGCCCGCGTGAGGACTCACTAACGCCACAACGCTCTGGAGGTTTCTGTCTGAAACTTTTGGCAACACTCCTGGACCTAGTTTGTGAGCATAGCATTCTTCTATCTGCGCCCTAAGAGACTGAGCCGAACCAGCGTAGAACATCCCTGCTTGACATGGGTGTCTAATCTTCAAGGGCTACTCCTCTTTCGTCAGCTTCACCTCAAAATCATCGATTGTGGGCGTTATGTTCCCGTCGGGCGGGATTTCACCCCTCTCCCGTAGCATCTGCCGAGCCAAGAGCCAATAGATGACTGCCAAGGCTCGCCTACCCTTGTTGTTTGTTGGTATGACAAGGTCGACGCCTGAGAACTCGTTGTCGGTGCTGCACAGCGCCACAACCGGAACGCCGATAGCAGCAGCCTCCTTCAACGCCTGCACATCTGCCTTTGGGTCAGAGACAATCACCACACCTGGTTCAATACGACCGGGATAGAGTGGGTTGGAGAGCATTCCGGGAATGAACCTTCCAATGAGAGGCGTCGCCTTAGTCACTTCGCAGAACTTCCTCACGGGCTCACGCCCATAGAGGCGGGCTGCCACAGCCGCAACTTTGGGCGGCTCGAAGCGAGCGAGGAACTTGGCTGCTGTTCGTATGCGCTCGTCTGTCTTCTTCACGTCTAGAACGAACAAGCCGTCTGGTCGCACGCGATAGATGAACGCGTCCATGTCTTTTGTTCTCATCCTCGTTCCGATGTGGGTTCCAGCCGAGAGCAGAGTGTCCTGCGGCAGCAGTAGTTCCTCTGTCACGGGAACCTGGACTTCCGTTTCTGCTGTTGGTTCGGCTGGAGTTGCCTGTGTTTCAGCGGCTTCAGTGGTCTCGGTTTCCTCTTTCTTTTCTTCCACTTCCTTCTTCTCTTTCCGTTCTTGTTCAGACATGCTTTCAACTCTTCTAAAGCAGTAAGGTCGCCATTCTAGATCTCTCTCCGAGCGTTTCTTCTATCCGTATAAGCTCGTTTATTATGGCTATCCTTGCGCCTTCCACCACGCCTGCTTTTATCATTGGGCAGCGAAAAGCCACCGACAAATGGGCTATGTGGGCCTCGGTGGTTTCTCCAGACCTGTGCGACATTACAGGCGTGTACTCCGCCTTGACAGCGAGCTGGGTTGTCTCCCAGGCGTCTGTTAGTGTTCCAACCTGATTGCCCTTGATTATTATGGCGTTTCCAGCGCCCTCCCGCGCTCCTTTTTCGAGGCGCTGTTTGTTTGTCACGAATAAGTCGTCGCCGCAGACCAGGCAGTTCTTAACCTTTCTCGTCAGTTCCGCGAAGCTCTCGAAGTCTTCTTCGCGGAAGGCGTCCTCCACGTACACGAGCTTGTAATCCTTGATGAGACCCAGAATGAATTCTAGCTGTTCTTCAGAATCTCGGGTAACGCCGTCACGGGTGTAAAAATAACGCTTCTTTTTCGAATCCCAGAGCGCCGAGGCAGCCACGTCCAATCCGACTCCGCATCGTATGCCTGTTTCTTCAGACGTCTCTTTGCAAGCCTTCGTTACCGTTTCTAGGGCGTCTTCGTTTTTTATGTTGGGAGCCCACGCGCCCTCGTCTCCTCTTCCACCCGTGAAGGTTGGGTCTTTCTTCGCGAGGAGGACTCCTACCTTTTGATGGACGAGGACGTTGGCTCTGGCTGCGTTTAAAAACGTGTCCACCTTTAGGGGTAGAACTAGGAATTCTTGTATGTCTGGCGCCTTTGCCCGAGCGTGTTTCCCTCCTCCCACGACGTTGCCGAGTGGGTGGGGAAGCTCGCTGGCTAGGTAGCCTGCCAAGTGGTGGTAGAGAGGAACGCCGAACGAGTTGGCTGCGGCTTCTGCTGTGGCTAGCGACACGGCGTAGGCTGTGTTTCCGCCGATGTTTTGGAAGCCTTCTGTCCCGTCGATTCTGTGGAGGAGGGCGTCTATTTCCACCTGTTTTTCCGAGTTCGCTCCGACGAGTTTGGGGGCTATTTGCTTCTCCACTTTCTGTATGGCCGCGTCCACTCCGCCCTCGGGGTAGGGTGTGACTTCGCCTTTGCCTCGGCTTGCTCCGGCTGGGGCTGAGGCTCTGCCGAATCCGTTGTTTGTGGTCACGTCGACTTCTATGGTTTCTTCTCCTCTTATGTTGAAGACCTTGCGTGCAGCCACCTTCTTGACGACGGCGGATGCGTACATGCCTTGGCTCACTCACTCGCCTTTACTTGGGCTGTTTTCTCTTGCTGGCTTCTTCGTAGAATCTGAGGATTTCGTCTATGATTTCCACGTGGGAGAGGAGCATGCGGCGGCAGCAGTAGCGTTTTACGCCTAGGCTGTCTAGGACTCTGCCTGCGTCTTCGCCTTCTTTTACTCGTCTGGCGAAGTCTTCCCATTTGTCGCCCACTAGGCTGCCGCAGCTGAAGCATCTGACTGGGATGATTATGGTCGGGTTCACCTCGTAATGGCTGTTAGGCATAATGTCGGGGGAGAATTAAACTTTACCTTTTCGGTATTGTTGATGAAGGAGGCGTGCACGCGCGTGAGACTACCTATACCGGGAGGGGAGGCATGTTGAGTGAAGATGTTATTTTGCGTGTGTGTGCAAGGGTGACCTAGCCCCTCTATTAGGCGTCAAATAGGCTCGCCGATATAGACAGAGAGACGGGTATAGCCTCGTCTAGAGGGGGTTTAGAGCCCTATTCTGTGAATTTCCATTCGAATATTATCTGTTGAATTTGTTGTAAAGTCTTTCCTTGTATCTTGTTTACTTCGTCATTAAAAGCATCTATTTCACCGCCTGGCACAGAAGGATTAATATCTATCTTGCGTCGTGCCAATTCTCTGCAAAATGCCTCTCCCACTAGTTCAGCCAATAAAATTCTTCTTTCTGCTGTTTCAGCTCGTTCTAAGCCACTTTTTATTATTTTTGTAACCGAAGGAAATTTTACGAAGATTTTAATGATGACTAAAACATTTGAAAACATCTTAAGATACATGTCTTGACCCAAAATCTGGCACTTACAGAGAAGACGATGTAGCGGAAACCGAAACCGTTAGTGTTATAGCTTGTTGGCTGTTTGAATCATACTCTGAGCGAGTGCGGTGAATCCTCTTTTGCAAACTGTTGCGTCTATCTGTTGTTACTGTGGTGTTGGGTGCCGACTCCTCTTCTCGGTTGAAAACAACAAGATAGTGAAGATGCTCCCAGACAAGACAGACCCAGTCAGCGAGGGAACACCCTGCATCAAAGGGTTGACAATCCACGAATCTACGGGCAGAGGAGAAGGCAGAATCGTCCAACCACTCGTCAGAGAAGACAAGGACGCACCGTTCAAAGAGGTTTCTTGGGACGAAGCCTACACTCTTATCCACGAGAGAACCAGAGACTTGGCGCCCAGCGAGGTCTTCATCAACGCCTCGGGCAAAATCACCAACGAAGACTGCTATGTCACGCAGAAGTTCGCTCGAATCGCGTACAAGACGAACAACATAGACGCCTGCTGCGCCAGACTCTGCCACGTAACAACCGTTGAAGGCTTAGAGCGCTGCTTCGGCAGCAGAGCAGCCTTCTCAAAAATGGACGACGTCTACGGAGTTGACTGCCTCTTTATCATTGGCTCCAATCCTCCATCAAATTACCCAGTCCTCTTCAACAGGATCATGAGAGCCAAGAGAAAGGGAACCAAGATCGTCTCAAGCCAAGCCATACAAAACCTGATGGCGAAATTCTCCGACGTCTCACTGCTCATCTACCCAGGAACCGAACTCATCCTCCTCAACGGAATAATGAACGCCCTCATAAGAGAAGACGCCTACGACAAAGCCGTGGAGAAAATCGACGGCTTCGACAGACTCAAACACGTAGTCGAACTCTACTCCATAGACTTCGTCAGAGAAGCCTGCGGCGTAGACCTCAACCAACTCGAACAGATGATAGAGCTAATTGCCAACGCCAAGGCGCTGGGCATCGTCCACGGCATGGGACTCACCCAGCACATCACGGGTTCCGAGAACGTCCACGCCCTACTGAACCTAATGATACTCAAGAACGCCCAACTGCTCTCGCTGAGAGGAGAAATTAACGTTCAGGGAGTAGGCGACATGGGGTGCCTACCCGACCGCCTGCCCACGGGACCTCTGGCAACAGCACCCGCACTCGAAAACAAGTGGAGTGTCAAACTCCCCTTCGGCAAGGGCAAGACCATAGTCGAAGCCTTCCTCATCTCTCCTCCGAAAGCGGTCTTCATATCTGGGATGAACGCAGCCCAGTCGCTGCCCAATCTGAGCATGGTCCACGAGAACATGAGGCGAATGTTCGTGGTCACGCTAGACCACTACTTCAACCTAACCACAAAGTTCGCCGACGTCGTGCTCCCCACACCCATCCTATTCGAGCGAACCGGAACCATAACCACGGGCGAGAGAAGAGTCAGATTCGTGAGAAAGACCGTAGACCCATGCGAAGCCTGCAAGCCAGAGTGGCTGATATTCAGAGAGCTTTCAGCCCACTTCAAGTGCCAAGAACACTTCAACTACGCCGAAGAAACCGACGTCACCAGAGAAATCGTTGAAGTGGTTCCCGCCTACAGCCAGGTTGATGTTGATGGGCTCTACCGTGGCGAAGACGCATGGGCTGAGAAGCAAATAATCTTTAGAAGATTTATGCCAGAGCACTTCGAGGGAGTCGAAGACATCCGAAGCGACAAGTACCCACTCATCCTGACCTCCTTCAGGTCGCACCACCACTTTCTCACAGGCGAGATGACGAACAAGTCAAAGACGCTGATGAAATTCCAAGAAGGACCCTTCTGCTACATGAGTCCACTGGACGCTCAGAGACTCGGCGTGTCCACAGACGACGACCTCGAAGTTTCGAGCAGCGCTGGCAGCGTTACATGCAAGGCTCACGTTGATGGAAGCATTCCGAAGGGCATAGTTGGCATGCACTTCCACTTCGAAGAACTCCTAGTCAACAGGCTGTTTCCGACACAGTTCGACGAGAAGACGCTCACCCCAAACTACAAAATGGTCGCAGTGAGTGTAAGAAAACTTCGCTGAGAGTGTTGTTTTGCCTAGAGTTCCAGTGTCATTCTGATCAAGTCGATGTACTTGCCCTTCTTCAGGACTCCCTTTGGGATTCTGCCAGCCTCTCTGAACAGAGATTTCTGGTAGAGTTGTTTTGCAACGTTGTTTGTGTCGAAAACGTCCAAGACCAGCACCTTCATTCCCGCTTTTCTGGACTCTTCTGTGAGGGTTTTTATGAGTTCGCCCCCAAGCCCTATTCCTCTGTAGCCGTTTCTGATGGCTATTCCAAGGACGCCGACGTGATTCATAATGCCTCCTCTCCTGGTTACCTCCGAGTTCGCAACCACTTTGCCATCAACCTCGGCTGCAATGTGGATCACTTCGCCCTTCTCCACCGCAGCGAGTCGTCTGCCCAGCCAGTCGGCTTCCTCCTCTCTTGTCACAATCTTCTCTCTGCAGATGTCAGCGCCTTCCTCAACCAACGAGTTGATAAAATCGAGCAGGTCGCCGAGGTCCTCCCAGCGTGGCTCCCGCAGAATCACCCTTCTGCCGTCTTTAGCCCTAAACTGCCTGAAAACTCTAGCAGCCACTCTATACACCGCCTTCTCCTAACTAAAACATTAACTCGCTATATCACGCTTCCGTTGGCGACAAGGCAGAAATCTTTCGGCGCATGCTTGAAAGTTTAAATTCCGTTGAACCCCTCTTAGTCTAAGGTCAACCCAGCAATGTTCAAAACCATGAAGTCAATAACCATTGCCTCTAGGCCGGAGTTTCTTCCCGCCATGGCGAGCTGGTTCACCATTGGGCTCTGTTGGGGCGTTCAGTCACCTCTCGGTTCCATCGCGTTCATGGCTCCAGCCCTTCTATCCTTCGCCGTGGTCATGCTCAGTGCCCTTGTCGGGTTGCAGATGAACACCATATTCGATTATGGTCTGGACAGAATGGACAACCGTAAGAGTGAGCTTGTTCAAGCCACCGAACGCTTAGGACTGAGCCGACTCAAATCGCTGGTTGCTGTCGAGTTTCTAGTTGGCTTCGCTCTCGTGTTTCTACTGTCGCTAAACCAGGGAAATCCAGCCTTGTTATTTATGTGGATGGCTGGGGGTTTCTTTGGGTACGCCTATTCTGCTCCACCCTTGAGGTTGAAGTCCAGGTGTTGGCTTTCTTTGGGCGCGTTACTTCTGGTTCTGTGCATTCTGCCAGTGCTCTTCGTGTTCCACACTTTCACATCTGAATTAGACCCTCTCTTCCTCCTCTTCCTTGTAGGGCAGGTCTTGTCTGTGTACGGTCTCGTTCTACCAACCGAGATCCGAGACTACTTTGAAGACAAGGAAATGGATGTCGAAACCGTGACTGTGCGGATAGGTCTTGTCAAGGCTTCCTTGTTTAGCATTGTATTTCTTGGTGTGGGCGGTGTGCTCACTGGAGCAGCATTCCTTCTCAAGTTGGTGTCTGGACCTCAACCGGTGTTAAGCGTTTTCCTACTCACTGTAGCAGTCGCCGACTGCGTTGTTCTGAGGAAACTCGAGACGCTTCGCTCTCTTTCCAGAGAGTACATGTCCTCGAAGAATCAGGGTTCCGTAGCGCAAGACATCAGAACACTGGCGGCACTGAGTCCACGGTGGATTATGCTGACTTCCCAAGCCGCCGTCTTTACGTCTTTGATACTTCTTGTGAGCAGGCTACTGCCTTGACTAGGTATCGGGCATGCCGCTCTGAAAATACCGCTTCATCAGGTATGTGGACATGAACCTAAACATGTGAAGGAAGGTCTTCCTAACAAACGCGTTGCGGCTAAAATGACTCCTAATCATCTTGGTTGGACGCGCGTAGAACTGAGCATACCCTTTGATAATCTCTTTTTGGAGCTGCCTTCTTGAGAGTGAGTTTGTACGGGCAACCGGAGTTAAAAAGTCGAAATTCGCGAAGTCGGTTTCGACGAGCAAGCCCGCACTAACCATCTCATCGTGTAGATCGGTGCCTGGAAAGGGAGTGAGCGGGACGAAAATAGCTACGTCGGGGTCAAGTGATTTGGCGAAAGCTATGGTTCTTCGGATAGACTCCCTTGTGTCGTGCGGCAAACCCACAATGAAGTTGGTGTGAGCGATAATGCCATGGTGCTTCAACAGGGCTATTGCTTTCTTAGTTTCCACCAGACTGATGTTTTTCTTCAAGTACTCTAAATCATACTGAGAAGAGGATTCCACCCCCAGCAACACGTGGAAGAGACCCAGTCTTGCCATGCGTGGCAGAAGATCAGCGTCTCGTAGTAATGTGTCCACTCGGGTTTCGATGTACCATTTCATGTCGAGGTCGCGCTGTTCCAGCTCCTCGAGAAACTGCTCGTTGCGCTTGCGATTGAGGTTGAAGCAGTCGTCGCCGAACCAGATGATCTTGACACCATACTTCTTGTTCAGCAACTCCATCTCGTCCACCAACTTGCTGGCGCCTCTTCCACGCCACCGATTTCTCCAGATCCTCTGCTCGGTGCAGAAGCGGCAGTGGAACGGGCAGCCGCGGCTGCTTGACATGACGCAGATCTCGGGGCCCCAAACGACGAATCGATATTTTTCCATGGGGAGTTTATGGTATGCGGGCATCGGAAGAGTGTCCAGATCTTCTATCAGGGGTCTCTCTGGTGTTATTCTGATTTGGTTTCCATCCCGAAAGACGATGCCTTTAACTTTGGACGGATCTTGACCATCCTCTAGAGCCCTGACCAATTCCAACAGAGTGATCTCGCCCTCTCCTAGCACCACGTAGTCGATTTCTGGGTAGTCCGCAAGGCTCTGTCTGGCGTTTAGGGTGAAGTGAGTTCCGCCGACAACCGTGACAACTTGAGGGTTCACCTTCTTTGCGATTCGCACGGTTTTTGTGGCGGCGGAAACAAAGGGTGTGATGCCTGAAACGCCCACTATGTCGGGCGAGGTCCTCTCCAGAACCCCCTCGCACTCCTTCCATCCATAACCCAGCGCTGAACAGTCCAGTATATCGACGTCTATTTCGTTGTCTTCCAGAACCGCGGCGAGATAAGCCAAGTGGATTGGCTGAGCAACCCCGTCTCCGAACAGAGGCCACAGTTTCTTTGGATGCTCAACTAGCAGAACCTTCAACGGAATCACACCTTTCATTACCTGCCTATCGATATAGGCTTTTACGTGCATGCATCCAACGTCTGAACCCTGTAAAAATGATATGTGATCGCATCTCTAGCTTCTGACCTTGGTTCTGATACCTGCAATTTGCAGGCTATCTTTTGAAATCCACAACCGACTGTATATTTAATTCATGATCACATGCATGTGCCAACCAAAGCTATCACACATAATGAGTAAAGATTCGCAGGAAGTAAAAGTCAGATTCCCTCTAGTCAACGAATCTAACCCCGAGAAACAGACTTGAAGTATCACTTTTAGTGCTTAAACCGCTGGGAAACACCAAAAATTTTTAAATGATGGTTCCGTATGTGATGACGCTACCCGCCCAAATTGGAATGGTATGGTCGATGAATGAAACGAGTCCCAATGCGATTAATGCTCTGGTTCTGGCGGCGGGAGAGGGAAGCAGGCTAAGAAAGTATGCAAAGCAGAAGCCTCTCCTTAAAGTTGCAGGCATGCCTCTGGTAGAAAGGGTTCTTCGCGGGCTTAAGGAAGCAGGAATACAAAACGTATGGATAGCCGTCGGGTATAATGCTGATGCGGTTCGTCAACAGATTGGAGACAAATACGAAGGGCTCAAAATTCAATACATCAAGGTTGAGGACTGGAAGAAAGGCAACCTCTATTCTCTTCTGGCTGCACAAGGAATCTTTCGACAAAACTTTCTGCTTTGCATGGGTGATCACATCTTTGACCCTGAGATACCGAAAAAACTCCTCAATGGTAAGTTTGACAGCGCTATTGTTCTTGCCGTAGACAAAGTGTCAGAAGAAAGCACCAAAGTGCTTGAGCAAGGTGGCACAATCCTTGATATAGGCAAAAAGATCAACCAATCAAATGTTGCCATCGACACTGGATTTTTTCTCTGCTCGCCTAAAGTCTTTGAGTACGCCAACCAAGCCGTGAAAGAGGGAGCATCGGAGTTAGCCCAATGCGTTCGAATTGCGGGTCGTAGTGGAGATGCTCAAGTGGCGGATGTAAGTGGGCACCTGTGGGTGGATGTAGATACCCCGCATGATCTTGACCGTGCTAGAAGGTTGATTGTCGAAGATTCGCAGAAGAAGCGCGGAGCTTCAGATTTTGTTGCCCAGTACTTCAATCGACCAATAGAGAACGCCATTCTCTATTACATATCAGAGTGGTCGTTCGTAACCCCCAACAGATTAACTATCGCCACGAACATACTTGCGTGGTCTATAACGTACCTCTTCTTTTCTGGAAATTTAGGGCTCGGAGCCCTCTTAACGTTTGTAGTTGGCGTCATGGACGGTCTAGATGGAAAATTGGCTAGGATACACTGGTGCTCGACAAAACTTGGGCTTATAGAGCATCCATTTGACATGCTATACGAATTTTCATGGTTGATAGCACTTGCCTTTTTCTTAAGCCAGAGTGAAGGCTTTCTTCCACTAATGCTTGCTTCCATCTCTATTACATTCGTCGCGTTCTACAGGTTTTGCTATGACCAATTTAGCAGAGCGACAGGCGTTAGTCTAGATGTATATGGTCCCTTTGAGCGTGCTTTTAGGAGAGTCGCCGGCAGAAGAAACATCTACAATGTTTACATCTTGATAGGGGTTCTTTTGAAGATTCCAATTTACTCGTTAGTGGGGATTCTGCTTCATTCAACCCTGACCGCCGCGGTATATGCTTATAGAGCAGCAGTACATCTACACGCTATTGACAAAGCCCCAGAAGTTCATCTGGTTTAAATGATCAAATATGTGGCAACGGCATGGAAGAGAAAGAGATCGCTGATTGGGCTGAAGTCGCTTCGAGGCGATGAAGTGTTAGAAGAATGGACTTGGAGAGGGCAGAAGAAAAACTGTGAACTCCCTCTACTTTTTTAGAATTAGAAACTCTCGAGATTGATGACTAATGTGGCTGCTTGGATTCTTCTTTCATGAAATGGCTTCTAGTTTGCTTTCGGTTTTCCTTCCTTTGTACATCATAGCCATTGGCGGATCATTAGTAGATGTAGGGATAATGTCTTCTAGCGCCGTGTTTTTGACGATTCCATCATCCTTCTTTTGGGGTTATGTATGCGACAAAACGGGGCGCTACAAACGCTATATCTTAATTTCGTTCCTGGCGTCGACCGTTCTCCTTTACCTTTTCGCTCTTACAACGAGTGTAGTTTTATTGATAATTCTCTATGCAGTTATGTCAATACTTCACGTAGCACACGAACCACCAAAAAATGTATTGATATCTGAACTTTACACCCGTGAGGAATGGGAAAAGACATTTGCGTTTTACGAAGGTCTCACTCAAACTGGGCGATTCATTGGATTGCTTTTGGGATTCTTCATGTCAATTTATGGAATTGGCGCAGCATCCACATTGATTTTATGTAGCGGCTTGAACTTCGTTGCCTACATCATGTCTCTAATCTTAGTAAGAGATCCACTTTTAGTATTTGAAAGGAGTTTAGTACGCATAGAGAAGGCGATCGACTTTACATACGATGGAGTAGTTATTGCGTCCAAAATCCTGGATGGATTATCTCTAAACGGAAGACTGAGGAAGGAGAACCTGAGCGCCTTTTGCAGTGGTTTGGTTCTCTTTTCGCTAGCTGGGAGTACACTTTTCACGCCATTGCCAATATTCTTCTCCAAAGAACTAGCTCTGCCGGCAAGCGTAGTTTTCGCATTATACATGTTGAAATCGGGTGGAGAAGTCGCAGGCTACCTTCTGGCTGGTAGCAGATCAAGTCAACCAGCAGAAAAATCTCGTATAAGCAGAATTGTGATATTTCGAAGCATGCTTGCGTTTCTTTTGATGGCAGTTACTGGGGTGTCGGCTTACGGTGTTGTACTGGCGGCAGTAATTCTAACTCTAATGGGTTTCGTCTATGCCTTGTTCCTTGTCCTAATGCTTTCTTTATCTATGGAACTCATACCAACACGGAAAGCAGGCTTGTTCAATGCTCTAGTAGGCATAGGCGGAGCATGCGGCTCCTTCATAGGTCCTTTTCTTGCTCAAACACTCGGATTCACATACGTATTCCTAATAGCGGGCATAATTCTCTTTCTAGCCTACGTTGCCCTCAAAATTTTCACTTGACAGAAAATGCCGAAAAATGGTTAAGAGGCTTCTATTCTCTTATGCTTACTTGTGCAGTTCCTTTTTGTTTTAGTCCTAATTGATGAATGAATCTAACATGAGCTACGACTTGAAGGACCCGACTTAAAGTTGCTTTGGGATTTTGGCGCCGGGTGTTAGGTTTGCATCTCGGTTTAAATTTTGGGCGAATTCAAAATCCTAGAACGCGAGTCAACATTTGATGCTTATAAATTTGTGCGCCCTAAACAAAAGCATTAGAACACTACCAAATTGCGAAGGCAAGGTTCGAGGGAAAATGGTTCTGAGCAAGGCAGAGAGGGTTTTGAGGGAAATCGAAGGTGTAGCGAGAAGGAGGCGGTTCCTCCCTATCATAGGGCCTAGCAGGGGCCAAATCCTGGTGAATGTCATTCGTGAGGTCAAACCCAAACATATTCTAGAGGTCGGGACCCTCATCGGGTACTCAGCAATTCTGATGGGGAAGGAGCTTGGGAGCGACGCCCACTTAATCAGTATTGAGATCGACGCCAACAACGCAAAGATAGCAGAGAAGAACATAAGAAAGGCGGAGATACCGCCAACTGTGAAAGTGCTTGTCGGCGACGCAATTGAGATTATACCAAAGCTGGAAGGCATGTTTGACCTGATCTTCATCGACGCTGACAAAAGAGAGTACCTAGACTACCTACGACTGATCGAGAACAAACTCCACAAGGGAAGCGTCATAGTTGCAGACAACGTAGCGCACGCGCCACCCTACCTAGACTACGTAAGGTCTTCCGGAAAGTATCACAGCAGATTCGTACCTGTAGATGCGGTCATATTCAGCCACCCTCGTGGCCACCGTCTCGAAGATGGCCTCGAAATAAGCGTCAAGCTGTAAAGGCACTCTGCGCGCGCAACCAAGGATTTAAAAACAGTCTGTATAGTTTGGCGCCGGGTGTGGGATTTGAACTATCGACATTCACGATGAAATCGCCCACGATGATATCCCCCGCAACCCCCCTTTTTTGTGTGGGTTCCTTGGCTTTGAAACTAGCGGTTGCTGTTTGGAGGAGTCTCCTATGACTGTTGAAAGCGTAGTCAAGTGTCCTGAATGTGGTAGTCAGCGGGTTTGGAAAGACGGCGTCCGATCCACGCACTTCGGAGAAGCTCAGCGATACGTGTGCCGAGACTGTGGTCGTCGGTTTCAATGCTAGGAACACTTTGCATCCCGCAAAAATCCCCTCTTTTTTGTTTTTAAGCTTAATTTGCGCCTAATTTTGACAACTGCATCCTGCAACGGTTCAAACTATAACATTTAAAGTTTATCAGGCGGCAAAGTTGGGTATCGCTGAACGTTAAGAATCAGTCGTCTTTGATATGTAGGCAACTGTGTGACTTTAAATACGTCGCCGATATATCCACCCTCGTTTTTGTCCTCTGCGGTTGGGGCGCTAGGTTTATTAATTATTACTGTTATAGTAATCTTTTATGTCATACTATGAGTTGTGGAACGTGTTGTGGAGCTGGAAGAAGCAGTTCACTACGCGTGAGTTCAGCTCGGTTTTTGTTAGTCCAGACGCTAACAAGGTTTTGCATGACATGGCGAGCAAGGGGTTGTTAGAGAGGGCTGGTTGGGGACGGTATAGGGTGAACTCGCCTGAAGAATACTTGGCTAAGAAGGTGAACATCTCCGAAGGGTACGAGTTGGTGAAGCGGGTAGGTTTGAAATATGCTTTCACGGGTCCCGATGCGGTATTCTTTTGGACCAAGGGCGGATATCAGGTGGACAGGTTCTTTGGTTTCTATCCAATCCACGTGTTGGTGAGAAGGGTGGATGTGAATCGTTGGAAGAGGTTTTTCAGATCTGTTGGAAAAGCGTTCTGGGTGAAGGAGGCGCGTGTTAAGCAGACTTTGTTCGGTGTGTTTTATGTTTTGTATCCTAGGGTTGATTTTGATGTGGAGCAGGTTGAGGGTTTCAATGTTGCTCCGTTGAAGGAGGCTGTTGACTTCTGTATTCAGAATGTGTATTCTTATGAGCCGGCGTTAGAGATATTGGATGAAATGTACAGTTTGGGTTTGCGGGTTAAGTACAAGGAAGCCGAGACTAACTTCTGAGTTGGTGTTGGTTTCATGAAGCTTGTTGAAAGAGAGAACGAGATACTGAGAACGATTCGTGGGCTCCAGGAAGAGAACTTAGATTTCATTGTTGTTGGGGGATACGCCGTAAGTGCGTTGGCTAGGCATCGGTTTTCGGTTGACTGCGATCTAGTGGTTCCTCAAGAGCAGAAGGCGAAATTTGAGGAGGTTCTGAAGAGAGATGGCTTTGCCAAGCATGTGCAAAAAGCTGGGTTTGACGCATCTTATGGAGGTGAGTTCGTAAGTTACGTGAAGAAGGTCGATAATCTGCCCGTGACTGTTGATCTTCTGGTTGGAAGCTTGGTGTGTAGGGCAACTGATGCCTCTTGGAGTTTTGATTACATAAAAAAGTCTTCTGTAATTGCAGCTATTCCAAGTTATGGGGTTTCAGTTGAATGTCATATTCCCGAGAGAGAATTGCTTATTGCGTTTAAGTTGCATTCGGGGAGAAGAGCTGACGTTAGGGATTTTGTGTTGCTTAGAGAGGGCGCGGACAGAGGCAAAGTGCTGAAGCATTTGAAACGAGGCGATGAGCAAAGGCTGAATGGTCAGGTTGCTGCTGTTTTGAGAGCTCTTGGAGACAAGAACTTGGTGGATTCGCTTAAGGGAGTTTTCGCTATAGAGGCCGCTGTTGTTAAACTCATCGACAACGCCAAGAAAGACCTACAAAACATTGCCCAAAGACTAAAACCAACGCCTGGTCAATAGAATCTAAAGACACTAGGATACCAACGGTAAAAAACAAGATATATGCTGGGAGTGCGTTGACAGCTCATTTATAAATAGCTTGTCAATGCGTTTGCAGGCTACTTATAAAGGGCGGGGCGAAAGTGTTTTAGCCAATTTATGCTTTAACATTGCGAAACGTGATTGTCATGGCTAAATGTCCGAAGTGTAAGAAGGAAGTCAGTAAACCCAAGAAGACTTGGAAGATGGCTGGAAGAAAAGACAAGAGCGGCAGAAGAAACGAACTCACAATCGGGCTTTTTGAATGCTGCGGCAAAACCTTCAGGTCAGTGCTCAGCAAGCGTAAGATTTAAACCAGCGAAGAGAAAAAACACTGACCCTCCCTTTTTTCAGATCACTATCTTCAGCACCTTCCCCTTCTTTTCTGTTTAAGACTTTTTTTGGAGTGTTGAGCATGGTGCATGGTGAAAATTCTGCAGAAAAAAAATTAATCGCAGGGTGCAGCTTCAGAACAGGAACCTTTCTTCAGTTACTAAAGGAAACAGGTGCTAGACCCGGAGAAGCTTTGAGAATCGAGTGGACCGACTTGGACCCAGCCAACAGAACGGTCAGAGTCTCACCTGAAAAGGGAAGCAACCCAAGGATGTTCAAGATTTCAACTGCGCTCATGGAGAGGCTCAACAGCCTTCACAAAACCTCATTAAAGATATTCGGCGACGTAAAACACAAAACCCTGCAGAAAAGACTTCAGGAACAACGTCGAAGAATAGCCGCAAAAGTGAAGAGCCCAAGGCTGCTGAAAGTAACCTTTGTCACACTCCGACATTTCAAAACCACAATGGAATATCACAAGACCAAGGATATCCTGCACGTTATGAGAATACTCGGACACAAGAGTATCAAGAACACTCTGGTCTACACTCATCTGGTGGATTTCAAAGACGAAGAATACGTTTCCAGGGCAGCATGGACCCTAGAAGAGGCTAGCCGACTAGTCGAGGCGGGCTTTGAATACGTCTGCGATGTCGAAAACGCCAAACTCTTCCGAAAACGCAAGTAAACCCAGGCGGGGAGTGTTCGTCCAAAAGAATGTTGTTGGCGCCGGGTGTGGGATTTGAACCTTCGTTGATTTGGCAATTTTTGGTTTTCATGTTTTCCTTTTGGGTCCCACACCCGCCGCCAACATTTGCTGAGTCTTGAGTCATGTTTTTCACCTCTGTTTTCCCGGACATTGTTTACGGGTTTGTTTGCTGCCTTCTCTTGGTCGTTGGGCTTTTGGCAGCAAGCCCATTGAAACCAAGCAGAAATTAAAAAAATGGGATTCTCATTGTTTGTGCCTTCCCTTTAGGCTTCGGTTACCGTTACCTTCTCGACTTTCTTTAGCCACGGAATCCTTGACGGCTCTGTTGTGAGTTCTGTCTCTATTTCTTTCTGTATTTGCTGATTTGATTTTTGTTGGCTTTCGTTGACGAGTGAGATCACTATAACAGCTTTCTTTGTCATCGTATTCACTTTTCCTGCTTGGGTTTTGTTACGAGGAGTCCGTCTGGCGTCTGTTGTAGCGTTACTTTGTCGGTTTTCTGGAAGCCGATGGCTGCGAGGATTTCTTTGCTGAGGTAGAGGAAGCCATACTTGCTGATTGAAGCTTCTGTTGGAAACACTTGTTTGTTTTCTTCGGGTTTCGACGTGTTTTTCACTTTACTGGGCCTGAGCCCTAACGGGGCTGGGACCAGAAAAAAGAGGGTTGGAGGCTTAACGCCTCTCGAGATTGCTATGTCTGCATTTCGGTGCCGCTGACCTACTTTGCCGTTGTTCCCATACCCTTGGGCAACTCGACTTTGGCGTTTTTCTCCGCGGGTATTACCCTAAAATCGCTTAAGCTACTCAACGGTTCCCTCTCTTTTCGTCATCAAGGTTTTCTGAGCGCCTAAGTGGCCGCTTGGCATCGTTCTTTTCAGACATGGTCTTCGCCGTGGGCGGACCGAAAACTAAGAAAGTCGCTTATGCGGGTCCATCTCGCTCGTGGGCTGGTTCGCCGACGTCATTGCTGGGGCCCGCCAACCCGACGCTGACTTTAGCTTACGGGTTAAGTCTGGCTTAACCGCTGGGCTAAAAAATCATCAAACACTAATTTAGAGCGCATATAGTAGGGAGAGTAAACGGGTTGCGGAACAAGCTGATTTTTATGAACTGGTTGTTTTTCAGCTTCTGATTTGCTATTGGCAATTTGCAGATTTCAAGGCGAAGCGTGAAAATTCTGTGTTAAGGATTTGGAAATTCAGCTTGATGTTGAGCAAAATATTATAAAGCGAAATCTTCGCAGGTTGCCCCAGCTTATATAGTTTTCAAAGTCAGTTTTCAGCAACATGGACGGTGCGCATCTATCACATAAAACTTTGAAAGTGATGTTGGAAAGCGATGGTCATAATTTCACATGAAAGCTTGAAAGAGGAATGTTGCCTTATATAGTATGGAAGATTCTGCGCGTTCTAAATAACATTGTATTTAAACATATCATGCAAGTCTATAGTGCTTCGAACGTTTTGGTATTAGGCATTGTGGCACAGAAAAGAAGTAATACAGATAAATCAAAGGTTTTGTACGGAAGCTAAATCTTTTGTTCAGGTCATTCTGTATTACTCGAATATGAGGAATAAGAAAGATGCCAGAAACGGGGCTCGTGAAAGAGATTTTAAGAGAGTTTTCTGAAAAACTGCAGCAAGCTGTTGAAGATGGTCTTGTCAACAAAGAATACCTTGTCAACTACCGTTACCAAAGAGGACGGAAAGCTCATGGGAGAATAATTGGAATCTTAGCAAAAGTAGGCTTTGATCTAAAATACTATGTTGACATAGATTGCAACTTTTTTGGCGGCATGTATCGATTTGACATCGTTTACCTAACCAAAAGCAACGTTATCGCTTTGATGGATTACGAAAGTCTAAACTCTTATGATGTCAGAGGAAAGCACCGACATTTTGA
>Ga0315306_10000081_pt1 | contig 43183 bp, 47 predicted proteins | sample TDP1_MG_FD_203803 | JGI IMG/M metagenome (GOLD analysis project Ga0315306, IMG submission 203803) | Freshwater sediment microbial communities from Lake Towuti, South Sulawesi, Indonesia - TDP1 | ecosystem: Environmental > Aquatic > Freshwater > Lake > Sediment | place: Indonesia: South Sulawesi... | reverse complement strand
ATACACATTCCAGTTTCGCAATTGAAGAAAGACGATTTGATTCTTTCTCGTCCAGGCGAGAAAATCCCCTCTGACGGCGTTGTTTTTGAAGGCGAATCCTTCGTCAATGAAGCCCTTTTGACTGGCGAATCAAAACCAGTTCAGAAAGGAGTTGACGCTAAGGTCATAGGCGGCGCAATAAACGGAGAAGGCGTTCTCAAGATAAGAATAGAAAGAATAGGTGAAGATACATATCTAGCTCAAGTAATAAAGCTAGTAAGGCAAGCACAAGAAAGCAAGTCAAAAACACAGGATCTGGCAAATAGGGCTGCAGCCCTACTCTTTTACGCTGCCCTTGGAGCCGCGATAATAACTTACATAGCATGGTATTTTTATGGAAATTCATATTTAGCCCTTGCAAATTCAGTCACGGTTCTGGTTATCGCTTGCCCTCACGCCCTTGGCTTAGCAATACCATTAGTTGTCGCTCTTTCAACTTCTATAACTGCAAAAAGCGGAATACTTATTAGGGATAGAAAAGCCTTTGAAATGGTTAAGGACGTAAACGCCATTGTTTTTGACAAGACTGGCACACTAACATTAGGCAAATTCGGCGTCAGTGATGTCATTTCCTTTATTCCAGAAGATGAGCTTTTAAGATTAACCGTGAGTGTTGAGCTTAACTCTGAACATATAATAGCTAAGGCTATAGTGGAACACGCAAAAGGAAAAAGCATAAAAATTCCCCAAATTAGAAACTTTAAGGCATTACCTGGCAAAGGCACCTACGGAAAAGTCGGGAAAAGAGAAGTCTACGTGGGAAGTCCAAACCTTCTAAATGATCTGAAAATAGACATAGATGATCAAAAAATAAAAGAATTGATGGATCAAGGTAAAACAGTTGTCTTTACAGTAGTTGATGGAAAACTCGCTGGTGCCTTCGCCCTCTCTGATAAGATAAGGGAGGAATCCTACGAAGCAGTCAAAAAACTAAAGGAAAGAGGCTCAAAAATTTTCATGCTCACGGGAGATTCTGAAGAAGTGGCCAGCTGGGTGGCAAAAGAATTAGGCATAGACGACTACTTCGCACAAGTTTTGCCAGACCAAAAAACAGAAAAAATCAAGTCCATAAGAGAGAAAGGCTTCAAGGTTGCCATGATTGGCGACGGCATAAACGATGCACCAGCCCTTGTTACAGCAGATGTTGGAGTTGCCATAGGCGCAGGTACGGATGTAGCAATCGAAAGTGCAGACATAATTCTTGTAAAAAATGACCCTAGAGACGTTCCAAAGGTTATAGACCTTTCCAAGAAGACATATTCAAAGATGGTTCAGAACCTCTGGTGGGCAGCAGGCTATAACATCATCACTATACCATTAGCAGCTGGCATTTTATACAATTTAGGCCTAACTCTACCTCCATGGATAGGTGCATTAGTAATGTCTTTAAGCACAGTTATAGTTGCCTTTAACGCTCAAACTCTGAGAAAATATGAACCAAAGGGGGTGGAATTTATGGTGAAAAGAGAGCTGGTCACTGATCCGGTGTGTGGAATGAAAATAGAACCTGAGACAGCTTTTAGCAAGGTTGAATATGAAGGGCATGTTGTCTTCTTTTGTTCGAAGCATTGTGAAGAGGAGTTTAAGAAAAACCCAAAAAAGTACATTTCAAAATGAAAAAGTGAAAACCTGCAAGACATTGAACACCATCATAATTAGGAAAAGTTCAAAAACTTACTCCTCTGAAACATGGGTTAGGAGAAAATAATGGACGATATTATTGCTATCCGAACAATAGTGCCTATTCTTCTTTTAATGATTTTGGGTTTCTTTTCGAGAAAAATAGGGATTTTGAAATCTGGTGACGAACGAGTGCTTAATGCCTACGTGTATTATTTTGCATTGCCAGCCTTGTTCCTTGTTGATTTGGCTGAAACAGATTTTACTCCTGAAAACCTGAGGTTCATATTTGCAGGTATAGTCCCCATTATTGGAGTTGTGGCAATCTACACTTCTCTTTACCTAGTTCATAGATTCTCAAAGGATACTCTCTATCTGTTTATTTTGAGCACTGTTTTCGGCAGCTTAGCATTTTTTGGAATACCTTTCCTAATGTTTGCCTTCCCTACGACGGAAGGGGAACATCTCGCAACAATATCGGCATCTACTATTTCTATGGTAAGCGTCATGATTTCCATCACAGTCCTAGAATTGTATAAGCTTGAGAAGTCCACAATTTGGGATGGAATAAAGCGTATGGCGAAAAGGCTCTCAAAAAACCCGCTGATTATATCAATTCTTTCGGGTATTCTATTATCAATCACCGGCATAGAAATCCCTACTCCTATAGCAACTTCCTTGCACATGTTGGGAAGCACTACCGCTGCAGTAGCTATTTTTCTGCTTGGAGTCTTTCTCTACGGAAGAAAATACTCTAACATGGTTAAGGCCATTAAACTAAGTCTCCTGAGGATAGTATTCCTGCCTATCATAGCTTTTTTGACTACAATCATGCTTAACTTGTCTAGCTTGGAAAGAGCAACTTTGGTACTTATGCATGCTATGCCCATTGCAATTTCCATGATTGTCCTCAGCGAACGTTACGATTTCCATAAAGAGACTATTGCTTCTTTGATTTTAGTCTCCTCGATCGGAGCAGGAATATATCTAAACTTATGGCTCTTATTATCAGGTTACAATTAACATTTAATTTGAAAATAAGAAAGGTTTAATTGCCTCTGAAAACTTATCCAGCGATGGGCTGGGATATGGTTAGAATAATAATTGATTATGCTAAATGCGTGGGTGACACCGATAGAATCTGCGTGGAAATATGCCCAGTTTCAGTTTTTCAAAATGAAAAATCAAAGAGGCCAAGAATTGTGAATGAAGAAAATTGCATCTTGTGCAGAATATGCGAAGTTAACTGTCCCTGTCAAGCCATCAAAATTTTGACCTAAACCCCCAAAGTTCTTAGTAATTCGCCCTTGCTGCTCCTTATTTCAATCCTTAAATTTCCATCGGCTTGTCTCGTGGCGCATTTTATGCATGGGTCATAAGCTCTTATCACCATCTCAATTCTATTCAAAAGTCCTGGCTTAATTTCGCCTTGATATATGAATTCCGTTGCCGCATCTTTAACATTAAGGTTTATAGCCGCGTTATTCACCTGTGTCGGTATTATCAGCTTCATGTTTTTCAATAGTCCCTCTCTAGTTAAGACATATTCGTGAGCAAGCGTCCCCCTTGGAGCCTCAACGACTCCTATTCCTCTGCCACCTTTAGGCGTAACTTTGACTCTAGTATCTGCTCGCGTTAAGCTCTCGTCTTCCAAAAGCTCCTTAGTCCTTTCGCACGCGTACATGAGATCTATAAGACGGGCGTAATCAAAAAGCAAAGTAGCATACGCAGGTCTTCCAAACTTTCTCTTAAACTCTTCTAATTCCTTGTTAGCAAACTCTGTCGCCACTCTCTTGTTTACGTTCATTCTAGCTGTTGGCCCAACTTGAACTATTCCTTTTGGCCATCCTAAAGCTTTTAAATAAGCAAATTTTGCATAGGTCCATTCATAGCGTTTCTCTTCAACATGCTCCATATAATCATTCGAGGTGAATTCTGATAGAATCTCGTCTTCAGGGTTTATTACACAGATTTTGCCGTCGTAGAACTCTATGGTGCCATCCTTTGTTAAAGCCATGTAAAAAGTTCTGTAGTCTCCAGCCTTTCTAAAATCCGCCCAATTTTTCTCAAAGAGTTCCTTTCCAATGGTCAAGGCCTCTTTTGTGATTCTGCAAGCGTTTTCCGCCATTTTGAGCAGTTCTTCTCTCTCTTCTTCCTTAAGTGGATTAATTAATCCTCCAGGTATTACGGAAACGACATGAACTTCACGTTTTCCGATAACATCTAAGATTTGAGTTCCAAAATTTCTCAATTCAATCGCTTTTTTACCTATTTCAGGTTTTTCTCGCATTATTTGGAATATGTTTCTTTTTGAAGGATTTTCTTCTGGAGAAAACCAGAAATCTGGAAGTGTGAGGAAAAAGAAGACTAGAGAGTGATTGCTGATAATTTGTCCCATTAGTAAGAGTTCGCGGAGTTTTCTCGCAGTTTCTGTTATTTCTGTTCCATAAATGTTCTCTATGGCTTTAACTGAAGCCAGTATGTGAGCAGTGGAGCATACACCGCATATTCTTGAAATTATGAAAGGAAGCCTTTCTGCCTCCGTCTCCCTTAAGAAGTAGTCGAAACCGCGGATTTCTGTAGCGTAAAAATGGGCATCTGAAACGTTTCCAAACTCGTCAAGTGTTATTATTACCTTTCCATGTCCCTCAATCCTTGTAGTAGGAGATATAGTTATTTCCCTTTTTTGGCTCAGATGACTCTCTCCCTTGCTTTGAAACGTTCAAATCTTGAGAAAATGAAAGTATGAAATATGAACGGATTACGGTAAAGCTCGTTCTTCACCTCTTCCTCAGGAATGCCTGTTCTTTTTGAGATTACTTTGAGGAGGAAAGCATAGATGTCTCTTGACCTATACAGAAGCGAGTCTGCGGGGCCTCTACACCCGAAGCATGTGAATCCAGCTCTTGGACATGGTGCTCCGCAGCCTTCGCGTGTTAAGGAACCTAGGCAGACGAAGCCCTGGCTTACTAGACACAGCACGGGATCTGCTTCTTTTTCGTATATTCCGTAGAGGCGGGCAAGTTTTGCAGGGATTATTTTTCTGTGGCATTCTGTGCAGACTACACTTTGATGGCGAATAGGTGTTTTTCCGCTTACTATGCTCTTTAGACTATGAACTATTAGGAAGGGCATGGGTGGGCATCCTGGAATGTAATAATCCACGTCAACGAAGTTGCATATTGGGTACATCAAATCCTCTAATTCTGGAAGTTTGCTTGAAACGGGAAGAACATATTCCTTCTCCAAAAGATTCTTAACAGAAGTTATGTTGCCTAGACTTGTTATTCCGCCATGGGTTGCACATATTCCCAAAGCAAGAAGAATACGGGATTTAGCCCGCACCTCTCTGATTAACTTCTCATCTGCTTCGGTTCTAACTCCACCCTCGACTATTGCTAAGTCAACCTCTGGAATTTCCTTTAAGTCTACAAATGTAGGCGAATAAACAATCTCAAAATCTCCTGAAAGAATCTCTAACAAAGCATCACCAGCGTTTAAAAATGAAGATACGCATCCAGCACAACATGTTAAAGAAATTATACTAACCTTCAAACCTGTACCCCTTAACCCCTTAGAATCTTTGCGTTTATAGAATTCTCTAAGCTTATTTAAAAAGATTAGATAGTGCACTAAACATGAACTTTAGTAAATTAAACTACATATTTCGTAGACATTACTTGGAGCGAATTTAAATGAAAATGAGCCTTAATTTAGGCTAGTAGATTGTATGGTTGTTAACTGAAGGAGTTTTTTCCTTTTCTTTTCACTTTTTTGGGAAGTGTCTGGCATTGGCAACTTATTGATTTCTCTTTTGTTGATTATGATTGATGCTGCTGCAATTTCCAAAGTCAAGTTACGTATATCATTCAACATCATGGCTATTTGAAAACCTTTAGCCGTTAATGCGTAGGATTTCAGCCTCTTTCTTGTAAAAACAAGTTTCTTTCCCTTCAGTCTTCTTAAATACTTATATGTTCTCCTCAGCGAGATTCCAGTTTTTTCGGCAAGTTTTCGTGCAGATACGCCATCTAATGGAATATTTTCATAAACTCTTCTCTCAGTCGGCGAACACTTTGCAGCATCTAATTCACGTTTCGTTTTAAAGTAAAAGACATAATCATTTTCCTTAGCTGTTTCGATCAACTTTACTTTCTGCAATCGGTTTAAGACTCGTGCAACACTTTTTGCCGGAATTATACCTTCAAGGTCCTCGTAGGTTTTTGGCTTGTTTAGCAATGTACTTAAGGCTGTTTCTTCATAGCATTCGGAGTGAGCGGGTAGAATATCTCCAATTTCATGGTATTCCTTTACTATTTCGTTGAGTCGACAGCCAAATAATGTTATGCAATACTGGTTCTGGTTTTCCTTGGCTAATCCAACCTCTATTAGGGGAGTAAGGTATTCTTCGGTTATTGTCTGTTGACTATGATAATATCCTAGCCTTTTCAACTCGTCTTGAAGTTTAGATATGGAGTGTCGACAGTTCGAAATGATGTCTAATATTTTTAGTCGTCTCTTGTTCTTTAATGTGTTTAGCAAGTTTGTCAGGAAATTTGAGTTTTTCATTTTTTCATGTAGTATTCTAAATTCGTTTTTTTGTTTCCAAATTTTGCAATCTGTCATGCATGTGATTGGAGTTAAGGGGTGGCAGTTGTTGCAGGTTTCGTCCCACTCCTTCACCATTTCTGCTAACTTTGTTTCTTCCTCTGTTCCTTGGAACGAAATTGGGTAATTTTCGGTTTTCACTTCCGGACACTTCTGGCGTGTGTCATGACGGTTTTTTGGGGAGAAAGGAGGGGTTTTTAGAAGTTAGTTTCAGCTTGGTCCGTCATGACATACGTCATAATAATATGACATACGTCATCCTTATATACTTTTCCCAAAATAGAATAAGCGGTGAAACATTGATAGTCCCCTGCGAAATCGCGGTAAAATCGGTAGTACCCACAGTAAAGGCCTTAATCGCAAAAGAACTTGTAGAAAAACGCGGTCTAAAGCAAGATGAAGTGGCCGAAATCCTAGGAATATCGCAATCCGCAGTAAGTAAGTACACCCGAAAAGTTAGAGGTTATGTGATAAAGGTTGATGATATAGAAGAATTAGAACCTATAATAGAGAAGATGATAGCTTTAATTGTAAATGGAACATATCAAAGAGCAGAATTTCTAAAAATTTTCTGCCAAATGTGCACAATAATAAGAAGAACAAGCCTTATGTGTCAATTCTGCCAGAAAACAGACCCAAAAATCAAAATAGAAGAATGTGGCTTCTGCCTAACCTCAAATCTACCACAAAAATGAGAATTAAGGGAAGAAGTTTGAGCTAGAATATTTATATTAATTAAGACTTATTATTAAATCAAAGTCAAACAAGTTTCTAGAGGTGTCATTTTGTCTTCATTTGATGAGAAGACAGTTCTTGATATTTTGGAAAAAGTAAGTAAAAGTGTTGTTAACATAAGTACGATTAAGATTGTTCATTACATGTTTTATCAGGCGATTCCTGTGGAGGGGATGGGGTCTGGAACAATAATCGACCCGAAGGGTTACGTTTTAACGAATAATCATGTAGCTGGCGGGGCGGAGAAGATAGGCGTGACATTGTGGAATGGTGAAGTTCTAGAAGGAAGGCTGGTTGGTTCTTGTGCTGTTCATGACACGGCAGTTGTGAAGGTTAGTAGACGAGATTTGTCTGCTGCGGAACTTGGAGACTCGGATAAGTTAAGAGTTGGGCAAAGAGTTTACGCCATTGGAAATCCTTTTGGGTTGGCAGGTGGTCCAACGGTAACTTCAGGCGTAATAAGCGCTGTGAATAGGACGATAGAATCGCGAAGAGGGCTTATTGAAAATCTTGTTCAGACTGATGCGGCTATAAATCCTGGGAACAGTGGTGGTCCACTTGTGGATCTTGAAGGAAAGGTTGTTGCGATAAACACTGCGATTATTCCTTTTGCGCAGGGAATTGGTTTTGCGATTCCGATAAACTCGGCAAAGAAATGCACGGGTGAAATGATCAGAACAGGGATTTTTACTAGGCCTTGGCTTGGGATAGTTGGTTTAAGCATTACAGATGAGTTGGCTCGTTATTATGGTTTGCTTCTTGATCGTGGGGTCTTGGTGACTAAGGTTGCGGAGGAGAGTCCTGCTGAACATGCTGGAATTGCTGCTGGGGATATAATTTTAAGGTTGGATGCAGGGGCTATTTATAGTATTGAGGATTTGCTTAGTGAGATTCATAACAGGAGAATCGGAGACAAAGTGAGAATCACGGTTTATCGCAGAGGAAGAGAACAAACATTCGAAGCTACTCTAAGTGAAATGCCCTAACAAAGAATCACAAACAAGATCTAAGTGGCTCTCAGATGATAGCTTAAACCTAGGAGAATACCATCGAAAATGGCTATTAAAGAAAAAATACAGAAAAGACCCAACCTTTCCATATTAGCCATGATTTCTTTTATAGCCTCCTTCTCAATCGCCAGAATATTCACCACCCTAAATCCCCACACTGTCCTCATCGGCGGCGATTACCACATTCACTATTTCTGGTACGGCATAGCAATGCTCGCTATAGGCGGCTGGTTAGGCATCAGCTACACGAGCGAACAAATAGACCGCCTAGCGGCAATTCTGTTCGGCGCAGGAGGAGGGCTCATAGGCGACGAAGTTGGGCTCCTCCTAAACCTTAGTGCGCACGCTTATTGGGCAGAAATCACCTACACTTTCTTAATCATATTCCTAACTTTCGTATCAATGTTGATTCTAGTAAATAGATATTACAAACTTATTCGCACGGAATTCACCCAATTCTTGCGCAGCAATGCTAGTCTTTATGTTGGTGTTTTTATGGCGGCAGTTTCGATAGCCTTCATCTTAGAAACCGACAACATAACAATAGTCACTGTTTCAAGCGCTTTTACAGTAGCCGCTTGCATAATTATTCTGGCATACTTCATTCAACGAATCCGAATAATACATTAAAAGAAATCTTGTGATTCTAAAAATGCTTAATTATAGAGTACTTGGCATCATAATTATCTAAGGCGTGAATAGTATGGACATTGCAGTTGAGTTAAACCTTAGCAATTGGGAAAAAGAGGTTTCGCAGTCTGAAATGCTGACGTTAGTTTACTTTTGGCATCAACAATGCCCGTGGTGCATGATACTCAACCCGATACTTGAGGAGATTGCCAAAGAATATGTTGGGAAAATAAAATTTGCGAAGTTGAATGTTTTGGAGAATCCGACTAATCAAGAAATAGCGTCTAATCTAGGAATAATGAGTACGCCAACCTTGATGTTTTTCTGTAGCGGAAGACCCATAAGCCAAATTGTTGGGTTAATGTCCAAAGAGGATCTAGAGAAAACACTTGATGATATGCTTGAAAGATATAGAACTTGCCTTAGACAGAGCTCTGATTTGAGAAATTACATTGTATGAAGCCTTATATGAAGGGAAAATTTTGATGTATCGTGGGAATGAGTTTGCAGAAAATTTTAATCATGGTTGAAGAGGGATTCGAAGATACCGAGTTTCTTTACCCCTACTATAGGTTTCAGGAAGAAGGATACAAAGTTGAAATTGTAGGTCCGAAAGCCAAAGAAACTTACATAGGTAAACATGGGGTTCCCGTAAAATCAGACCTTTCACCAAAAGAAGTTGATGTAGATGATTACGATGCCATAATAATACCAGGTGGACGAGCTCCCGACAGAATGCGCATAAATGAAGGCTTAGTCAACCTCGTTAAAGAAGCTTATGAAAAGGGTAAGGTTATCGCGGCTATATGCCACGGGCCTCAAATGTTGATAGAAGCAAACATATTGCACGGTAAGAAAGCTACATGCTGGAAATCCGTAGCCACAGACCTAAAAAACGCTGGAGCAACATTCATAGATACATCGGCGGTGGTGGACGGAAACATCGTAACTTCACGTTTTCCAGCTGACTTACCTAAATTTTGCCAAGAAACAATAAAACTCCTCAGAAAAGGGAAATAACGAAAGAGTCAGCTTTTTTCTTTTTTTATCTTAAATGGGTGATGCGTGCAGTTACATAGAACGTTTTCTTCTGGAGACTGTGACTGCTAGTAGTGTTGCTACCATGAATGTCTGCAGGATGAGGAATGAGGAGAACTCTGGAATAACTTTGGTTGCAAGTATTTGAATATTGTGAGTAGTGTGTTCGTAGGCAAAGTAAATTGAGGTATGTGTATCGGTTTGATATATAGCGTAGGCCCTTGGGATGTTGTCGATTATAACTGAGAAATAGCCGTCAAGCAATTCTCTAGGAATCGTGATGTTACATAAGCCAATAGTATCTGATGGATCAGTAACTTTGAAGCTTATCTCCTTCTGTGGTTGGTTGAATTTGAACATAGAGACAGTGGAATTAACAGACATTGACACCCAATGGATTGCCCCTTCCCAAACAATTGGAATAGGAGTAGAATAATCCCAGACAACTGGAAAAATCAATGGATACCTGTCTTTATTGTCCGCATCAATCACATAAAGCGTGTCTCCAACGCCATCTCCATTTAAGTCCGTTCCATCATAGTCGCTCCAGCAGTTTCCACCAGAAGAATAACCATTATCCCAAACGTTTCCCGTACTTCCAAAACCGCCCAGTGCGTGCCACGAGTTATTGAAAAAGTTGTTGTGGAAAATTGTGTTCCAGCTAGCGTATTGGATGAAATTTATACCTTTCCCGTTATTCATTATGTGGTTGCCATAAATCGTGTTATGAAAGGCGCCTTCCATTGCGATGCCTTGTATGTTGTTTTTTATGTCGTTGCAGCTTATGTTGATTATTCTAGATTTGTCTAGCCATATGCCATAATTGTTGTGACTTATGATGTTATTTTTGATGGTCATGTTTCCCGCATACCATGTTGTGATACCTGAATAGAGGCCAGGACCGCTATTCTGTATGGTAAATCCGGTAAGTACAGCGTCTTTTCCTGTTAGTGTGACAACACTTTCTGTTCCATTGCCATCAATGATGGTTGTCTCTTTGTTTTCTCCGATAAGCTGTATCGATTTGTTTACAACCACATTTTCATAATATATTCCAGCGTCGACACGTATAGTATGCCCGTCCTGTGTTTCGCTGGCATTTATTGCTTCTTGAATAGTTGTGTAGTTTAAGCCAGTGTTTATGTTGTGGACTCTATATACTTGATCTATTGAACTCTGTTGAGTGCTCGCATGCTCATAAGGAATACTTCGAGAAACTGGGGCTGTCATGAACAGCATAGAGAAAATAAGAATTGGCAAGACAAGTTGTCTAACCATTTTACTCACTTTATTATATTAACTGCTCCAGCTATTATGAGTTTTGGAAGACCTCCAATTTAATTCTAAACAACTATAATCTTTAATACATAACAGTGTTAGAATTTTGTGATTCTAAATAGTTTTTCGATCTCGTAGATCTTATGTACAGATGTAAAAATAGCCACTGTCCTGACTTAGCATCCTAAAAGCATACTGCAAAAATTGATAAGTAAATCACAGAATGCAGGTTTCTTTCATTCTTTCTTAAATCTTTTAGTCCAATCGATCAGATTCTCCAACAGTTGTTTTATTCTCTTCCTTGTTTTTTCGTCCTTCAAATTACCTTCTTCATCGATTTTCTCGTCAGCAGACGCCACAATAACCTCTGGTCTGTTAATTGCATACATATTAAGCGAAACAAGAACCTGTCGAAGATGATATTGAGCCCTTGCACCTCCAAGCGTTCCCGGAGACGCGCTCATTATAGCAACGGGTTTACCTTCAAAAGAGTTATCCCCAGGAGGTCTTGAAGCCCAATCAATCGCATTTTTAAGAACTCCGGGTATCGAATAGTTATATTCCGGCGTTGCAATTAATAATGCATCTATAGCCCTGATTTTTGCTTTAAATCTCTTAACTTTTTCTGGCATCTGATTTTCTAGATCTTGGTTAAATGGAGGAATTCCTTCAAGGTCAAAGATTTCCAGTTTTACACCTTCTGGTACTAATTCCAAAGCTGCACGCAATAATGCTTTATTGTAGGAATCCTTTCGTAAACTACCAGCAAAACCGAGAATAGTTACGAGTTTATCCATAATTTACGTTATCTCTATTTCATTGATTTATATCGGTTTCCCTATCAAACAACTACAACGCTGAAATTCTGAAAACCATGTGGTGATTCAGTTCCATAACTTCAACTAAAGGCAAAGGCTAAAGGACAAATTTTATTTAACACGCATATTGCACAATTAGGTTTCTTTGCTGTGCATACTCTTCTGCCATGAAATATAAGAAGGTCTGTAACTCTCATCCAGTAATCTCTTGGAACTATTTTCATTAAGTCCTCTTCTATTTTATTGGGGTCTTCGCTATGTGTAAGTCCTAGCCTTTTAGAAAGTCTCCGAACATGGGTATCCACTGCTATTCCTTCAACGATTCCATAGGCATTTGACAAGACGATGTTAGCGGTTTTTCTTGCAACGCCTGGCAACTCGAACATTTTCTCTATTGTTTTAGGAACTTGCGAATTAAACGTTTCAACTAGCATTCGGCAGCATTTTTTGATGTTTCTGGCTTTGTTTCTGTAAAATCCTGTGCTCCTTATATCTTCTTCAAGTTCTTTTAGCTCAGCATTAGCATATTCTTCTGCAGTTCTGTACTTTTTAAACAATGTTTTTGTGACAATGTTTACTCTTTCATCGGTACATTGGGCTGAAAGGATTGTGGCTATTAAAAGCTCTAGGGGATTGGTATAGTGCAGGGCTATTTTTGCGTCTGGGTGCTCCTTTTCAAGTAATTCAATGATCTTTAGCACTTTAGTTTTGTTGTTAAGATGCTTATCTGAAGTTTCCTTCACCAAGTAAACAGCTCCTTCTTTAGGAATCACTTTGCCAATTAGCTTATAGAAAACCTTTACTTTTCTAAAAACAGAATATTTTGTTTTGAGGTGATGTCTATGGATGTTAAGCTTCTTGTTGACGGTGAAAAAATAGACCTTAATGAGTTTGTTGTAAAGATCTTAAGTGGAGCAATTGTGGGAGCAGTAACTTCTCTGAGGGGAATAAAGAAGGACTGGAAGGAAATCGAGATAAAGGTAACAAAATAGAAAGGCTTCAGCTATCCTAGCATGTTTATGCCTATTTCTATTTCAGCAAACATCTCCTTTTTTGCTTTGCATATTGGGCAAATGTACGGTGGGTCTTCGCGGAAGACTACATAGCCGCACTGTTTGCAGTACCATAATTTCAGTTTAATCTCAGAAGGTGTTTTAGCACTCACAGTAACTGTTTCAGCAAGCTTTTTTACTGCCATCCCGTAAGCTCTAGCTTGCTTCTCAAGAGGTCTACGCTCCGGAACTGGTAATATAGGAGTTTTACCCTCAAACAAGTCTTTTCTGACATAAAGAGCGCAATAGCAGGCTCCATACTCTACAATGTCTGGGTCTCGATAGTCGCATGGGCATATTATGTCTCTGTCAAACTCGAACTTTCCAGAAGCAAGTCTACATGGGCATAAAGGATATCCGTACCGATCTTCATTTCGTTTAAGTCCTTCAAGGAGGTCTCTAAGAAAATCGGGGTCAGGGTGTAGATAGTAGCCATAGGTTTTCGCATCACTTTCTGCTCTTTGCCGCACTTTTTCCAAGGTTATCAAATTTCCAAAGCCTCTTTTATCTTGTCTTTCCGAAAACCATTAATCAGTATTTTGTCGTCTATTATTACTGTAGGATAGCTTAGGCTTCCGCCCCTGTTGAGAATATCTTTCCTAACTTTTTCCCGGTCTTTTCCGTTGCAAAGGTCAACATCCACATAGTCGTATTCAATGTTGTTATCTTTCAAAAAATTTTTTGTTAACTTACACCAAGCACACGTGCTTATCGCGTAAATGAAAACTTTATGCTTATTGTTTCTGCCTGGAACTTTGACTATCTTCATTTTTGCACCTAAATTCTTTATAGATAACCTGCGAATTATGACTTTGAAACGTTACTTCAATGTTTCTTCAAACCTCTTATTTACTCCTTCCCAGTTAACAATGTTCCAGAAGGCTTCAACGAATTTGGCTCTGTCATTCTTGTAATCTATGTAGTATGCATGTTCAAAGACATCCAGAACCATTAAGATTCGGAACATGGGATAGACGTTTGTATTGTGTTTTTCTATTTGCATTATTATCGGCCGATTGGTTTGCCTGCATAAGGTTAATGCGGCCCATCCGGAGCCTTCCACGCTGATAGCTGCCTGTGTGAATTCTTTTTTGAATCTGTCAAAGCTTCCAAGCTCCTTATCCAAAGCTGTGCCTAAAACTCCTCCCGGCTTTCCACCACCTTTGCCAGTAGGCGCTAAATTACCCCAAAACAATGAGTGCAGTAAATGTCCTCCTATGTTGAAGGAAAGCTCCTTTAAAGTGGATTTAATGTCCAGATCTGTTCCTTCTTTTCTTGCTTTATCCAATTTCTGAAGAATTGCGTTGGCGCCGTTAACGTATGCTTGATGATGTTTGCTGTGGTGTATCCTTAATTGTTCCTCAGACATGTATGGTATTAAGTCCTTGTATTCGTAAGGTAGTTTTGGTAAAATGTAAAGTTTGGTTTCCTCCAAATTTTATCACCATAAATCGTTTAAGTTGTTTACAAGTTTTATAGTTTGTCATAGTTTTATATTTTGGAGGCGTCAGCATTAACATCTTTTTTCAGTCTCGTATTTGACTTGGTAAGCTTTATATCAAAGCTCAGAAAAACCGTTAAGCGATGAAAAAGATGGGCTGCTGGAAATGGTTTAATAACGTTTTAAAAGAGGCTGAAATTGAGGTTACTGACAAAAATAAAGAGAAAATCGACGAAGTTATTCACAAGTATATTAGTGAGCAAGCCAGCTATGGTCGTTGTTCGCCAAACTGGAGTAAGGCTAGGAAAGAAATACTGGCAAACGAGAAACTGAAAAAAGAGTTAGTTCAGAAACTGAAAGCTTTGGCATAAGCTGCTTTCTCTTCTTTATTTTGTTTTTCTATGATTTGGCAGACTCTTTTACTTTGGGAGCAGAACTTAAATAAGTTGAAATGATAAAATTCGGCATTTACGGTGGTGAATAGTTTGGAAAAGTGGGAATGCATAGTTTGCGGCTACATATATGATCCGCAGGTCGGGGACCCTGAGCATGGAATACCTGAAGGAACACCTTTTGAGGCTTTACCTGAAAATTGGGTCTGTCCAATTTGTGGCGCATCCAAAGATCAGTTCGTTAAAAAAGAGTGATTGAGTTAGTTAAAGCTTAAGCTTTAAGAATATTGCTTGGTTAGAACTCAATTTCAAACATTTTATATCTCGATTTGATTAATTTTAAAGTGATTATCCATGGCCATAACAAAAATAAGGAAAAGAGATGGAAGAGTCGTCGATTTTGATTCTAGCAGAATTAAAGATGCAGTTCATAAAGCTTTTATTGCTGTTGAGCTTGAGGACCGAGAAAAGGCTAAAATTATAACCAGAGAAGTAGTTAAAATTTTAGAAGAGAAATTTTCGCAGAAAATTCCGTCAGTTGAAGATGCACAAGACATTGTCGTAGCTGTTCTGAAGAAAAATGGCTATGAAAAAGTTGCAGAAGAATATGAGGATTATCGGAAGAAGAAAGAGGAAATAAGGGAATTAAGAGAGAAACTTGGAATAGAGCCAAAATTAACAGTTAACGCTTTAGAAGTTTTAAGTAAAAGATACCTTCTTAAAGACGAGACGGAAAGAATTGCAGAAACTCCTGCTGAAATGTTTGTGAGGGTTGCCAAAGCAGCAGCGAAAGTAGACGAAAAATACGGCGGGGACCCAAAGGGAAGTGAGAAAATTTTCTACGATATGATGACAAGGCTGGAATTTATTCCTAACTCTCCAACCCTTTTCAATGCAGGAACAGCCTTGGGCCAATTATCCGCATGTTTCGTTCTGCCTGTTGAGGATTCTTTAGAAAGTATTTTCGGTGCAGTGAGAAACATGGCTTTAATTGAAAAAAGCGGTGGTGGAGTTGGCTTTGACTTTTCTAGGTTGAGACCGAAAGGAGATATTGTAAGATCAACTAAGGGAGTAGCCTCTGGTCCTGTAAGTTTCATGCGGGTTTTTGACACCGCCACTGAAGTCATAAAGGCTGGAGGAAAAAGAAGGGGCGCCATGATGGGGGTTTTAAGAGTCGACCATCCAGATGTTATTGAGTTCATAACCTCTAAGCAAAAACCAGAATTTCTTTCAAACTTCAATATTTCAGTCGCCATAACTGATGACTTTATGAAAACTCTTGATGAAGACGGAGAATATTGGCTTACCAACCCCAGAAATAAAGAAAGAGTAAAGAAGCTTAAAGCAAAAGACGTTTGGAATTTGATGGCAAAATCTGCATGGGCCAGCGGAGACCCCGGAGTCATCTTTATTGATGAAATCAATAGACATAATCCAACTCCCAAGATTGGAAGAATCGAATCAACAAACCCCTGCGGCGAGCAGCCCCTGCTTCCCTACGAATCTTGCAATCTAGGTTCAATAAATCTTTCAAGGATGGTTAACGACGGAAAAATAGATTGGGAAAAACTTAGACAAACTGTTAGGAATGCTGTTCATTTTCTTGACAATGTTATAGATGCAAATAATTATCCTTTGAAGGAGATTGAGGCGATAACGAGAGCTAACAGAAAAATAGGCTTAGGCGTCATGGGATTTGCAGACATGCTCATAAAACTTGGGATACGCTATGATTCTGAAGAAGCTGTGCAACTCGCTGAAAAACTCATGAAATTTATTGAAGAAGAATCTCACAAGAAATCTTTTGAGATTGCTGAAGAAAGAGGTTCTTTTACCAACTTTGAAAAGAGCATTTGGAAAGATAAGTATGGGGCCATGAGAAATGCCACAGTAACAACGATAGCGCCAACAGGAAGCATAAGCATAATAGCCGGTTGCTCTTCTGGGATTGAACCCATCTTTGCGATTTCCTTCATGAGAAACGTGTTAGGCGGAACGAGGCTTTTTGAAACTAACCCCTTGTTCGAAATGAAGGCGAAAGAAAGGGGATTTTACAGTGCAAAACTTCTTGAAGAGATAGCAAGAACAGGTTCGGTTCAAAAAATTGGGGGAATACCAGAAGACATTAAGAGGCTTTTTGTTACAGCCTTAGATATTCAGCCCGAATGGCATGTTAGAATGCAAGCAGCCTTCCAAAAGTACACAGATAATGCTGTGTCAAAGACTGTAAACATGCCAACAGAAGCAAGAGTCGAAGACGTCAGAGAAGTTTATGAACTTGCATGGAAGCTAAAATGTAAAGGTGTTACTGTTTTTAGGTATGGAAGTAAACCAGAGCAAGTTCTGTATATAGGAGAAATAAAAACTAAAGAAACGACATTTGTTGCTGCAGAATCAGAATACGCAGGTGGCTGTCCCACAAAAACCTGCCCCTTCCCCGGCTAATTCTCTAAATCACTGTCTTTCTTTTCTACTTAAATTTATAAAAGTAGAAGTATAAGGTGATACTGGGCTTATGATAAAAAGAAAACTATTGAAAACACATTGGACATGGAAGATGTTTGTAGAACTAGGGGAGGTTACCCTTAAAATTCTTGAGAGAAGATTTCGGGAAGCGAACATCGAAGTTGAAGCTATCTTAAAGATACTTGCGGAACAGAATATACCAGTTGGAGGCAAAATTCTTGACATTTACTGTCTCATGGGAAAACATGCAGTTGCACTGGCTGAAAGAGGCTATAATGTTGTTGGAGTGGATATGTCCCCGTTAATGATTAAAAGAGCTAATAAGCTTGCCAAGGCTAGAGATGTTCAAGACAAGGTGAAATTTGTAGTAGGAGATCCTCGAAGCATTTTGGATATTCTAAAAGTTGAACAGAAAGAGTTCAATGCGATATTGAGCATGTACACCTATATTGGATCTTATGGCGAGGAGATTGATCAAGAAATTCTTAAACAGCTGCGTAGGTTGGTCGCTCCTCAAGGCGTGATAATTATAGAAGCATCTAATAGAGATTATATGATAAGACACCTTCAGAAAGCTTCCATTCATCATATCAATCATATGGAGTATCACGTGGAGAGAAGACTCAATATTGAAACTTCAAATATGGAAAACACACTAAGATACTATATAAAGAAGGACAATGACCTAAAGCATAGGGCGATGATAGAAGTAGAGCATCGTGTTTACAGCCTCCATGAGCTTATATCTCTATTAAACAGAACAGGCTGGACCTACGTGAAATCCTATGGAAGCTTTAAACTTGAACAGCCAACCACAGACTTACCTAATCTGATTGTAGTTGGTGAAGCATGATAATTACAGAAATATGGACAAAAAATGGAAGAGAGCTAACAAAACTAATATCAGAGAAAATCGGAACTATTGAAGGAATAAAGAGGGTTTGTCCAGCAATAATTTTAGAAAAACTAAAGGATTGATCTAAGCTAAGGCGGTGATATGAATGAGTTTAATACCTGAAGAACACAAAGAACATTTAAAAATAGAACTTGAAGAGAAACTAGAGAATCCCGTAAAAATTATTATGTTTACTCAAGAAGTTGAGTGCCAGTTTTGTGCGCAGACTAGGCAGTTAATCACTGAATTAGCAGATTTAAATGACAAAATAAACGTCGAGATTTACGACTTTCTTGCAGACGCTGAAAAGGCTAAAGAATATGGCGTGGATAAGGTTCCAGCATTAATCATTGTGGGAGAGAAGGATTACGGGATGAAGTTTTATGGACTGCCGTTCGGCTATGAACTTCAAAGTCTTCTAGAAGATATAATGAACGCTTCAAAAAGAAAAACAGACATCTCAGAAGAGACTAAAAAGAAGCTTAAGGAAATTAAGACGCCAGTTCACATCCAAGTTTTCGTAACTTTGACGTGTCCATACTGCGCCCTTGTTGCAAGCCTTGCCCATAAATTTGCTATGGAAAGCGACTTGATAAAGGCTGATGTTATTGATGCAAGCGAATTTCCTCACTTAGGCTTCAAGTACGGCATAATGGGTGTCCCCAAAACAGTTATCAACGAAAAAATCGAATTTGCAGGAGTGCTTCCCGAAGACCTCTTTTTAGAACACATCTTGCTAGCTACTTATTAAAACCTGCATTTATGTTGGGCGTAAGTTTGAATATGGCGAGAACCGAAAAAGCATTAACTTTGGTCTTCATTTACAGCGGAGAATATGTAGAACGAGTGATAAGAAACGTGATAAATGACCCTAGTTTTTGCAAGTCCTGCGGCCTTTATTGTGACTCTTGCAAATACAATGTGTACAGCTTTGTCCGTAACGTCCGAGCGGCAATACAGCTGCAAGACCCATCGCAACTGCCTGCTTTTATTGACAGCCCAGAAAAGTATATGCCTAAGAAGATTCCGAAAGCCGATTTATGTATATCTTCTGGATTACACAAGGACTTGTTATTGGAACTGCCGAATCATATACAAAAATTTGGAATGAAAGGACTAATTGTGCCAATAGAGGACTTTGCTGAAGTTCCATCTGGCCTAAGAAAGCAAGTAGAGGAAAAATGCGAAGAACTGAGCTTAGAAAATGCGTTTCCGAAACCTTTTTGCACGCTTGAACCAGCACAAGATAAATCCATAATCTCTAGATTTGTAAATGAACTAAGAGTAGGAAGGCCTTCATTAGAGATTTTAGTGGCAAAAAGGGGCAAACGTGAATTTATAGACTCTGCAATTGTTAGGCGAAGTGCTCCTTGTGGTTCTACATGGTACGTGGCAAAAAAACTCGTCGGAGTTGAAACTAGAAAAGAAATTCTTTACGATGCGATTGCGAAAGCCCATCACAGCTACCCGTGTACAGCAACAATGAATGTAGACCCAGAGGTGAAAGAGCCGATACTTCACATTGGAGGCTACATAATAAGAGAAGAGATCGAGAAAGCGCTGGAGCAGTTTAACGCTATAAGTGAATCTTAGTTTGCTGTTTTGCCTATTCTAACCGTTTGATTATGTGGTATCCAAACTTTGTTTTTACTATAGGTGAGATTTCTCCTTTCTTAAGGGCGAATGCAGCATTTTCAAATTCTTTTACCATTTTTCCTCTGCCAAAGGTTCCAAGGTCTCCGCCGCGCTTTCCAGATGGGCATAGTGAAACTTCTTTGGCTATGTTTGCGAATTTTTCGCCTTTGTTTAGGCGTTCTAATATTGTCTTTGCTTCTTGTTCTGTTTTAACGAGAATATGGGCACAGTGAATCTTGTCTGGCATAAACTTAGTAATGCATTCATTTTATTTATAACGATTATTTTTGAAATTTCAATTTGCACAAGAAAAATAACCCTTGCAAGTTTATGCTTTTGGTTTGTTGCGCAACCAATACGGGATACCCCCCTCTAGTTTTTCAGCAAGAAGGGAATTGAGGTTTTCTCTGCTTTTATGCTGGTTTTTGCAATATTTTTAAATGGTGCGTTAGTGTAGGTTTTCTATGCATGAATGGGCTTTAGCTGAAGCAGTAATCTCTGCAGCTTCTCAAATAGCTGATAAGGAAGGCTTAAGAGAAGTTACAGAAGTGAAAATAAAGGTTGGCGAATTACAGCAAATAGAATTGGACATACTAGAATTCGCCCTATCGCAACTTAAACCTGCCAAATTTAAAAATGCAAAATTCAGCATAGAAATTGAGAAGGCTAAGCTGAAATGCAGAGTTTGCGGCTATATATGGTTTTTTGGAAAAGAAAAGTTGGATGAAAACATGGCAGAAGCCATACATTTTGTTCCAGAAATTGCCCACACATACATCAAGTGTCCAAAATGCAGCAGCCCAGACTTTGAAATACTGAAAGGACGCGGAGTCTGGCTTGAAAGCATAAAAGGAGTGAAACTAGGCGATGGTTGACCCGCGAATCAGCATAATAGATGAAAGGCTTAAAGATATTCGTAATATTATTGCTGTTTCAAGCGGCAAGGGCGGAGTTGGCAAAAGCTTAATCGCATCTATACTTGCCTTAACATTGGCCAAGAAAAATTATAAAGTCGGCCTCTTCGACTTAGATTTCACAAGCCCGTCAACACACATAATTTTAGGCGCTGAAAGATTGAAGCCAAAAGAAGAGAAGGGCATAGTTCCACCGCATGTTCACGGTTTAAAGTACATGTCGATAGTGTATTACTCAGGTGAATATGCCTCGCCGCTAAGAGGCGCGGACGTTTCAAATGCACTGATAGAACTTCTTTCAATCACAAGATGGGGAAAGTTGGATTTTCTCGTTATAGACATGCCACCGGGCATAGGAGACGCAACATTAGACCTAATTCGCCTAATTAAAAGTATAAGATTCCTCGTAGTAACAACGCCTTCCCCCCTAGCCTATGAAACTGTTAGAAAACTAATAAGCTTGTTAAAGGCGTTAAAAATTCCGTTAATAGGCGTTGTTGAAAATATGAAAGTGAGCGAATCCAATTTAATTCAGCAACAAGTCAGAAAAATGGATGTAGCATTTTTGGGAGAGATTTCTTTTGACACAAAAGTTGAAAGAACCATAGGAAACGTAAACATGCTTTTAGAAACCGCTTTCGCTGAAAAAGTAGAAGAGATAATCTCAAAGATTGAATTTTAACTAGTATTTTGCTTCGGAAACAGTTTTCTAAGTTTTTCTTCTGAAAGAGGTTTAGTGCCCAGACTTACAAAAAAATAGATGAAGGCTGAACCAAACATTAACAGTAAAGCCCAATAACCCCAATGATACAAGCCGATTTGCTTTCCGTAGGCATTTGGATGTAGAACTGTGAGAACTAAGCCATAGATTATTGTGGCAATGGCACCCCATTTTGTAGCCCTTTTCCAATACATGGAAACACCAACAACGAAAAAGAATATACCCGCTTGAGCCACGGCTGAACCAGCCATAAACTCTGACAGAATAGGTGGAGGTGACGTGAAAGTCCACCATAAAGGTATAGCAATAAACGGAATTAGCATAAATCTTGTAAGCCACAATAGCTTTGTGGAAGATACTGTTGGGCGCATGTTGTGAATAAGGTCTCTTGTAATGTTTGTAGCCATAATCATAACCATTCCAGCCAAAGTAGCAACAGACGCTGCAAAAACACCTGCAGCAAACAAAGATGCAAGCGGAACCCCACCAGCACTTATGCTTACGAAGGTTGCTGCGGAGTCTCCATACATAGGCTGATATTTGCCTGCCATCAAAGCGTTTCCCCAAACTGCTCTAGCAGCAAATCCAACAGCACCAATCCATAGGGGAGTTAAACCGCCTACAATGAGTATTAACAACATCACCCAGTACTCTCGCTTGGTAATTTTCCGAGTGCCTAGAAAACGCGCTACATTATGCGGAAAACCAGTAGCCATAAAAAGAAACATAAATATTGCAGCTGTAACGCCAATCCAATCCAAACCAGGAAAAGTTAAGCCTTCTGGCGGTGGCAAAGACAAAGTGTAATCGCTCAACGGTATCTGTGTTGCATTGCCTCCAGGCACTGTAAAACTTTCCGTTCTCATGACTTCTGTAATATTCGTTGGGCCACCTGCCCAATTAAGTGCCACTATGCCTAAAGTCCAGCCGACAATTGTTAAGACAATGCCTTGAAAGCATGACACCCATTGTGTACCTGTGTAACCGCCAATAGCTATATACACCAACACCAAAATTGCTGTTGCCATCAAGCTCCAGTAGAAGGATGTGTTAGTCGTTATCGTCCAGACGGTTGCCATTGCCTTGTATTGGCCTACGGAATATACGATGAGCAGAACAATCATGGCTAAGCCAGCTAATGCCTGTACAACTCTACTTTCAAATCTTACCCTCAGCATTTCTGGCACGGTTCTCGCTCCAAGACCAACGTATCTCCGCATTCTATAACCAATAACTAGACATAACGCCATGCCCATAATGCACATTGTGCCGATGAGCCAGCTACCCGCCCAACCATAAGCATAGCCTAGGCCTGCATTTCCGAAAATTGCCCAACCACTTAGATAGGAAGCAATTAAAGCGAAACCTGTTATAAATGGTCCTATGTCTCCATGTCCCACAAGCCATTCTTCGAAATTTTTAGCTTTCTTTCTCATTAGAAAGCCCAGAAGTACACTTACAGTTAAAAATGCTACAACAGCAGCAATAACACCAGCGACTAGTTCTGGTGTCGCCTCTGGTATTGGGGGAGCCATTAGTCTTCCTCCCAGTAATAACTAGTTTTCATTAAAACAGCTAAAACACTAAAAATTATTGCAAGCAAGGCGTGACTCCAGTAAGCATACCACTCCTTAAGCAAATACGCAGTAACTGGAACCAGAATTATACATAAAATCATGATGGCCAAAAAAATGTATACTTTCATGTAACATCTCTCCTTTCTTTTTTCTCAATCATGAAACTTGATATTTAAGCTATTCTGAAACATCCTTAATGAAGGAATGTCAGTTATTAGATTAATTAAAAGAAAATGTATCATCAGATCTGGATATACTTTAAGTGAAACGTAAATGGATTAAGTGTTTTTACTTTTCTTCTTGCGTGATTTTGTTGATGGCTTGCTAATTAAAACATCTTCTAAAGAGTTTGCCTTACGCAGTTCCTGCATATACCAACCTCTGTCATGGGAATAGTGTATCCCAGCGACTATTCCAAAAACTATCAAGGAAACACCACTGATTATCAGTGTCAAGCCCAAGACTGCTCCGGCATGCGCCTCTGTGTAGTATGGAATGAATAGAAGCCAATTAGGTTCTCCAGCCAAGCATAGCGTTATAAGTATGCCGCCTACAAAAAACATGGCGCCTGCTAGAAACATAAGGTAGGCTACGGTTTCGTTGTGTCTTGATTCTTCTGCTTTTTCGTGTAAATACTCTTTGAAAGACATGCGAGTTCAATATGTCAAATTACAGAACGCATACGTAAATCTTATTACATGAAAATATGCATTGCAAAGACGAATCAGAAATAACTAAAGTGAAGAGGACTGCGCTTTGTCGCTTGTCAAAGCCATAATTTTCGATTTTATCGGTACATTAACAAACGTTAAAAACTACAGTTTAGAAACCTCAAAAATGGAGTTATGCAGGGCTATTGCGAAGGCTGGCTTTGATGTTAATGAAGAACGTTTTTTAGCGGCATATAGCCAAGCCCATGAGAAATACCGGGTTGTACGCTACCAGGAACTAGTTGAGGTGACAAACGCCGTTTGGATCGCTGAAGCCCTACGCAATATAGAATTTAAAATAACTCCGAAAAACACACGCATAAAAATGGCTGTTAACGTCTTCTTTGAAGACTATTTGAACTCATTGGAGCTTAGACCTTGCGTAAAAAAGTTGTTAGATAAAGTTTCGATTGGATATAAGTTGGGTTTGGTTTCGAATTTCACATATGCTCCAGTGATTCATGCTGGAATCAGAAATTTAGGCATAAACAAGTTTTTTAACGCTATTTTGGTTTCAGAGGAAGTTGGCTGGCGCAAACCTCACATAAAAATCTTTGAAGAAACCCTAAGAAGACTTAGAGCGACAGCAGAAGAAACAGTTTATGTTGGAGACAGCCCCCTAGAAGACATAAAAGGTGCAAAAGCTGTAGGGATGAAAACAGTTTTTGTTCCTTCGCAGTTCTATTCACTTGAAAACTTGTACGAAAGTCAACAAAAACCAGACATTGTAGTGAAAGACGTTTGCGAACTCTACAAAAAATTAGTCTTTCTCAAAGGCATCGCTTGAAATGTTTGCTCTGAATTGTTCTTTTAAATAATTTTGAATTTGCCGAATTCCTCAGAGCTTGCAATATCTTCCATTTTTTTCCTTTCAGGAACGATTTTTTTGGTTAAACCTGTTTTTTCTCGTGGATAGCCCAAAGCTAATAATGCGACAACGCGAAAGTTTTCAGGGATTTTCAGCATCTCTTTGACTTCACTTTCGTTGAAGCTTCCAACCCAACAAGTGCCCAATCCTTCACTTGTGGCGGTTAAAACCATATGCTCTAATGCTATGGAAACATCAACTATATACCAATTGGGCGAAGCTTTTTGGTCACCACATCCAATGATGACGATGGGCGATTTGACTAGAAATTTTGCGTACGATGCTTGAGCGAATTTTTTACGTTTTCTAGCATCTTTAACAACAATGAAGTTCCAAGGTTGAATATTGCCAGCGGAAGGCGCAAGCTGCGCCGCTTTCAAAATCTTTAACAGAATCTTATTAGGAATAGGGGTTGAAGAGTAAGAACGCACAGACTTCCTAACCTTAATGGCTTTGAAAACATCCATTTGTTTTTAACCCAAAAATCAAGTTCAACAACTAAATGATATATGGCTTATGGTGCGGTCGCCGGGATTTGAACCCGGGATCGCAAGCTTGGAAGGCATACACATGCCTCAGAAGGCTTTTGTGTCCTAAACCAGTCTAGACGACGACCGCTTCTTTCTGCACTACATTACTAAGCTAAACTAGATAAAATTTCTTTTCTGTCATCTATTGCGGTTTCTTTTCTGACTTGAACAGCTTCTTCTCATGTTTCGGTTTTGGCTTAAAACTGCCTGGATACAAAGGCATAGAAGCTTTTTGTCGCTCCAAATTCTTAAGTCGAGCATATAGCCTTGACACTTTTGTTTTTGAAGTTTTACTGCTTTTGGGAATGCGAACACGAACCGGAGTAAAGGGCTTTTTAATTTCATTACGTAAGGTTTTTCTTCTAAAGCTCCTCACTTGCACATCTTTCACCTTTTTGAAAACCACGTAGCCCTCCTTTAAATTCACTTCCTGTGCTTTCCATCCTGCATCCGTCCAAGCCTTGGCATGTACATTAGTCAGTGTGTTAGCCCACCATTTTTCATTCTTGTAAGCGCTCATTGGCAAATTGTCACCTATTATTCCATCTATTTTCGCGAAAGAAAGTTTAACAGTGCCCGTAAAGGCTGCCCTAAATTTCAGATAACGATTAAGCGCACTATACTTTATGGCGGATTTTGGCGAAACAATTTTTCTTGCACAGTTAAGACAAAGCATTCTTGTGGGGTCACCGGTTGCGACATCTGGAACCATACAGTCTCTGCAATATAGTCGTCCGCATCTTTGGCACTTTCTAAGATAGCTGTATGGAAGAACCCTGCCGCAGATTCCACATTCATCCTTAAGCGGCATCTAAATCACTATTAATTACAAGGTAATATCAGTTAATTAAAGCTGAAGCTTTTGATATAAACCTCGTGCAACCCTTTACAATATTCGAAACTCACAATAAAACTTATAGAAGACCTTCCCCGAGCCAAAATCGTGGGTCCAATGTTTTTTAGCGAATACCTACACGAAAAAGCAGAAGAATCAAGACACAACGAAACCATTGGATATTTAATAATTATAATAGGCTCAATATTCTTCGTTGGAGGCTTACTTGAAACCGTAATAAAAGTTGAAAGTCCAGAATGGTTTCTGGTAATCCCCTATCATTTGACACCGCATCCATACAGCCTTTTGGGTTTATCTTTAACATCCATCGGTCTCGTTTTGCTTTGTTTAGGAATGACTTTAAGCATCCATTATGCTAAGGAGAGAGGATGGTACATGAAGGAATTACAGAAGGCTTATTCAACAGAGGAGCAAAAAATAAGAGCTGAAAAGAAATGAAGCCTGACTGACATGATCAAAATTGAAGAAAAAGTGGCGATTTTACTTTTGAATAAAATTTAGCCTTTTATCACGGCTATAGGAACTATTCTTGCAACCTTTGTGGCTATTCCAATCTTGTCGCTTACCTCTGCAACTATGTCAACGTTTTTGTAGGCTGGGTCTGCCTCTTCAGCCAGAACTACTGAGCTTGCGGACCTAACAATGATTCCCCGTTGTTCCAAAGCCTTTTTTACGTCTCCACCCCAGTATCTTCTTTTTGCAGCCGATCGACTCATCATTCGACCTGCTCCATGGGCTGTAGAACCAAAGCTTATTTGCATGGCTTCTTCGGTGCCCACTAAAAGCCAAGAGCATGTTCCCATGCTTCCCGGTATAAGAACTGGCTGTCCTACCGAACTATAATCTGCTGGTATTTCTGAATGCCCAGGTGGAAAAGCTCGTGTAGCACCTTTTCTATGAACCCAAACCTTCTTTTGTTCTCCGTTAACCTTATGGTTTTCTATCTTTGCAATGTTATGAGCTACGTCATAAACAAGTTTTAGCCCAAACCTTTCCGGGTCTTCTTTAAAAACTTGTTGAAAGCTTTGTCTAACCCAGTGCATTATTACTTGACGGTTGGCAAAGGCATAATTAACGGCGCATGCCATGGCTTGATAATAGTCTTCTGCTTCGTTGCTGTTTCCAGGTGCACACGCAAGTTCTCGGTCTGGCAACACTATCTTATATTTGTGTACTGCTCTTTCCATGACCCGTAAATAATCTGAGCATATCTGGTGGCCGAAGCCTCTGGAACCACAATGAATCATTATTGTTACTTGACCTTCATTTTCGATTCCAAATGTTTTAGCTGTTTCGAGGTCGTGAATTTTGTCTACTTTTTGGATTTCTAGGAAGTGATTTCCTGAACCTAAAGTGCCAATCTGTGGTAATCCTCTGTTTTTCGCTGTTGTTGAAACTTTGTCAGGATTTGCATTTTTCATGCATCCACGTTCTTCGCAGTGTTCAGCATCTTCAGACCAGCCTAATCCTTGGTCAATAACCCATTGAACACCCTCTACCACAAGCCTATCTAAGTCGTGAACTGTAACTCTGAAGTCTTTTCTACGGCTTCCAAGTCCGCTTGGGACATTGTCAAAAATAATGCCTGCGAGTTCCGCAAGTTTTGGTCGTATGTCTTGCTCTAAAAGGTTTGTTGTTAGTAAACGGACTCCACAGTTTATGTCGTACCCTACACCTCCCGGGCTAATTACGCCTTCATCATAGTCGGTTGCGGCTACGCCTCCTATTGGAAAACCATAACCTTCGTGTCCATCTGGCAAAGTTATGGAGTGTTTATAAATGCCAGGTAAATGGGCAACATTTGCACATTGCCAGAGGGTTCTATCTGTCTGTATTTTGTCTAGCAAGTCTCTGTTGGCAAAAACTATGCCTGGAACTCGCATGGCCGGCTTATATTTTGGGATGCGCCAAGTGTAGTCGTTTATTTTTTCAAGCGGAATTTTTTCTGTTGGAGGACGTCCTTCTCCCTCTTCCATTTTTTCACCTATTACACAAAGGGAGAGGGCTAAATATAAATGATTTTGGCGTTTACACCAAAACAAAACTACTTCTGAATTTCCCCAGGTCTTTCAACAAAACCTATAATACCTCGTAAACTTTCGTTTAGAACAGTCTCGCTTAAAATAGGGTGCAACTTAATGTATTCTTTTGCTTTTTGAACAGCTACATCACTTTCGATTATTCTCTTACTTATTGCTTCTAGGCTTTCTTTGTTTTCGATTCCTTGCTCTGCGATCTTTGCCCAAAGCTTAAGCTGCTGCGCATATGTCCGAAGTTTCTCCACTGCGTTGTAGGCTTTACCAAAGTGGCTGTAATACAAAACCTTAGGTTTTAGGCTGATAAGCTTATCTAAAGAAGCTAAGGCAATATCCAAATGGAAGGGCGACGGCGTTGTCGGCACAATCACGTCAATTTCGTTTAGATAAATGCCAGCAGCGTCTCCAGGGAAAATTCCTTCGCTTAATGGTTCATAATAGCTTAAGTGATGTGAAGCGTGCCCGAGGGTTTCTATAACTTTTAGCTTAACGTTGTTTCCTATATCAAACGTCATGCCGTCTGTTGCCGCAATGATTCTTTCTTCAGGAACGGGTTCGGGTTCACCGTAAATTTTTGCTATGTTTCCAAGAATCTGGCGTGACTGTTGCCATAGTTTTCCTGGATTTACTAGGTGAGGTGCTCCCCTTGGATGAACGATAACCTTGGCTTTGAGCAAATATTTTAATAATCTCCCCACGCCTCCGCCATGGTCTAGGTGAATATGGGAAACAGCAACATAGGCTATTTCTTCCAGCTTTATGTTCAGTTCCTTTAAGCAAGAGAGCAGATTGGGTATTGATGAGGTTGGGCCTGTTTCAACCATTGCTATTTGCTTTCCTTGTAATATGTAGCTGGCGATGAAATTCTTGATTCCAGCAGTTTCAACATCAATCTGATAAAGGTTTTCCTCAGCTTTTGTTATGTACATTTTAAATCATACCATTATTAAGTAGATTTTAAAGTTGTCATTAACTGCTTTAAGCATTTTTATCGTGAAGATTTTAAGCAGGATGGCGTATCTTTAACTGTGAACGTTTATGCTTATCAGAATTATTCGAAATTTAACGTCTGAGGAAATAAAAGAGAAAATCAAAGAATTTGAGAAGGATGTTGGTATGAGTTTTGAAAAGTTTGAGGAACAATTCCTTAAGCAAAGGCTTGACGGCAAGCTTTCTAGAATCTATTTTGAGTGGGCAGAGCTTGTGGATGGTTATAAAGGCTACATTGAAGAGGGAACGCTGGACTATGCTGTTGAGGAAATTAAGGACTTTAAACCAGAACAAGCGGCTTTGCTGACGCCTAAAAGAGTGGAATTGTTGTATAGGCTTGCCGTTTTAAGGGTGGAGTCAATAAATGATTTAGCTCAGAAAGTAAGGCGAAACGTGAAAAATGTACATCAAGATTTACAAGTGCTGAGCAAATTTGGCTTTGTTAGGCTGAATAAGCGGAGAGGAAGAACCATTGTCCCAGAAACTCTTGTAAAGGAAATAACATTTCTAATCCGTTAGAAACCATAAAAGATTAGTTTGTATGTGTGTGCGTGCAAAGGCGATAGACCCCTCTATTAGGCTTCAAATATGTTGCGGGAGACATCACCACTTAGGTTTATTAGTAAGGCTGAAACAACGAGTTTATTGCAGTCACCTCAGTTTCATAAGCCTTACACAGTAATACTTAATTATCAACTTGCCTCTCCTTACGAAAATATGACAAACCATATTCAGGATGATTAGAAATGGTTAATGCTATAATTTTTGGTGCGCCAGGTTCTGGCAAGGGCACTTACGCTTCACGATTACAATCTAAACTCGGCATTGACGTAATCGCTATGGGTGACATTTTTCGGGAAATCATGAAAGAAAATACGCTGCTGGGCAAAAAGGTAAGGGGCTATGTGGAGAAAGGCTTACTTGTTCCAGATGATGTCGTAATAGAAGTTCTGAAACAGCGTTTAGCAAAAATCTCTAGCCAAAAAGGCTTCATTTTGGATGGTTATCCACGTAATCTTGAACAAGCAAAAGCCTTAGAGAACATTGCCAAAATAAATGTTATTATCCAGCTAAAAGTGCCAGACTGGATAATTATAGAACGTTTATCAACAAGAAGAATATGCAAAAACTGCGGAGAAGTCTACAATATACGCTATTTAAAGCCAAAAAAGGACATGATATGTGACAAATGTGGTGGGCCTCTCTATCAACGCCTAGATGATACTCCAGAAGTCATAAAAAAGCGAATTCAAGTTTATGAACAACAAACCCAACTAATTCTGCAATACTATAAAGAAATGCATATCCCTTTCATACAGTTCAAGACTGAATCTCTGGAAACACCGCCTGAAGTTGCGGTAGAAGAAATTTTGAAGGATTTAAAAAGATTAAAGCTAGCTTAGCGTGTGATTAAACATAGTTTGCTTATATGTCAAGAATAAATTTTAGCGTAACTTTGTTTGGTTTTTTGATTATTTCCATTCTATGATACGTAACCGCCTTTACACCAACTTTCTGAGCATGTTTTTCGGGATTAAACTTTTCTCCCCAAATCTCTGCTCTAAGCCTAAAACCGTTGGGAGTTTGGTTCAAACTTGAAACTTTGAACTTGGAATAAAGCATTTCGTTGATGTCGAATTTTACAAGCAACGTCTCAAGCCAACTGTAAAGAAGGGCATACTCATCTTCCGCCAAAACATCCACATAATCCTCAACCTTCGGACTGACCTTTTCCACTTCGGTCATAACATCAAACATTGCGAGAGCAGCGTTTTCGAAAGCCTCAGCTAGATCCATTCCGTACGCAGCGATGTAGGCATCTGCCGTATGCTCCAAAAACGTGAAGCCTTTTTTATTTTCCATAGCTATAGCCATAGAAGGAATAAGCGCTTCCAATTTTAAAATCATTCTGTTTTCTGCATAAAAGTTATAGACTTAGATTCTGTCACTACAGAAAGTAGATTATACTTTGGGAGGATTGTGAAAACTTGAGTAATAGAGTTACTGCAGTAGTTATCTTAACATATTTCTCTGTTGCATTGATAATACTCTTAAGCGCATATTTTTTTCCAGTGAAGTTTGATGTCTCAACAATTCTCTCGATCTCAATGTTAATTCTCATTTACATATGGCACAGAAATTATTTGAAAAAGCAGAAGCTTTCAAAGGAAATTGTTAAGAGAGATAAAGGAACTATGCTTTTCTGGATATTCGTGCTTTTTATTTTAGCCTTATCTGTCCGTATTCCATTTGTACTATTATTTGGTATGCCTTATGAAAAGGCTCCATTAATTTACCTCGTAATTTTAACGATAATTGTTATTGAAAAGACTGATGTTTCAGCCTTTGGCTTTAAAACCCAAAACATCGGAAAATCGCTTTTTCATGGAATACTGTTTTACGCCGTTTTCGGCGGATTAGTATTGCTGATTCTTTATATTCTAATTTATACTTTCACTGGTCAACCGCCTGTTACATCTTATAACATCGTACCTTTCCTCTTAACAGTGCCATTCCAAACTTTGTTGGTAGGCGTTAGTGAAGAAGGTTTTTTCAGAGGTTACACGCAAACGCACCTCGAAAAATTCTACAGTTCCAATAAGGCAATTTTTGTGCAAGCAATCTTGTTTGGGATTTGGCACTTTGTGTGGAACCTTTCTCCCTTTGACCCATGGAGTATGGCTCAGTACGTAGCAACCACGTGTTTCGTAGGCTTGCTATTTGGCTATTTTTATAGTAAAGCCAGAAATCTAGCTCCTTTAGTCCTCGCTCATGGGCTCTGGAACAGCTTCCCACAAGGAATAATAACAAACGAGGCAGCGTTTAATGCCCTTCAAGCAATTCCAATGATGAATCAGATTTTGACAGGATTCTTACCCTATGCAGTATCAGGAATGCTGACATTTTTATTCATAAAGTATTTGGTGAAGGAAATTTAATGCTCAGTAAGTTCTAATAGGGTTTCAACAGCCTTACCTACAAAATTGGCGCATTTTTCTTCAAATACCTTTGCCTTTCGAGCCTTTTCTAATTCTTCGGGAATTGAAAGGTCATAACCAATAAGTTCGCGACAAAGTACGCTTCCATGCTGTTTTTCAAATTGTTTGTAAAACTTATGCGCAAGCTGATAGGCTTTTAATCGTTTTTCCACAGGAGGTTCGTTGGTTCCGTATTTTATTCCTATAGCCATCACGCCTCCAGTTAACGCTCCACAAACAGACCCGCATCTTCCTATGCCTCCACCAAAAGCCGTAGCAATCTTTGGAATCAATTCGTTCTTGCCGTTCCAGTATTCAAACATTGTTAATAAGACGCTCTGAGCGCAATTATAACCCTTCAGAAAACGTTTTTCTGCTTTTTCACAAAGTATATTTTTCTGGCTCATATTTTCAAGGTCCTCACTAGTTTTGTCCAACTAATGTCCTCGAAAGTTTCGATAAGTCTGTTTTATTGAAAATTTGTTAGAAGTATTTGGGAATTTTTTGAACAGCGGCAACCGCCAGCTTTACAGCTTTTTCCGCATCTTCTAGACTGAGCATCGAGGATGGACTATGAACGTAACGTGTTGGTATTGATATGACACCGCTTGGCACCCCTTCCCTCGTCAACGATATGCGTGCTGCGTCAGTTGAGCCTGGCAAGCCTGTCTCAAGCTGATATGGAATCTTATTCTCTTCAGCTGCATCCACCAACAGCCGCAAAACCTTTGGATGGGTAATCAACCCATAATCAGCAACTGTTAACGATGGCCCCTTCCGCATCTTTATTGGTGCCTCAAATTCTTTTACTCCAGGTACGTCTCCAGCTAACGTCACATCGAGCGCGATACCAATGTCTGGATATATTTCGAAGGCAGCTGTTGTCGCTCCTCTTAAGCCAACTTCTTCCTGTACTGTTCCAACGGCATATACTGTGCATTCTGTTTTTTCAAGATGCTTCATTGCTTCAACTATAACAGCGCATCCAACACGATCATCAAAGGCCTTTCCAATCACAAGGTTTTTTCCAATTTTCGCGAATTTTATGTCAAAGCCCACCGGGTCTCCGATTTTTACTCCAATTTTTCTAGCTTCTTCTTGGTTTTCAGCTCCAATATCTATGAAGAGTTCATCATAGGTGACGATCTTCTTGCGTTCCTCTTCCTTTTGTATGTGGGGAGGCTTTGAGCCTATTATTCCGTGTAAAGCTCCTTTTTCTGTGTAGACCATGACTTTTTGAGCTAGTAGGATGCGGTCGTCTATTCCACCTATTTTTGTGAATTGTAGAAAACCTTCTTTTGAAATCGTTTTTACCAATAAACCTATTTCGTCCATATGGGCGGCAAGCATAACTTTAGGCGCGTTTTTCTTTCCCTTTTTTATTCCGATAACGTTTCCAAGTTTATCCTCTCTAACTTCATCCACAAGAGGTTTTAAGAATTTCTTCATTAAACTTCTAACTTCTTCTTCTCTACCAGCAACACCTGAAGCATTCGAAAGCTTTTCTAACGTTTCGGCAATCACCATTGTAGATTCCTCTTTAAGAGTTTACCTAGAATTCTAAAACTTTATATTAAACAATTACGGTATTAAAACCCGAATTTAATATGAGCTATAATGTTTCGTCATTTCAGGGTGAAGATATAGTACTTGAGTAAGCTTTTCGGAAAGTTTTTCAGGAAGGTCAGAATCTACCTGAATGTTACAAAGGCGAGGGGCATAGCCAGAAGATACTTTGTAATGAATGGCTTCGACGGAGCCATGACAGTTTTCGGCATTGTTTTAGGTTCATGGATAGCTGGTGTTTCGAGACCAGAAATAATTGTATTAGCTGGTTTAGGCGCATGCTTAGCAATGGGGCTTTCAGGTTTCTTTGGAGCTTACATGGTTGAGAAGGCTGAAAGAGAACGCCGCTTAAAAGAAATGGAACAAGCCACAAATAACAACGTTAACCCAATACATTATGAGGCAGCAAACTTCGTAACATTATATGTAGCCGTCATCGACGGATTATCACCCACATTAGCGGCAATAATTTCTCTAATACCCTTTATCCTCGTTCCCATAGGATGGATGTCCATATGGAACGCTTATGTAGCTTCGTTAGCACTATCGTTAGCTACGCTTTTCTTATTGGGCATATACCTTGGAAAAGTGGCAAGAGAAAACGGTTGGTTTTATGGTGTAGCAATGCTTACAGTAGGCGCCTTCACAGCCTTGATAATTTTCCTTATCCAACTCTTCGCCTAACAAGTAATAGTAAGACATAAACCCGCAAGTAAATACAGTATTTTTCTAAAATTCAAACGTAAAAAATCTAAGTGATGGATGAGGAGTCTTTGGGTGTTTCTAGTGAAAAACTAAAGGATTCAAAGTTTATTTCATTAATCGCTGTTTTTGCCTCATTTAACGTGGTTTGCGACACACTGATAGGACCTCCTTTGCCTTTTTCTGGCGTTTGGTATAGCTGGGTTTTCATATCCGAACCTATTACCGGAATCATATTAGGATCAGGGGCTGGTTTCTTTTCAAGCTTTATCGGAGTAATGATCGGTCACCTTATCTTCTTTAGAGGAGCTGAAGAGTTCCTTTTCACGCTTGGAGCTACAATTGGAACAATGATTTCTGCCTTTGTTTTTAGGGGGAAATTGAAGATAGTATTGGTTTATTATTTAGTTTTGTTAGGCGCCTTCTTTATCACACCAGTTGCGTGGCAGCTTCCTTTCTGGGGCATGTGGGATGTTTATCTTGCATTAGGCTTTGTTTTTGTTGTTATCATTTTGGTGAAAAAATGGAAGAATTTATGGAACGTGAAGTCTAATGCTTGTCTCTTTCACATCCTTGCATTGAGCACTTTCATTGGATTAGAGGCAGATGTGCTTTTTCGTATTTTCATTTTTATACCGTGCCAGACATATCAGTTTTTTTATGGCTACAACGTAAATGCCCTTCAAGCCATATGGGTTTTGGGCGCTGTTGAAACATCAACAAAAGCTGCATTGTCCACGATAATAACTGTGATAATTGGGCTACCTATAATCACGGTTGTCCGAAAAATGGGTTTCATTCCTTCAAAAGATTAAGCTGGATGAAGCATGTTATAAATTGATTTAGCTAATTTTCTAGCATTTTGAAATGAAAAATCTCGGTTCTTTCCCTCTGTTATAATTGAGCATAGAGGTTCTCCCTTCTCAATTATGCTCTCTGGAAGGGGAATATCCCTAACTTCTCGAAAAGCTGTCAAGTCAGGAGCTATTATACGGCGGGGTGTATACAATATTAACCGAGTGCAGAAGGTTGATGTCTTTTCCTTTATGTTTGGCAGAGAACCATGCAAACATGCATTGATATGTGACTCCACTAGATTTATCCCGAGAACTCTTTCAACACATTCTAAAGTCCCTTGGAATCGAGGGTTTACCTCCACTACATAAAGCGTGCCTTCTTCGGAAATAACTAGGTCAACACCATTTGAGCCTTGAAGGCCAAAGTGTAATGTAATTTTCTCGGCTATATGCTTGCATCTTTCAAAAATCGAGCCAGCGACATTCAAAGGGACAATGTTCCCACAATATCCAAATGGTTTCTGCTGAAAAAGGAAATGCAATCCTAAAAGTTGCTCGTTTATCGTTAAAACCTTAACATCTTTAGTGGTGGCTAAAAAAGATATACTTGCATGAAAGCCACGTATTAATTTTTGAACCAAAATTTCTTTACTAACAAAGGAAATTTCAAAAAACGCTCTTTCCATTTCCTTAGAGTTCCGCGCAGTTCTTATGCTTACTTCCCCGAAGCCTTTTACAGGTTTCACCACAACTGGATACCCTATTTTAGCGGCTGCTACTTTTGCTTCATCAATATTTTTTACAATTGCCGTATCAGGATAATCTATCCCCAAACTTTTAAGCTCTTTAAAAAATCCTGGCTTTTTTCTAACTCTCTCAACAACTTTTGGAGAGTTCCCTAAAATCGGAGCCAAATCGTTTAACTCACACAGAACATTAAAATCATCGTCCAGACCAGAAGAAAGCAATATTGCATCTATTTTATATTTTTCAAACAAGGACTTTGCAATTTTTAAAAAAGCTTCTGGTTTGAATTTTGCTTCCATTCTTCCACAGCTTTTTCCACGTTTTTGTTTAACTACCGCTTTAAAACCGGAACAGACACGTCTAAGGTCCATATCGCCGAAATAATCTGCTACATAAATTTCGTAACCTGCTTTTTTCGCAGAGTTGGCGATAGAAACAGTATCTATTCCAACAACTAAAAGATTCTGAGTCTCACTTTTTGGCAATCACTTTTCCCTTACTTGAAACGGAATCGCTGACTAAAAAGTGAAAAAAGATAGATAAACTTTAGGTTGGTGGAGGCGGTGGTTGCTGTTGTCTTTGAAGTTCCAAGTACTCGGTTAGCAGCAGAACACCCTCTATTATGAGGAAAATACCTATGACTATTCCAACCAACTCGGGGATGACTATTACTATTATTCCGAAAACTATGCAGAGGATAGCTAGAACAGGTTTAGAAATTGTTATGCCAATTTTTTTCAATCCTTTCTCAACAACATCTGTCAAATTTATTCATCCTCCCACATAATAGCTACATAGATAACCAGTTAATATTTAAGCCCTTCGAAAACCATACAAGCAATGGCAATTTTTAAACGTTTAAACAAACATTAACAAGTAAAGAGGTGTAACCTTGCCAGAACAACAATATAAAAACGTGTTCATTTTTTTAGACACAGATAAACATGCAAGCGCCTTTGACATATTAACAACTATAGATGTTTTCCAAGACGCTACAATATTGAAGTATGAAAATGTGACAGTTGACGACTCTGAAAAAATCATTTATGATGCCATGTTTCCAAGGGGACCGGAAGGGGCAAAACACACAAAAATTTTCATTAATGGACGTGACTTCAAAAGAGTAAATGAAATTCTAGAGAGAGCTAAAAAATGCATGTTTCAACCCTTCGAACTTGCCATAATAATTGACCCACGAGGAGCCTACACAACAGCCACCGCTGCAGTTGCAAAAACTCTGGAGATTTCAATTCAAAGAGAATTTGGAGGCTTAGAAAGTAAAGCGGTTACAGTGTTGGCTGGAACAGGGCCTGTTGGGCAAACCGCTGCAAGACTTTATACGTTGGAAAAGGCTAACGTGATTGTCACTTCCCGCGAACTTCAAAGAGCCTCCTCCGTGGCAACAAAGATAAACGAAGAAGTTGAAAGTGAAAGAGTCCGTGGTGTTGAAGCCCAAACCTCTGAAGAAATTGGAAAAGCCATAGAAAATTCAGAGATAGTTCTCTCGGCCGGAGCTGCTGGAACTCAACTTCTTCCGTTTGATGTGCTCAAAGAGTATGGGAAAAAATGTAGGATAGTGGCTGATATTAATGCTATTCCACCCTTAGGAGTTGAGGGGTTAAAATCAAAGGCTGATAATGAGGAAATCTTACCGAATGTTTTCGGGATTGGAGCCTTGGCTATAGGGAAGCTCAAGAATAAGGTTGAGGTTGAACTAATTAAGAGGGCTGCTGCAGAACCGAAGGGAATATTCGACTATAAAATAGCCTATGAAATAGCTAAAAAGGTGATTCTCGAAAAGTTTGAAGAGAAAAAGAGTCATAAAGTCGAACCGGAGAAACATTGGCTACCTTAATCAAGCGATATTTCAAAGCACCTTTCTAATTTTTTAGCGATTCTATCTAATTCCCTTATTTTTGAAACAGTAAAAAGGCAAATTGACAAATATCGCGAGTAAACATTTTAAGATGAAAATAATTAAATAAGCTCGTCTAATGGTGCCGGGATAATACGCCGGGATAATGCTAGAACACGAGACTGCATCCCGTAGGCAGAGTGGATAATGCGCAGGCCTTGAGAGCCTGTGGACCTTTTAGGTCCGCGTGGGTTCGAGTCCCACTCCCGGCGCCAGATTTTACTCTGAGTCATTCAGATTGTAACTTATGAATTAAATGAGTTAATGAATAGATGATAAAAAGTGATAGGTTATAGTCCAAGCAAGCTTAGTAAGTTATATTGAGCGATTAGCGCAGCGAAAAGCGAAGCAACCAGAGACATCACGCAGATTAAAGTGTTAAGAGAAGGTCCAGCTGTATCCTTGAACGGGTCGCCTACGGTGTCACCAACAACTGCTGCTTTATGAGCGTCTGAACCCTTGCCACCGTGCTCTCCCGATTCGATTAATTTTTTAGCGTTATCCCATAAACCACCAGCATTAGCCATAAGCAAAGCGAAAAGCAAACCCGAAAATATGCTGCCAGCCAGGTATCCCCCCAATGCTTGAATCCCGCCTACAAAGCCCACAATCAAAGTCGCACCAATCGCCACAATGCTCGCAGGCATAAGCTCCCGCAAAGCTCCCTTAGTTGCAATGTCAACACATCGCACGTAATCTGGTTTAACGCCTTCTTTTCCCTCTTTTAATCCTGGAATTTCTCTGAACTGCCTTCTAATCTCCTCAATCATTCTGAAAGCATTTCTGCCAACGCCAAGCATGACCATCGCTGAAAATACTGCAGGCATGGCGATACCAACGAACGCGCCAAGCAAAACCAATGGGTTCATAAGGTCAAAGGAGATGCTTCCACCGGCCCTTTCCTGGTATGCAGCCAAAAGTGCAATAACAGTTAATCCTGCTGCACCTATGGCAAAGCCCTTGGTTATTGCTTTGGCAGTGTTACCAGCAGAGTCCATCTCATCTGTTACACTTACAACGTCCTCGCTGAGCCCGGCCTGCATGGCTATTCCTCTGGAATTGTCAACGATTGGGCCGTAGGCATCGTTTGAAACTATAAGCCCAACGATTGAAAGCATGCCTACGGCGGCCATACCTATTCCATATAAAGCATACTTCTGCTGTTCTGCCGTAGCTCCGATAGGTGGGGCAAATAAGGAATATGCAATTACTGAAGCTATGCCTATCCCGATCAGTGGCGGAAAAACACTGTGTAAGCCATATGAAAATCCAGTAATAATGTTTGTTGCGGTTCCTGTCAGAGACGCCTCGGCAGTTTTTTTAACGGGTGATTTGTCATCTGACGTGAAGTAGTCAGAAGTCATGCCAATTATTACTCCCGCAATTAAGCCTACGATGGCTGCTCCCCATATTCTCAGGTCGTATTGAAGATAATACGCTACCAAAAAAGTTAGAACTGCAAAGATCGTGCATGTAACATAAGTGCCCATGTTGAGTGCCTTTCCAGGATTACCATGCTTGCCGATCCTAACTGTGAATGCTCCCAAGACAGCGGCTATTATGCCTATCCCGGAAAATACAAGAGGGAGCTCGATTAGCCCTAGAACTTGTCCAAGGATCATCACTGCCACAATGCTTGCAACATATGAGTCGAAAAGGTCTGCACCCATACCTGCCACATCACCTACATTATCGCCCACATTGTCAGCTATGACGGCCGGGTTTCTCGGGTCATCTTCTGGAATACCTAATTCCACTTTGCCGACTAGATCTGCGCTGATGTCAGCGGTTTTCGTATAGATGCCTCCACCGGCTTTAGCGAAAAGTGCAAGTGAGCTTGCACCAAAACTGTAACCTAAAACTATTCCCGGGTCACGAGTGACCGAATAAACAACGCTTATTCCAAGTAAACCTGCGCCTACGACGGCTAAACCCATTACTGCTCCGCCACGAAAACCTATGGAAAAAGCTTGGTTCAAACCTTCTCTTGCTGCGTTGGCTGTTTTAGTGTTCGCCTTTGTTGCGATGTTCAAACCTAAAACGCCGGCTAGAGCCGAGCAGAAAGAACCAAACATGTACGCTATTGTCAGTTGAATATTTTTTATTGGTTCCTGAGATAGCCATAAAGGTGATGGCAAAAAGATGCATAGTAATATGGCTACAATCACTACGAATATTGCCAATGTCATGTATTCTCTCCTTAGAAAGGCGTCTGCGCCTTCTTTTATTGCAAAGGCAATTTCCTGCATCTTTTTAGTTCCGCTATCTTGCTTCTCCACATAACGATAAAAGTATAAGCCAACTAGAATCGAGATTAGAGCAGAAATTGGTGCTATTAACCATGGTTCGATCATATTCGTTTTATTCCTCCTTATCATTCTCTACTTATTTTTAGTACCTCCTAGAGTGTTTTACAAATCATCTTATAAAGTTATTTACCAGCCTTTTGTTTCTACATGAGAAAAGAATATAACCTATGATTTTATGAAGATACAGTTTGTGCTATTTAACAAGGGGTGAGAATACGTCAAAATCTTGGCATGCGATGGGGATTGAAGAAACCTTGCAAGCTCTAAACACTAAAGAAACTGGTTTAAGCCAAGAAGAAGTGCAGAAACGTCTACAAGAGTTTGGACCTAATGAATTAAAAAAGGAAAAAGGGGCTTCTCCGATAAAACTTTTCATTGAACAGTTTACAGACATACTGATCATAATATTGCTGATTGCAACAGGACTTTCAATCTACTTAGGCGAACTCACTGATGCAATTGTCATCATCGCCATAGTCCTAGCCTGCGCAATCCTAGGATTCGTGGAAGAATACAGATCAGAAAAGGCGCTAGAAGCTTTAAAAAAGATGACAGCCCCAACAGCCACGGTTTTACGGGATGGAAAAGATGTTAAAGTTCAAGCAAGCGAGACCGTTCCAGGCGACATTATCCTATTATACACGGGTGACAAAGTTCCTGCGGACTCTCGGCTTATTGAAGCAATTAATTTGAAGGCGGATGAGGCTCCGTTAACAGGCGAATCCACCCCCGTAAATAAGGATATTAACCCCTTACCAGAAGACACACCGCTCCCCGATAGGCGAAACACAGTTTTTACCGGAACTGTTGTGGTCTATGGACGCGGAAAAGCTGTCATTACCTCAACTGGAATGAACACCGAGTTTGGAAAAATAGCCAAGATGGTTCAAGTAACGGAAGAGGAAGAAACACCGCTTGAAAAGAGAATGGCCTCTGTTGGGAAATGGATTGGAATCTTATCCATAGCAGTTTGTCTAGCAGTTGCAGTTATCGGCATTGTAGAAGGACGCAGCATCCTTGACATGATTTTATGGGGGGTAAGCTTAGCCGTTGCTGCAGTTCCAGAAGCATTACCTGCGATCGTAACAGGAGCACTTGCAGTCGGCATGTATCGAATGGCTAGAGTTAACACTATAGTTAGGAGACTACCCGCTGTTGAAACATTAGGATGCACAAGCGTCATATGCTCCGACAAGACTGGAACACTGACCAAAGGCGAAATGACGGTTCAGAGAATATACGTGAATGATCAAGCAATCAACGTTTCAGGCGTCGGATATGAGCCGGAAGGAGAATTCCTATTTGAAGATAAAAGGATCAACCCGACTGATGATGGAATTCGCACACTTTTGAAAGTTGCAGCATTGTGCAATGACGCTAAGCTAGAAAAAGAAACCGAGACTGAAAGGTGGATCATCAAAGGCGACCCGACAGAAGGTGCTTTAATTGTCGCTGCAGCCAAAGCTGGATTATGGAGAGAAGAACTGGAACAACAAGAGCCACGCATAGGCGAAGTTCCATTCTCTTCCGAAAGAAAACGCATGACCACAATTCACATTATTTCTGGCAAAAATAAAATAGCCTACATGAAAGGCGCACCAGAAATAATCTTGGATAAATGCACAAAGATCTACGCAAATGGTAAAGTGCGCAAGATAACTGCCGAAGATCGAACAAAGATACTGGAAGTAAACGAAGCCATGGCGATGCAAGCCTTGAGGAATTTAGGTTTCGCATTCAAGGAATTGCCAGAATCTGCGACGACCTTTGATGACAAAATTGAGAAGGACTTGACGTTTATCGGAATAATGGGAATGATCGACCCTCCACGTGAAGAAGTCAAAGACGCAGCTTATCTTTGTAAGAACGCAGGAATCAATGTCGTTATGGTAACAGGCGACCACAAACTGACAGCAGTTGCAGTGGCTAAAGAGCTTAACTTGCTAAGCGAAAACGATGTAGCGGGCAAGGTGCTTACAGGCGAAGAAATGGACAAGATAAGCGATGAACAGTTAACTGAAATTGTTCAAAACATTGTGATTTATGCGCGAGTTTCGCCTGAGCATAAGATGAGAATTGTTAAGGCTTGGAAAGCTAAAGGGCAGGTAGTTGCAATGACAGGAGACGGAGTAAATGACGCGCCAGCACTTAAAAGGGCTGATATAGGAGTTGCAATGGGAATTACAGGCACTGAAGTTACCAAAGAAGCATCAGACATGGTTTTGACAGATGACAATTTCGCGTCAATTGTCAAGGCCGTCAAAGAAGGCAGAGAAATTTATGGTAACATCAAGAAGTACTTGACCTATCTGCTGCGTTGCAATGTCATGGAAATCATAGTGATGACCGTGGCAATTATGCTTGTTCCCTATCTAGCTGGCGGAGTATACGAATCCGGCACTTCTCCCGAAACCTCCGCAGCTGTTGCTCTTGTGGCCGTGCAGCTTCTTTGGGTAAACCTGACGACGGATGGGTTACCTGCTATAGCTCTAGGAATTGATCCTGGCGACCCTGACTTGATGGAAAGAAAACCCAGAGCCCTTAATGAAAGCGTATTCACACGAGACGTCAAGATATATTTGACGGCTGTACCGATTCTGATGTCTGCACTGCTTTTGTATGGCTATTTCATGTATAAACCATGGCTGCCTCCTACAATAGATCCAGTAACTGAAGCTGTTATCTACGACCCATTAAGGGAAGCTCGAACACAATTGCTTACCGCTATGATTTTAATGGAGTTGGCCAACGCTTTGTCCGCCCGCTCACTGAAATATTCTGTCTTTAAAGTGGGCGTCTTCAAGAACAAGTTTCTGTGGATTGCTATACTCTCGTCTCTAGCTCTTCAACTTCTAGTACTCTACACACCACTGCAGAATGTATTCTACGTTAACACTCCAGAACCCCAAGATTGGGCATATGCAATACTGTTCACGGCAATAACCTTCGGTTCATTAGAGATTGGCAAATACATTGCAAGCAAAAGACGCAAAATCTAGCAGAAAGTCTTATATTTAATATGTACAGTAAAATAAGTCTTTCACATAAAGCTGAGAGGCGGTAGAAATGAGTGAAAAATCAGCAAATCCAGCGCCGCTTGGATTGTTAGGCTTTGGAACGACGACTGTTCTTCTAAACTTTGTTTATAACGCCCGATTGGGACCAGTTGACAGTATGATCTTAGCGATGGGTCTAGCCTACGGTGGACTCGCTCAAGTAATCGCGGGCATAATGGAGTATAGGAAAGGAAATACCTTGGGCACAGTAGCTTTCACATCTTATGGTTTGTTCTGGTGGTCTTATGTACTTC
>Ga0315306_10000080_pt1 | contig 43279 bp, 44 predicted proteins | sample TDP1_MG_FD_203803 | JGI IMG/M metagenome (GOLD analysis project Ga0315306, IMG submission 203803) | Freshwater sediment microbial communities from Lake Towuti, South Sulawesi, Indonesia - TDP1 | ecosystem: Environmental > Aquatic > Freshwater > Lake > Sediment | place: Indonesia: South Sulawesi... | reverse complement strand
GCCTTCAGTCTTCTGGCGTCTATTGGAGTAATAGGAATATTGAAACCATTTAACACGTTGTTTAAAGAACCGCCAAAAATCTTCACAAAAAAGAAATATAGTTTGGAGCATGTTGGAAGAGAGTTCAGTGGAACTGCCATCTTCTTAATATTTCTAATTCTAATGACAAACTTCGCTTTTTCACCACAATCTGGAGGCATGCCTAGAGTATACACACAAGCCGATACTCCAGTCACGATTTCTGGGGGAAGCCTTTCAATAGTACCAAATGCACCCGTAAAAGCGTGGATGGACGCATTAGGATGGCTGAAAAGTCTTTCAACTGCGCCCGTTGTATGTAGTTGGTGGGATTATGGATATTGGCTGACAATCCTCGGTAACGCAACATCTCTGTGCGACAACGCCACAATAAACACCACTCAGATAGAAAATGTTGGTTTCACCTTTATGGCAAACGAAACTATATCACTAAAAATGTTGGAACAATATGACGTGAAGTATGTGCTTGTGTTCGTAACCGCAGATGCAAACGGAAACTGGCTCGATGGAGCTGGTGGCGATAACGGAAAGTGGATGTGGATGGCACGGATCTCAGGCAAAAACCGTAATCGGTTTATAAATAATGGTTTCATTGATGAATCAAATGCATGGATCAATGAGTCTTCATTCGGGTACTTCAACACAACCCTAAACAAGTGGATTTGGAATGCGCGTGGAGTGAACTCGACAATTTATAAACTGATGAGCTGGGCGAAAACTCGGTGGTGTGAGAGCAATGGTGTGACTGATCCTGATGCAGTTTTAGCTATTAAGCCAGAATACTTTGATGAGGCATACTTCGCATGGCCAACTAGGGATGAAGCAATAAACGACTATAGGGGCGTTGTTCCGCTCGTATGCATTTACGAAGTTAATTGGCAAAAATATTACTCACGTGGATGAAGGAGAAATATCTTGTTTCCGAAAGTCCCTGACCTTCATAAACCAAATAAGCCTTCAGTTCCGAATGGTTTAGGTGTAATATACGTTCTTGCAAGCGCAACTTATCTCTTCTTATTGTATTACTTCAATGAACCACCAGCTTCTAACAATATTTCTTCAGCTTTAACATTGGCTGTCTGTATCTTGTTTGGTGGCTTCATGGGCTTGCTTGATGACTGGATGAGTTTACGGTGGCGTCATAAAGCTTTCTTTCCATTGATAGCTGCCATACCGCTCATTTCATTAGCCACTAGACTTGAGTTGCGTACATATATGACAATTCCCATTCTCGGAATCATAGAATTTGGCATCTACTACTATTTCCTAATTATTCCACTGATTGTGACCGTAACCACCAATACCGTGAATCAGCTTGGGGGATTGAATGGCTTAGAAACAATATGTCCGGCAATAGTCATAATTGGGCTAATGGCTATCTCAGGATCGCGTGCAATTCTATTGTACGTTCCATTAACGGTGTGGCTTTTACTCGCCTTTTTTAATTTTCGAGGCAAAATTTTTGTTGGTAATACAGGGTCTTTCGCCATTGGAATAACCCTAGCTGCATTTGCGATTATTTTAGATTTTAAAACTTTTTTGTTAATTTCTATTTTGCCTTACGTATTTAATTCTTCATTAATTCTGCTGAATTATTTCTTTTTTAGAACTAAGGCTTCTGTCTCCTTTAATGGCAAAAAGTTGTTTTCGGATCATAGAAGGAGCCTGATTACCCTTATTACTCACCGTCGTTACTTGACTGAGCGGCAAGTAGTTGTGATAATCTCGTTTTTAGTAGCAACTTCAACTTCTGCTGCCTTACTTGTTCAATGGCTTTTGCTATAGCCATATTCTCGTATGCTGTGTATGTATTATCGTGTTACACACAAAAGGCAAAAATCAGTCTATAGCGAGGCTTAATTGCGGAGGTTAGAGACCTAACTATAATACTGGTTAATGTGAGGAATCAATTATTTGCCCAGCATTGTATGTTCCAAATGTTTCAGTTAAGGTAGACATAACCAGTTTAGTAGGCGTTCGCCTAAGTGTCAAAAGCGGTGGAACTGAAGCTATTAATTTTGATGTGAAGGCAAAACTGGAAGAGAGAGAACGTAGAAGTCAGATGGTTGTTGTAGGCTTCAGTCTATTTTTAACCACTAAACCAAGCATTGTAAAGTTTGAGGTTGAAGGTACGGCAACCCTAACGGGCAAAGATGCAGAAATAAACAAAATGCTGGAGGTTGACCCTGAAACAAAGGTGCCGTACGTTTTTCAAAGGGTTTACCAGTATGCATTTACAGCTATGTATCTTCTATCGACAATTTTGAATGCGCCTCCGCCTCCTCAAGATTTGCTTTTCCCCCATAGAGAAGGAGTTCCAATGGGCGACGTAAGCGTAGAAGTAGCACCAGAAGCAACAGACGCTGTAACAGTTCAAGCTGAAACCGGAAGCGGAGAAACAAACGAGATAAGTGTTTCCAACAAGTAGCTTTCCCTTTTTATCCAATTTTCGATGAAGTAATAAATGACTGTTTAAGATTACTAAGTGTATATTTAAGTGTGCTTAAGTGGTTGAATTGGAGTCTATAAAAGAACTTGTTGGGAAATGTGGAATTTATTGTGGTGCTTGTAGGCTGTACAATCTGAAGAAATGTGAAGGATGCTTAAAACTTTACGCCAACAAAGAAGCTAAATGCCCATACTATAAATGCGTAGAAAATAGAGAGATAAATTCTTGCGGTGAATGCCAAGAATTTCCGTGCGAGAGACATTATGGTCCAATGGCAGTGTACGCGAAGATGTTCCTTGACTGGAAAAAACAAGAAATAGCCAAAACCTAGCATCTTTGACTCTACGCTAGGATAATGGAAGGAAAAGAAGTTCTCTTATTCTCTGCAACAGAATAGCTCCCTTACATATACGTTGAATTTTTGATTTTATAGGTGATGCTTTCTTTCCTCAAGATTTTTAAATATTTGAACAAAAGTTTTCTTCCTAGTTTTGCGAAGCTGTCTCTATTTTCAAAATTTTTCTTTTTATATGTTTTCAGTAATCTTTAATAACTAAATCTGTGTGGATGAAACAGTTGGCGGGTGAGTGGGCCTCCACCCGTTCCGCCATAAAAACCCCGGGCGTAGGAGGTGAAAACGTGAAGTTTGACAGTAGAGACATAGCTCTATCAGCAGTTTTTGCGGCTTTGTACGTGATAATCAACGTTTTGCAGATGATTTCTGTTGGCAATCCTACAGTCTACGGGCCTGTCCAGTTGCGCATTGCTGACTGCTTAATTGCCTTAGCCGCTTTGCTGGGCTTGCCTATTATTGCTGGAGTAACTGTTGGGTGCTTCCTAACCAACGCTTACTATTTCATCGGAGTTCAAGACGTTGTGTTTGGACCTTTAGCCAATTTAATTGCCGCAAGCATCATTCTCTTACTAGGGAGACATCGTTTTGCGGCATGCATTGCTGGAGCTTTACCTATCGGCTTAATAGTTGGAGGGTATCTTTGGCTATTCTTTCCACCACCAGAAGTCCTCAATACTTTGCCAGCTTGGGCCGCTATGATTGTCAGCATAACAGTCAGCAGTTTAATCGCAATAGCCATGATTGGATATTTGCTGCTTTCTATACTTAGCAAGCCAAGCATTATAGAACCTCTGAAATCTCGCGGACTAAAAGTTATAGCAGAAAACAGATAATGATGCTCACATAAATCTTTCTAGCTTCGTTAACCCTATTATTTCATCGAAATCTAAGCCTAACGCGTCTAAGACTTGGTCAAATGTTGAATGTAGATAGGCTATGTATTTATCAATATCAACCTCATTGTTCGTCGCAAGCTCAACTGGTTTCACATGTGGTTCTTTAACAACCTTAACAAAACTTATTAAGTCGCCTGCTCTCAGCTCCACCCCTCCTTCCTTTAGAATTTTTGCGGCTTTGACGTGTTGCGGAGTTGTCTTTGTATAGCTTTCTGGTTCTTCGCCTAGAACTACGTTAAATGCTAATTCGTGTAGGCTTTCCCATCCCCGTCGTTTTAATCGCATGTAGCAGTCGCGGATGATTTCACTTATGTCCTTTTTCGCTTTTTCAAAGTCTGCTGGCGTTTTTACCATGGCTAGACGTTCTTTCATTCTGTCGAAGGCCTTCTTAATGAAAAGTGGAATGTGCCTCTTCTTGCCCGTTAACCCTTTAACGTCAACGCTCCCATCCTTTAAAACTCCAAGATAATTCTTCTTCCGTGAGCTAAAAACAGAGTATCTGTAAACTTTCTCCACGTCTAAACTCATTTTTAGTTCGTGTTCAGTCCATTGGGCTAGCTTTTCAATTTGCTCTTTTAATGGGTTTTTCAAAAAGATGCTGTCTGTATCTCCGTAAAGCACCTGAATGCCCAGCTCTTTTGCTTCGTTGAGTATCTGGGTTATTGAGTGTCTTCCAATGGCTGCTGTTGCCTCAGCCACTGGTGGACAGTAAAGGTCAAAGCTTTCTGCGCCGAAAACTCCGTAGCTAGCGTTTAATATCACTTTAACTGCCCCTTGGATAACATTGTACCAGCTTCTTAACTCTGCTGACAAGGTTTTGTCCTTTGATTTTGGTTTGTACCATTGCACCCGCAAGTCTCTAAGCGAACCGATTAAAAGGCTTTCTAAAGCTCGCTTTTTGGTGCAGACCCAATGGGGGGTGTCTGGAATTAGATTGTTGCGGCACTCAGGGTGTTGGCACACTATGGATTGGTAGCCGAGATTCCAAACCTTTATTATTGAGGGATATAGGCTTGGGAAGTCCATGACCGCAACATTGAAGTGAACGCCCGGCACCGGTTCAACAACTATTGCACCCTTGTACTTTTTACCTTTAATTATTGCCTTGGTGGTGGTTTTGCCTTTTACGGCGAGGATGTCCTCCGTATTCGGGATGAGCATGTTTCTTTTGCGATGTTCGCGGTGCATAAAATTCCTTATCCATCGCGAAACGCCTTGACGGCTTACATCCTCCATTGGCATGCTGCTAATTCTGGCTAGCACAAGAATAAGTTTCATAACTAACTCGTCTTCAAAACTTGCAAGTTTAAAAGCGATTTCAGCGTCTCTAAAGCAGTATTTGGCAAGCTCTGTGTAAGTTAATTCGCCTAGGCTCTTTTCTAGCCTAATCTTTTCCATTCCAATTAAGGCTTTGCCTATATCGTCGAGGGTTACATCCCGGTAACGGTTGTTGAAAGCGTAAATTTGGATTGACCTGTTGAAGAAAAACTTGTAAAGGTCGATGTGCACGCCATATTTCAGCAAACAGACGCGTCTGCCAACCTCTATGGGAATTTCATCTCTTCTAAAACGAAGATTCTGTGCTCTATGAGCTAAATAATGCAAGTCGAAGTCGTCGCCATTAAAGGTAATGACGAATGGGTAACTCCACAAAGCGTCAAAAACAGCCTTTACGAGTTTCTCTTCTGAGTCAAAATATTCAAGGCTCACATCAGCTGGCAACCGTTCAGTTCCTTCCCGAACCCCTTCACGTTCTAAGATTAAAACTCTCTTCTGTCCATCTGAACCATAAAGCGAAGCGCAAACAACTTGGTAGGCAGCTTCGCGGGGGTCAGGCATCCTTGTTGGAATGGGTGTATAAACTTCTATGTCGAGAGCTACGCAGTGAAACTTTGGAGCGGGATACTCTAATAGTCTGGCCCACTGCTCAGTGTACTGCAACTCTTCGTCAGTTGTGTCCTTGAAAATTTCCCGTATGCATTTAACCATTTTTTCGGTTTCTTCCAAGTTTTTTGGAACTAGGTTACTGCTCTTAATTTTGTAAATCATTCCAGGCAGAAGGTTTCTGTCATAGATGTAGGATTGGTAATACTTTATTTTCGATTCCCAAACTTTGATTTGTTCCGAGGAGATTGGTGTATCTGAAACGCCTTGGAAATCTTCAGGAATTATGTCTCTTATGCATCCTTTTGGGCGGCCGCCGATAGCTAGCGGGTCTTTTGCCACAATTTTTGTTACCTTCGCATTTCTATTTAGTAATGGGTCAAATTTTTCCACAATTTCGAAATGGTCGAAGCCTGGATGTTGCATTAGGCGGTTTATTTTTTCAAGTTCGTATTGCGAAAGGTTTGTTAGGCAATATGGCTTATGTCCAGTGTTGTCATACCAAAAGTAGATTTTGCCTGAACCTGACTCGTAAAGTTTTATTAACGCTTTTCCAACTTTTCCGTCGTACGTAGCTGAAACAAAATATGAAGGCGGCAGATTTTCAGGCGCCAACGGCGGAAATGCACGCTTTTTTCTTTCCTTTGCCACAGCTTCTGTGAAGGGTAGAGCTTCCGCTTCAGTTTTTCCTGAAGGTTTAGCCTCTGCATAAGGGAATTCGTCTATATGCCGTTGCGCCATACTAGCCCTTCAACCTAATTATCTATATGAGTAAGATATACTAAAATCTCTTGTTAGGGCACTAGGATTTTGCTCTTTCTGTCACATTGTTTTTGTTAGTTGCACTCATTTTTAATTTTCTCTGCAAGTTCTTTGACTGTTAATATGCCTATGTTTCCTACTCCATGCTTTCTAACAGAAGCTTTCTTTAACTTGGCTTCATGTTTGCCACAGATTACTATGTATGGAATCTTCTGGACCTCAGCTTCCCTAATCTTGTAACTGATGGTAGAAGCGGTATCGTCAATCACTGACCTTATTCCGTAAGCTTGCAGTTTCTTATTAATAGTTTGAGCATATAACATGAGACTATCACTGATGGGCAATATCTTTACTTGTGTTGGAACTAGCCATACGGGTAAATTCCCCTTATAATGTTCTATTAGAATGGCAAAGAAGCGTTCTATGCTTCCGAGAAGTGCTCTGTGAATCATCAAAACTTCGTGTTCTTTTCCGTCTGTGCCTATATAGGTTATGTTGAAGCGTTTAGGCAAGTTGAAATCAAACTGGATTGTGGAGCATTGCCATTCTCTGCCCGAAGCATCTACTATGTTTATGTCAATTTTTGGCCCGTAGAATACGGCTTCTCCCTGCATTTTACGGTATGCAATTCTCTTCTTTTTAAGAGCTTTAGCTAGGGCTTTCTGAGCTACTTCCCAATTCTCTTCCGAACCCATGTATTTCTCAGGATGTTTAGGATCTCTTGTCGAAAGGTAAACTTTGTATTTTTGGAAGCCAAATTTGCACAGGAGATGCCTGACAAAGTCCAGAAGTTTCAGTATTTCCTCTTCTATTTGTTCCGCAGTGCAAAAGATATGGGCATCATCTTGTGTAAATCCTCTAACCCTAAGTAATCCATGTAAAGTGCCTGACCGTTCATATCTGTAGACGGTTCCCCATTCCGCATATCTTATTGGAAGGTCTTTGTAGCTTCTTGGTTTAGCCTTATAGATTTGTATGTGAAATGGACAATTCATCGGTTTCACCACGTAGGGTTCTCCGTCTTTTTCAAATAGATACATGTTCTCCCCGTAATAGTCTAAGTGTCCTGAAATCCTCCAAAGTTCTCCGCGGGCTATGTGGGGAGTGCAGACAAGTTGATACCCGTTTTTCAGATGTTCTTCTTCCCAGAAGTCTCTGATTATTTTGCGGATAACCGTGCCTTTTGGATGCCAAAGCACTAAGCCTATGCCTACTTCCTCGTTTATGGAGAATAAATCCAATTGCTGACCAAGGGTTCTATGATCTGCGTTGGACAACTCTCTTTCTTTACACTTATTTTCTAAAAGATTCAATTTCTCGGGGTTTTTAGGGGGTTCTCTACTTTTTACAAGTCGGTTAGAGTTGTGTTTCTAAATACCCCATTTTTAAGACCTCGACCTTATCAATGGCACTTTATCGTATTTATTCTTTATTCCAGACAAGATTTGAACGCACTCGAACAGGTTGAATAGGAAACGTCTTTAATCTTATCTGCATAGTTTTTGTTGTTTTAGGCGTGTGGAAAGTTGCTTAAGGAAGCTTGGACACTTGCGATAGAAGCCCTGAGTTGGATGGAAATGCGAAAATTGAGCGAGCGTCTAGCCTTGACAAAAACGGTTAAACAATTGGATATAAGAGATGCGGATGCTGTGCGGCTAGCGCACATGCTTTTGTGCGAAACTGTTAGGCGGCAGAACTTCATAGACAACTTCATAAACAACACCCTAAAACCAGCATCCCTCAGCGATTTTAATCTCGGAATTCAAGCATTTTTGCGGCTTTACGTTTACCAAACGCGAATAACCAAAAACTGGTCTAAAATTGACATTGAAGAAGCCGAAAACATAGCTAAACTAGCACGCTCTATTTTAGGATGGAAGACTCTTCGAAAAGTTGAGTATGTACTAGGCTCATTACTAACACAAAAGCCAACATCAGTATTTGAAGGCATAAGCGATGAGGAAAGAATTGGGCTTCTAACTTTTCATCCGACATGGTTTGTAAAGTATTGCTTTAAGCTGTTTGGGAGAAAAGAGGCCATACCTATGTTGGAGGCAGACGTGAAGTCACCGCCAACATACATAAGATTAAACACACTTAAGGCGGATGAAAACGAGATTTTAGAGAAACTTTCAGAAGAAGGTATCGAAATCGAGAAGGTTGAACCGTTAAGGCATGCATACAAAGTTGCAAATACTGAACTTCCCTTAACCAAAGCTGAAAGCTTTCGAGAAGGCCTATTCTACATTCAAGACAAAGCAAGCTGTTTCGCAGCAGAGGCTGCAAATCCAAAGCCTGGAATGACGGTTTTAGATGTTTGTGCTGCACCAGGCGCCAAAACTACATATTTAGCTCAGCTGATGCGAAACCGTGGCAGCATCTATTCCATTGATTACTCAAAACGTAGGATGGATGTTTGGAGAAACGAAGTAGCCCGTATGGGTGCTGAAATTGTAGTGCCAGTAATCGCCGATGCATGCAATCCTTTACCCTTCGCCATAGAGGCAGATATCGTAGTTCTGGATCCGCCGTGTACAAGCACAGGCGCTTTTGGAAAGTTACCCTCTGCCAAATGGAGGCTTACTAGGCGTTCCGTTGATAAGATGGCTGAGATTCAATGGCAAATGCTAAACATCTGCGCCGAAAACACCAAACCCGAAGGAACTCTAATCTACTCTACATGCAGCATAACAACTGAAGAAAACGAAATGCTTATTGAACGATTCCTAAAATGGCATTTAGAATTTTCATTGGCTGAAATAACGCCGAAAATAGGTTTGTCAGGGTTGAGGGGGATGGAAAAGTGTCAAAGGCTTTATCCGCATACTCACCAATGCAATGGTTTCTTTATTGCGAAACTCGTTAAAGCTGAAGCAAAATAGAAGTTTTTCTAACGGTTCTTTTCCATGCAGCCTAAAACTTCAAAGATAACTTTTGCAGTTTGAACCGCTGTTATACCGGCGTCGTAGTTTGGTGCAACTTCAACCACATCAAATCCTATTACGTTTGCGTCACATATTTTGCATAAAATGTCAAGCAAAGTATGCATTTTTAACCCTTCTGGTTCTGGGTTCTGCACCGCTGGGACATATGCTGGGTCTAGAACGTCCATGTCGATGGATAAGTAGATGTTTTTGTATTTTGCCAGTTTTTCCTTTAGATGTCTTGCAATTCGTTTGCTTCCTTCTTCTCTGATTCGTTGTGCTGTGAAAAATTCTATTTCACCCTTCTGGGCATAGTCTAGTTCTTCTTTGCAGACTGCCCTCGTGCCGACTTCGATGATTTTAGGTGGTTTCACTTCTTCGTTTATTCTGCGTATAAATGTTGTGTGCGAAAGTTTCAAGTCCATAAACTTGTTACGTAAGTCAAGATGTGCGTCAAAACTCACTAATGCTGTTTTTTTGGCTTTGTTTCCTAACCCTTTCATGACACCTAGCGTGATGGTATGTTCCCCACCAATGAGCACTGGCGTCTTTCCAGCTTCTAAGATGTCTTTGATGACAAGCGCAATTCTTTCTAACGTTTTTTCTGTGTCCGCGAATACGTGTAAATCGCCCAAATCGTGTAATTTTAAGTCTTCAATGTCTATGCCTGTGCGGAAACTGTAGGTTTCTATGTTAAGCGATGCTTGCCGAATTGCGTTTGGTCCAAACCTAGCTCCAGTTCGATACGTACTTGTGACGTCGAAGGGAACACCAAAAATTATGTAGTCTGCCTTTTCAAAGGATTTTTGGAAACCGGTGAAAACGTTTGATTGGGATACAAAAAGTTCATGGTAGCCCATTGTTGTTCTTTCCTTCTTTAATCTGCTTATTTTTTGCTGCTAGTTTCTAAACTTTTTCGTTACTTCGCCTCAAAATTGGCTAGCCTAAAACTGCGACGCCTTTCCTAATCTTATAGAAATATAAGATGATGCCTAATAAGGCGGTTATGCTGCAAAACCCATAGATAACACTATACTTACCATAAGCAACTAACAAATTGATGAAAGGATTGCCCTGCAACGGGTAGAAAGGACTCATCTCCTCGTAAAGAAAAGAATCCAAAAACACATGAAAATAAACGCCTACAAACGATGTGAACAGAATCTTTTTGAAGGAAGACTTCTGCGAAATTCTAAAATTTACCATAATTTTATTCAACTGGTTCTTAAGCGGATAAATAACTAGAGCCACTAAAACAGCCAAGATAGACGAACCTATATAAGAGTGGAAAAAACCGTGAAGCGGATAATCGGAAACATGAAAATACATAACGTAAAATGGCTCCACGTCGGGTATAACGCTTGCCACTAATAATGTAGGCAAATCAAAAGCTACAGACAAGGCTAAACCAAAAAGAAGAGCTGGACCCAAATGGAAGGGAGTGAAAGGCACAAGTGTCACCTTTGATGTGTGTTTAAATGGATTTCCTTTTTATATTTAAGCGCTGAATTTTGTATTGGCGTAAGTCTATGAATAGTAAAATCGAGATTCATGAATGCCGTCTGGAAGATGTTGATGAATCTGTGAAAGAATTGTGGTTAGGTTTAACGCGTGAGATGTTTGAAATCGAACATTTTACTGTACCTTCTTTGGCTAACGGCGATAGATGGCTTAAGTTTGTCCGTGATGGTTTGGCCAGCGAAAGAAACTTCCTTCTGATTGCCAAAAACAAGAAAAAGCTTGTAGGATTCGCCTTCGCCAGCACCCCTCGAGACTATCCATTAGATGTTGCGGAATTTGTAGGTGTGATAAATGATGTCTATGTTTTGCCAGAGTTTCGTGGAAAAGGCATAGGTAAAAAACTTGTGGTTGAATGTCTGAAAAGACTAAAAGCCCATAAAGTGGACGCTGTTAGGCTTATGGTGCTTACAGAGAATAGAACAGGCATAAAATTATATGAGAAGCTTGGCTTCAGCATCTGCACGTATGGAATGATAAAGAGGCTTTGAAACATTAAATTTATTAACGTTGATGTTAATGCATTAGAGTTAAAAGGCGGTTAAGAAATGTCTCTTAAGTCTAAACTTAAAATTGACAGCACCGGAATGTTTGCAGCGTTTGTCTTTTATGCAATTGTTGGAATAATATGCTTTGCTGAGTTGCTAATAGCTAATTTTCCGCCTCATATTGGCATAATTAGCATATTAAGCTTATTAACAGCCTATGGACTGTTTAAGAAACGAATTTGGACTACATGGTTTATCGTCATGCTTTTCTTTATTGCCACAACATTCTCAGTGTACACGCTCTACTATGTTTTGTGGACAGATTTATATCATGGAATCATCATGACCGTATACCTTGTCTTAACGTGGGTTTTCACAGCTTACACTGCAGCAAAGAGGAAAACCTTAGAAAGCTAAGCCCCTTATTCTTCAAGACTCTTAAAAAGGTGAACCGTAACCTTTTCATTTGCATCTATAAATTGTTGTTTTTCAGCTATTTCAACAAACCCATCAGCCTTTGCAAGGGTTGTTATAGCTCCTGAAAGTCCTGTGGGAACCGGTTCAGCAATAAGGCGATTTGCTTCATCACGCTTAAGCTTGACCATGATAAATGTTCGTCTTCCCTTAGCCGGAAACATCCTTATGGCAGCAACTGCCTTTACCCTTGAACTTTTTCTCGTTTTTATCCCAGCCATATGCAGAATTATTGGGCGCACAAGCAAATGAAAAACTAGCAACGCAGAAGTGGGATGACCAGGAAGCGAAAAAATCAGTTTTCCATCTATTAAAGCTATTGTTGTTGGCTTTCCAGGTTTAATCGCGATTCCGCAGATAATTACGCCGGGTTTTCCAAGCGAATCTAATGTTTGTGGTATGATGTCTTTTGGACCTACTGAAACCCCGCCAGAAGTTATAGCCATGTCCGCAGATGCCAATGCTTGCTTTAATGCTTTCTTTAGTTCAGTCATATTGTCGAGAAAAACACCTAAATACAATGGTTTTCCACAGCTTTCTAAAACTGCTGCACTCAAACTGTAGGCGTTTATGTCATAAATTTTTCCTGAAGGAAGGCTTTTACCAGGTTCTGTCACTTCTGAGCCTGTTGAGAAAACTGCAACACGTGGAACCGAATAAACTTTGACTTTTGCCATACCCAGCGCAGCTAAAACGCCAATTTCTCTCGACCCCAATAGCCGCCCTGCCTTTAGAACAGTTTCACCTTTCTTGATGTCTGCTCCGGCTTTCATAACATTTTCATCTTTGGCCACAGCACTGTAAACATAAAGGTCGTCATTCTCTCGCTCCGTATGTTCAATCATAATAACAGCATCTGCACCTTCTGGTATCGACGCCCCTGTGACAGTTTCAGCCGCTGTGCCCTGCTTAACAGTTATTTTCGGCGATTCTCCCACATTCACTGTTCCATAAATTCTCAGTCTTACAGGCTTATTTTCGTCTGCGCCAAAGGTGTCTTCCGCTTTTACAGTGTATCCGTCAACAGTTGAGCGATTAAAAGGTGGAATGTCCATTGTTGCTGTTACGTCTTCTGCGAGAACACGGTTGTAGACTTCTAAGATAGAAATTTCTTCTGCACCCAAGGGCTTAGGTTTAAAATGCTGACGAATAACTTGCTGTGCTTCATCAAGTGTGAGAAGTTTTCTAAACATTTTCATCAACCATTTCGACATTGTCAAACAAGTAAGCTGAAACGAATTCTCCTTCTTCTAAGCCTTCCCGATTTTCTGGAACAACGAAATAACCATTAGCCTTGGTCATCGTTGAAATTATGCTTGAGCCTCGGGTGCTGATAGGGTCTGCAAAAAATTCTCCGTCACGTTGGAAAACGTGGACACGGACAAAGGTTTTTCTTCCAAGGACTGCAATAACTCTTTTCGTTATTTTTGCTTTAACCATGGGTCTAGACTCTGCATGTTTCAGTCCGAGCATTCTGCATATTAATGGTTTGGCGAAAACCTCAAACCCAATCATTGCTGCCACCGGATTACCTGAGAGAATAATTATTGGCTTTCCATCTGCTACAGCCAGGGCTGTTGGCATAGCGGGACGCATAGCTATACCATGGACGATAACGCCTGGTTTTCCAATTTTGTTAACAGCTTCTGGAACAAGGTCCGAAACTCCAACACTTGTCCCACCAGTGGTTAATATGGCATCAGCTTTTTCAAGCCCAATTTTTATTTTTCCTAGAATCTCATCAACATCATCCTTTGCAACTCCCAAATCTATTGGCTCAACATTTAATTCACGACATAAAGCTGAAAGAATAAGCCTATTAACCTCGAAAACTTGATCTTCCTGTGGTTTGCCACCTAGTTCTACAAGCTCATTTCCTGTGGCTAAAATAGCGACTTTAGGCTTTTCACTAACCTTAACTTCGCCTTTGCCTAAGGCAGCTATTAATCCCAAATGTTGAGGTCTTAAGCGAGTCCCAGCTTTTACGGCAGCCTCTCCTTTTCGGACATCTTCACCTTTTTTTGAAATGTTTTCGCTTGGTGTTACCGAAACCCAAATTTCAATTTCGCCATTAATTCGCTTAGTGTTTTCCAGCATTATAACGGCGTTTGCACCTTTTGGAATGGGATTTCCAGTCCACACTTGCTTTGCCTGTGTGCTGCTTATTTCATCTTTATCGGTGATTCGAAGGGTTTTTGGCTTAAACTGTGATGCCCCAAAAGTGTCTTCAGCCTTAACGGCATATCCGTCAACGGCTGACCTGTCAAATCTTGGCAAATTCTCTAGTGCAATGATGTCTTCTGCCAGAACATGGTTCAAAGCAGAATGCAAGGGAACAGTAACCGATTTCAACCTTTTAACATGTAGCGTGTTAAAAAACACTTGCAATGCTTCGTCAACTGATGTTAGTTTTTGAAATCCCTTAAGCCGCACCAAAAAGGAACACCTATAAACAGCACTACAAACAATGTACAAAAAGGTATCGCATTAAAGAAAGATCTTATTAACCGTTAAATAGTAATCATTGCCAAACTCTACAAGGAAGGGGGATCTAATGGCTGAGAAGTTTAAAGACCTTAAGGCAGAAATATGGACACACTTTAAGGATTTTCAGCATATATTTTTGGCAACAGAAGAAGAAACCCAACCCAGAGTTAGGCCCGTGACACTTGTGCGCTTTGCTGAAAGACTTTGGGTTCTTACGGGAACAAATAGTGCAAAGAGCAAGCAAATACGGAAAAATCCAAAGATAGAGTTTTGCCTATTATTTGAGGAAGGGGAGCATCACGGTTATATAAGAGCTGCTGGATTTGCCAAAATTATTAAGGATAAAGAAACAAGGGCTAAAGTCGCGCAACATTGTGACTTTTTCTCCGAACACTGGGAAAATCCTGATGATCCAGATTACACTTTACTAGAATTAGAACTTAATGAAATCGAATATTTGAGACCCAATGAAAGTATGGCAAGAAAATTTAAACTATGATATTATACGATTTAAATCGCATACAACAAACTAGCTTTGAAGTTCCTTTCGGAGAATGGCGCGCATTTTAATGGCATCCACATCTAGAATTGGGCTTTCGCTAATAATAACTGGCTTCAACTTAAATTCAGCTATAACCTTTGCAAGCATACTGAAATCAGGTCCAAAATCCATTTCGTCCATTATATGATGACGCTTTTCACCTTTATCCGTGAATTCAACTTTTGTAAAGTGACAATGCAAGCCTTTAACAACTTCTGTTCCAAGCCGATTTTCAACTTCTTCCACAACTTTGCGGAAATCATCCACTGTTTTGAAACGCCCTCTATCTCTTGCGTGCAAGTGTGCCCAATCAATTACTGGCTGTGCTTGTTCGACATCTTCGCATAAACCTAAAACTTCATCTAGGTTTCCAAATTGGGAAGGCTTGCCCATTGTTTCCGGACCAATTTTAACATTTTTGATTTCCAATGTCCTCATAGCCTTAACAACTTCTTTCAAGGCTTCTAAGCAACTTCTGAAGACCTCTTTTCGGAGTTTTTTACCGTAGAATCCTGGGTGGAAAACCACAACATATGCTTTCATCCATTCAGCCGCTGTTGCACAAGCGATTAGGCGTTGTTTGCTTGCTTCGATAACGTCTTTTTCACCGCAGAAATTTATGAAATAGGAGCCGTGGAGACTAAGTAAGACATCATTCTCTTTAGCTTCTAAACTGAGTTTTTCAGCGTCTTCTTTCCTTATTTGTGGTTTTGCGCCCCAACGGACGGCTTGATACTCAAAGGCGTCAAGGCTTTCCTCTCGTAAAAGTTTAGGCACATCGGCTAAGACCGCTTTCATTGCTCTAAATGTTGGAGGAACACCAGCAGGACCGAATCTGGGACGGTCAACCATTAAATTCCCTTAACTTCTTTTACTTTTTCTTATACCGATAACCTTTTCTCTTATACCCACCGTAAAATAAGGCTGCAAGTGCAGAAACCCAAGCCGCAACGTTTTGAAAAACCAAATATTTTCCAACATTATCCAAATCAACCAGGGGCTTAATTATGATTCCGATACTTAAAACAAAGTCTCTAAAGCCCGGCGTAGCTGATAAGAGAGCGTTATTTATAGTTGAAAAAATTCCTCCGATAGGCGCCAAAGCCTGCGTGGTGCCCTTCACAAAGTTAAGTAGTGAAGGATTGTTTTGGTAGGCATTTATTATCATTTGGTAAATCAGTTTGGGATAAGCTACAAGGGAGATTATCAAAATGAACGCTGCAAAGGCTAAGAGTACGGTTGAAGCACTTTTCAAGGTGGCTCTTGCGAAATGTATTTTTTGCCAGAGATACGCAACACCCTTAACCCTTAACAATCCTGACTTTATTTTGCCAAAGAACTTCTTTAGTTGCGGCTCTTTCCCTCGTTTAGCAGCAAATCCAGCTTTTCCTTTCCCTACCTCGTAAGGCTTCACAGCCACATGCCTTGTTAAGTAGGTCCAGCTAAATAGAAGCGTGATTATAACCGCTATTGGAACTAAATGGAATAGTGGACTGATTGCTATTGTTATTGTCCAATCCGTTCCAGGAAATTGAAAGCTCCATTGCAAAAGGTTTTCAGGTTTTTCTTTAACTCCAATGTTCATCGAGTAAAGAACAATAAAATATTCAATTAAAGCTGCTATAATTAGGAATAGAATTATTGCCGCTAATCCTTTCAATGTTGTCCAGCGGATCACGAGACGTTTTGAAGGTTTAGCAGTTGACAACCGATTCACCGTTAGCATTATGCTTTTAAGATATGGTGTACGGGAATATAGAGATCCTTATTAAAAAACATGACTGTAGATATTTTGTATACTGATTCTAACTCTGAATTATTAAGCCTTAAACCCTTTATTTTCAGATAGCAAGTAAGATTTCTGAATGCGGTATGGCTGTGAAGGTTATGGAAAATTCTGTTCCAAAAAGAGTTTTCACGTTCCTTAATATGAAGCCCAATGAGGAGATTTATGAAATTTGTATAACCTTAAAGGACGTTCACGGTGCAGTAGCAGAAACGGCAAAGGTTTTCTCGGATGTACATGTTAACCTCCGAACTTCGATTCTTTTCGATGCGGTTGAAAAAAGTGGCGTAGGTTATTGGACATCCTTTGTAGATTTGTCGAAAGCTGTTAAGAACATTCAACAACTAGAGAAAGAACTTCGCAAACTTGATGTTGTTGAAGACGTTAAAATTGTGAAACCTGAGCCATTAACTTACGATGTCATCCATTTTCCTATAATACATGGTGAATCAGTGGCAACTGTAATGCCTGTAGAACTCTTCGGCAGCTTGTTCGACGAAATTGAGAAAATATTAACTCCCTCTGGTTTTGCTGCAGTTTTCTATATTGCTGGAAAGAGAACTGGCGCTTTCATAGCTGGATTGCTCGCAAAAAGATACGGATTGGAAGGAAAATCACTCATATTAGCCCTATTTCAAGCCACCCAAGCTATAGGTTGGGGGCAGATAGAAGACTTTAATATTGATAGAAAAGAACTCGTTGGTAAGCTAAAAGTGCGTATGGGCTTCGAGGCTCTTTTGCGGGGTCACAGAAAGGAAAGGGGCTGTCACTGGACCCGCGGCTTCATTGCAGGTTTTCTAGGTGAAGTTATTGGAAAATCTTTGGAGGCTGTTGAGTTAAAATGTGTAGCTGCTGGAGATGAAATATGTGAATTTGAAGTTAAGCCAAGAATTTAGGTGATGCAGCATGCATTTACTTTTATTGCGACGACAGAGGAAATTCATGTTCGCATTTCGGGCACTTAGCCATTCCGCATTGTACAGAAGATGGACAGCCCGAACAAGCAAATGCTCTGCCATATGTTATATCGAAGGCGAAACCGCATTTCGGGCACTTAACTATATGTTTGGATTGCGAACTCATTCTTTGTCGCTTTCCCTAAATCAACATTTAATCGAAATTTTAAAAACCTTTCTGAGAATGCTTAAACGATTTAATGCGAAAATTTTAGCAACTTTAAAAACAATTAAATACAGTGATTTGATGCATATGAAAGATTGTTTGCGGAGAACGAATTAGTTTGGGAAAAGAATGCTGATGATGGATAAAATGGAACGATTAGAACTTTACAAAGACCGCAATACGCAAGTTTTCTTAAATAAATTTTTAAGCAGTGAAATAAGCGAACTTGAACCCGTTTATGACACTAAGCTCGGTTATCGATATCCAATGGTTGAAGGCATTGTTGGCGACGCATCAAGCGCAGAGGAATTCTTGAACAAGCTTTATGAGGCTGGCATGCTGGAAAAAAGACTTTACGACAAAATTATCTATTGCCCAAAATGTGGTTCCGCAAACATTTCTATCCACTATTGCTGCCCCTACTGCAAATCATTTAGCATCCAAAGAAGCGCCCTAATTGAGCATGTTAAATGCGGTTATATGGATGTTGAAGAGAACTTTAAGAAAGGAAACAAGCTTGTCTGTCCAAAATGCCGCGAAGAATTGAGAAAGCTTGATGTTGATTATAGAAAAGCTGGAATGTGGTGCACTTGTAAAGATTGTAGCAAAAGCTTCGACATCCCCGTCACTGCACATTTTTGTCGAGAATGTCACGTTAATTTCACATTTGAAGAGGCCATTATTAAAGACGTTTATGCTTACAGCCTAAAAGAAGAAGTAAAAGAAGAAGCTGCGACAGGCTGGATAATAATCGCCCCAATAAGAGATTTTCTTATAGAAAATGGGTTTGAGGTGGAAAGTCCAGCTTTTATAAAGGGTAAATCCGGAGCAAACCACATGTTCGACATCGCAGCTTATAAGGAAAAGGGAGAAGCCACGCGAAAAGTGACAGTGATTGATTTAGCAACGTCTCCTGAAAATGCTGTGTCAGAGCAACCAGTAATCGCCCTCTTCGCCAAAGTTTATGATGTTTCGCCAGAAAACGCCTACTTGATCGCAATTCCGAAAATGAGTGAGAATGGAAGGAAAATGGCGGAATTGTACAGCATAAAATTAATAGAAGCGAGAAACCAGAAAGAAGCCATAAAAGCTTTAGCAGCATTAATGCTTAAAAAATAATCATGTTGAGAAAACCTGCAAAAAATGTGAGTGTTGTTTTCGCGCTAATCATGTGTCCTATTTTATGTGTTAGTGTAGACAGCCGTGTTTCCTCGTTTAGTAACCACTTTCACTATATATTGTCCATCTGGTAAACTAATTTCGGCATTAGCGTACGGTAAGGTTTCTCCAGAATTTATAAAGACGCTTATGTTATATCGTTGATGAGCTGTTGAATCGATAATCCATAACGCAACTAAATGAGAAGTTAGTGAGCCCTTGTTCTTAAAGGTGAAAACTGTTTCAGCATTTTCTACTTTAAATTCGATCCAATCGGCTTTAAAATCAAACGTTGTATCAGTCGCCTTAACCCCTGTAATTTTCATCTTCCAATGACCAGTGGCGTTTCTAAAATGGGTTGGGTTGACATTTATAGTCTGGCTTTTGTTTTCCTTAGTGTTTGGTATGTTATCAGAAATATAAGCCATATAACCGTTTCCGCTTGTCGGATAATCATTAAGTGTATAATTATAAAGTTGAAGCGTAACATTCACTGAACCAGTCGTCCATGCAATATCAACCGTCCAGTTCAGTTGACTCCAATTTTCAGTATTACTTAAGCCTGTGAACTCAACCTCTAATGTGTATTGATTGGACCAAACATGTAATAGTGTGGCATCGATGTTCCAACTGTCTTGAACAGTATCCCCTGTTTCATTTGCATCCTTAAATCTGATTGTGAAAGTTGAAGACTCTAGGTAAGAAGAAACTGAAACGTTGTTCCATCCACTCGACAAGCCAGTAAACACGTTCTTCCATGCTGAACCATTCCACACGTCTACCCGAAGATTCTCTAACCCCATTGTTCCTCCGGATATGCAAAGTTCCGCGTTAGGCAGATCATACGTTACATTGCTCCATTGAGCTTCTAAATCTAATTCGTAGTTTTTGGGGATTTTGAGAACATAGATTACGGATTGTTTACTATAGATTGTGTCAGTGCCTGTTCCTCCAGTACCGTATGTAGTTTCAATCTTAAAGCTTGTGGAGCTTGTTTTGACGTAAGCATAATGGGATGCCATCCGGGCTATCTCTGAGTAGTCAAGCCTGCGGTCGCCTTTTCTTTGAACAAAAGCATCATCGATTTCAATTCTTCCAGTCTCTCGGCTAGATATTCCATTTGAAATGGTTTGGATACCAGCAAGAATCAAATAGTCTCTTTGTTCTCCGGGATTTGATGTTGTTACCACACTTCTGACAATGTTAGCTCCAGTAGTGCTGCTTACTGCTGTATCCTCATCACACTCGAGAAGATCAAACGCGTCCACTCGAAACGCAGCTATCCTTACATCTCTTGCTGTGCTGGTTTCTCCAGCAGTTCTTAACTGTGCTTGCACTCTAAACGTATGTGAAGTCATATTCAAATTGACTTTAGTAAATAGGCCATGAGGCTCAAATTGAGATCTATCACTGTGAATCCTTCTTGTATTAGGTGTTGACCAAGCATCTGGGTATAAATTGATTCCAGAGTCGTAATCTAGCCATGTTTCTGCTCCTCCTGGGCCCGTAGGGAGCTCGGACACTAATGCGCAATAAGATATTATGTAGTCGCCAGAAGAAGGTGGTGTGAATTGAAGGGTGGCTAGAGTTTGGGAACCTGTTATAAAGGTGTCTCCATTCACTTCTGTGTACTTTAAATCAGCAGGGTCTAGCCGAATGCAGAGTATATGAATGTTATTTGCATAAGCTGTGCTTCCTAAAGAAGCTTGAAATTGGAATTTCACAGTCTGCTGAAAGGCGACTCCAGTAATTCTGCTGAAATGGAAATAGACATTATAGGGAGTGATAGGGAAAGTGCTGGTTGTTCCTTGCTGAACGCCAGTTTCTCCCTTTGATGCTCCATTAATATTATATCTGAACCTTGCTCGGTTTTCCGAGGTTGAACTGCTTCTTATGTCTGCGGTGACGAGTATCAACCATTGTTCAGTTAGAGAACTAGGCGTGAAGGTTATGCTAGCTCCTGGAACGTCAGTCCAAGCAGGATTAGTGGTTGATTGTTCAGACGAAACTGTGACTTGTTCAAAAACAATACTATTGGTGTTCTGTTCAGTTAACGTATCGAAGATGCTGTCTGGATCAGTTTGTTGTGCTGGGAAATTGCTGTGTGTTCCCTTATTTCCAGAAGAATCCACATCTGAAACATCATTGTCTACAAAATCTGATATATCTGCCCCTGAGTAGTAACTTCTGAAGTTCATATAAACACCATTATTTGATATCAGATTCGAAACATCCCCTGACAACCAGCTTGTTGACGCGCCAAGCACGTATTCATATGGGTTGAACGATCGAACATCTCTCACCGATGCAACATCGAGGATGGTAATATTTTCCTGCGTTTTTTCCCAATCAAGCTGGTTCATTTGGTAACTCCAGAGTACCACATTTGAAACTATGATTACTATTAAGACTAGGCTTAGCATAACAACTATCACATTGCTGACACCACGTTTTTCATTTCTGAAGTGTTTAAGGAGCTTTATGATAATCTGCAATATGAGTCCCCCTTGTTGTAACAATATCTACGTAGTATAGGCTGCCAGAAGTCCAACTGCATGAAATGTTGAGCCAGCCATGTTTACCTATGTCTAAATTGAAAGGAGAAGAGAAAGGCTGCGAGGTGTGATTAACATAGACTGCAGAAACACTCACAGCGACCTTTCCAATATTACTAAGATAGACATTGATGTTGCCGGTTGAATTGTTAAACCATAAATCCTCCACAATAACACGTTCACTCATGATTTCCCGCAGATTGGTGGTTATGACATAAGTTGCTGTTGTCGTAATTGCCATGGCAGCCACAGCCACAACTGTAAGCAAAAGATTGCTCAAAACTGGAGTTATAGCCCGCCTATTGCGGAAAAATCTTTTAAGTGTCTTCGCCATGTGCTCTCTCCTCACAAGAAAAGTTTTAGGGCTATGTAGCCGCAAAGCATCATGATTAGGCTGTGTTTCAGTCCAGCGTTTATTGTTCCCTCTCCCATTTTTCCAGCAACTAGTCCTCCGAAGAAGGCTTGAATTGATGTCATGTGGAAAAATATCCGTTGCATTTCTTCATGTGATATTGCTGCTGTTCCAAAGGTTGGCAAGTTTTCCATGCTTATGAAGAACGATTTAAAAAGCAGTATAATAGTAAATAAAAACACGAAAAAAGCTACATAAATTATTGCAAGGTATGGTCTTGTCTGGTTTCGCCTTTCTTTGTCGAGCAGAAGTGTCGATTGTACAAATTTGCCCAGAGGGTCAAAAACCTTTTCCACTCGACCTCCAGAACGGCTTGCTTCAATTATTAGCGGTACAGTTCTCTGCATAAGCACTGTATTAACGCGTCTTCCCAAAGCTAGAAGTGCCTCTTCAAAAGCCATACCCCACGAAATTTGCGTGGTCATTTTTCTCAATTCCGCCGTGAGTGGGCCGTAATTTCGTTTGGATGCTTCCTCTAAAGCCTGTGGAAGAGTCATACCTGTCTCTTGGGCTTGAACTATGCTTCTGAAAAGGTCTGGCAAGTGTTCGTCTATGGCTTTTCTCCACTTATAATCAATGTAGTTTAAGACTGCTGGAGGAAAAACAGCTGTTATAACCGCGAAAAACACAATTTCGTCGAATGTCCTAGTTCCCCAAAACATGACGTATGCGAATAAAATTATGACCATGGCTGCTAAAACTGAGGCAGCCCACGCGATTTTTTTCACATGCTTTTCTATTTTCGGCATTGTCATTACCATTTAGGTGAAATAGCGTCTAAAATTATCAGAAACATTACGGAACCCAACGGTATTCCAATGTAGGTAAGTATGTCCAGCAAGAGATTCGGGCTTAACATGCCTAAACTGCCTCCACCCAACATTGCCATAACCGCAAGCATGATAACGAAAAGCAAAGGGCCAGTTACCAGCAAGGCCACATAAAATTCCGATAAAATTGAAAGAGTATCTGAAAACTTACGTAAACTTATTCTTTTGAGCTTCATGTATTGCGTAGATTTTTGGTGTAAATAAGCAACCAAATTACTACCAGAATGTATTGTTGAAATGAGCCCTTCCAGCATTTCACGAAATCTTTCAGAGGGTGTACGCTTAGATGTGTTCTCTAGAGCGGAAATTATGTCTAAACCAAAAAGGTTCACATCTCTGGCAATGTCTTTAGCCTCTAAGGAAACAATTAGTGGCCCGCTGAGATTTGAGAGTGAATAGAAAATCTTTTCTGGAGAGACGCCTGCACTTGTAAGAATTGCCATGTAACCAGTTGTGAAGGGCAACTCGTCCTCTAACTCTCTTCTAAGCTTGTCCGCACGATAAATTGGATATATATAAAATCCGATGATTGAGAATGCACACGTGAATAGGCTTCCTCCAATGCCGAACATAATCGCTGGTAGAAGCGGTATTTTTAAAGCAAAAATTAGTAGGAGCGGAACCAAGGCTAGAGCAGCAAATGAAATTAAAATTGTAGCAAAAATTGTTAAACTAACGTAAGCCCTGAAGGTAACTTTCAACCATGACCTCTGTAAGTTTGAGTCTAAATCTCTAAAAAGTGGCAAAACACGTTCTGTTTTTTCTCCAATAAGCTGATAGGCTATAGAATGCGGCTTCTTAATGGCAAGTTCAATAGTTTCTTGTGATATTTCCGATTTAAAGCTCGAAAATTTTCTAAAATTTTTCTCAATGGATGCCTTAAGACGCTTATGAAGCATTTTGATTTTTTCGTAGACTTTATTGCTTCTCATTTCAACCCCACTCTGGCTTTTCGGAAAACCCTGTTCGGGTTAACATAGTATTCCCGAATCACGTTTGCAACATCCGTATAACGTCGAACGCCTTCATGCACCATCCATTCCAAAATTATCTTCCTACGATATAATTCACGTTTAATGTCCTCTTCACTAATATCCAATTTCTTCATGTGTCTATCCAAAATGATGCTATGCCCAGAAAAGACAAACTTGTCTCCTTTCGGGTTCCAACGGAAAACTTCTTCAGTTAGTATATTCTTTCTCTTTTGATTAAGTTCTACAATTTCTGCTGTTGTGTTAATTCTTCTCGCTGGTTTTCCTTCGATTTCTGTTCTCGTCATAACCATTATGACATTCGTCATCGCTATGAGAGGCTTTGGAATGTTCATAGGTTCAGATTGAAGACGGTTTATTACAGCTTCAACCGATTCTGCATGTATTGTGCTCATTCCCAAATGGCCGGTTGCCATGGCTTGAAATAATGTGTATGCTTCTTCTCCGCGGACCTCACCAACAATAATGTAGTCGGGCCTTTGTCTGACAGCAGCCTTTAACAAGTCAAATAGAGTTATCGTGCCGCCCTTTTTGTCTTCATGTCCAAACCCCAATCTTACAACTGAAGGTATCCAGTTTTCATGTGGAAGGTTAAGCTCTTGGGTGTCTTCCACGCTTACTATTTTCATTTCGGGCTTTATGAACATTGATAGGCAGTTTAGCATGGTTGTTTTTCCAGCTGCTACACCACCGGCCACTATAACTGAGGCTCTGTTTTCTATGATGTACCACAGGTATGCAGCCATTTCTGAGGAAATTGTGTTAAAGGCTATTAAGTCTGAAATGGTTAATGGGTCAACTCTGAACCGTCGAATAGTGAATGTTGAGCCTCTTCTTGTAACTTCATTACCATAAGTTAACTGTATTCGGCTACCATCCGAAAGTGATGCATCCAAGATTGGGGACGCTATGGAAATGTTTTTTCCTGCTAAATACGCTAGGCGAATTATAAACGAGTTTAGCTGCGTTTCATCCTTAAATATTATGTTTGTTGGTAATGATTCGTAAAGTCTATGCCAAACATAAATTGGTATATTTACACCATCTGCTGATATATCCTCAATTAAATGATCATTCATTAAAGGGTCTATTTTCCCGTAGCCTAAAAAATCCCTTATTATGTAATATATGAGTTTGTCAACTGATTCTACTGGAACTTTTATGCGGTATTTTCTAATTATTTCCTTTGCTTTTTCTTTTAGATAGTTTTCTGCTTTTTCTTTAGTTTCTATATCTTTTAGGTTTACATCAACCTCTTCCATTAAAAAGATTCTTATTTCTTGCAGTCGTCTTTCTTCTTCTTTTTGAAGTGTGGGCTCTATGACTTCGTAAAATGTTTTTTGAGTTTCTTGGTCTTTTACTATTGCCGCGTAGACATAAGGCTCTTTTATGGGATAAACTTCTTTAAAAACTGTTGGTTTTTTTCCTTCCTCCTTCATTAGTATGCCTACTTCAGACTGTTCTATGGTTTTGGAGGCTTTTGGCATTGTTTTGTTCACCGTTGAATTCTTCATTATGTTTAAGGTGTAGAGTTTTTCATAAATATAGTGTGTCGTGAGTCTTAATAAGGTATACGTATGCTTAATCTTTAGCTTGCTTAATGCTAATTAACTCTAATTTAAGCGCAAACTATTAGAAAAACATAAATGAATGTACGAAATGGTTAAAAAGAGCTCATTTGTACCTTGCCCGTCTTTTCTGCCGTTTCTTCTTTTCTCGGCGCATGCGTTTCTTTTTCCATTTAGCGCGTATGTTTTGCACACTCCGAATTCTATACTATTCTATTGTCGCGTGTCTACGCTTTAAATCCTCTTCAGTTCGTCCTAGTCGATGCATCAATTCAACAACTAAACTATCTAGGAATACCATGCAATTATTTTCGAAAACGCTTCCAAGCGGGGTTAAGGGTTCACGTTCACCAATAAGTTGCCTAGCTAAATAATCTTCTTCTTTTGGCCAACCTGCCTTTGTTCTTCCTTTGAGCGTTACGATGTGATCAGCCATTTGACCTAAAGGTGATTCAGGAAAGGATGTGATGGCGATGACTGTTGCACCGATTTCTTTGGCGGCTGTGCTTGCGGTTAAAACCATTTTTGTGGCGCCAGTGCCTGATATGGCGATTAGGAGATCTCCTTTTTCTGCGGCGGGTGTGATGGTTTCGCCTAAGAAATAGACATTAAAACCTAAGTTCATTAGACGTAGAGCGAAAGCTCTGGCAACGAATCCGCTTCTTCCCATGCCTACAATGAAGATTTTTTTGTCTTTTGCCTCAAGCAAGAGCTCGATTAGTCGTTCAACTTCTTTTATGTTGAGCTCTGCGATGGAACTTTTGATGCCTGCAATGATTTCTTCTGCCGCTGCTTTCAACATATTCAACTTTTTTCGAGCTCCGAAAACCCATTACACATGGGCCTGTATTAAAAGCCTTACGGTCTAAAATAGGCTTCCAAGAAGCTCATTTAGGGGTGGAATTCTAACATATAGGCGAACATAAATTGCGGCTACTAAAATTCCAACAGTTATGGCTATTAGAACAAGGTCGCTTTTGTGCATTTCTAGCAAATATAAGTTTGTGCGTTTTTCGGTGGCTCCCCATGCACGGGATTCCATGGCTTCAGCTAATTCGAGGCTTCTGCGAATGGCGCTTACAATTAGTGGTATAAGAATCGGAATATAGTTTCTAATCCTTTTCAGAAAGTTTCCTCGCTCAAGTTCTAAACCCCTGGCTTTTTGGGCGTCCATGATTGTTTGGGCTTCTTCTGCTAAAACTGGAACAAAACGCACGGCGGTTGTGAACGCAAAACAGAATTCGTATGGTATGTGTGTTTGTTCTAGGGCTAAGCCTAAATGGTCAGGTGAGGTTGTTAAGAAGAAAATAGAGAAGGATTCAACAAGCACTATAAAACGCAAGGTCATGGCTGTAGCATTTTCTAGACTCTCTGCTAATGCACGTCCTCCTATGAATGAAAAAATGAAGTTTGTCAAGAAAATTATTGTGGCTAGGAACGCTGCTCCTCGCATCGAACGAAGCCACTCACGTTTGACACCAGCCAAAAGAACAAGTGGAATCTGCATAAGGAAAAGTATTATTAAAGGTAATAGTTCTCCAAAAATTATCGCAACTGCAAAAATTGCACAGACATAAACAAATTTTATTCTCGGGTCTAAATTGTGAATAGGCGAGTAAACCTTTCGAAATTTAAGTCCATCAAAGACGCTCATTTGGAACTTTCTCCAAAATTTTAAGCAATATGTCCCGCGCTTCGTAAATATCGATGACGTTCTCTGGAACTTTTAAATCGGATAGTTGAAGGAAAATTTGGGCTATTTGAGGTGGAACAATTGACGCTTGGATTAAAACTCCTGGATTTGTAAGAACTTTTTTTGCCTCACCGTCAGTTACGATCTTTCCGTCACGCATCAACAGAACTCTCGGGTTACACTCAGCCACAAACTCAACATCATGTGTGACTACGATTACCGTTTTTCTCTGAGCTTTCATCTGCAAAATGAATTGTCTAAGCTTCTCCTTCTGTTGATAATCTTGGCCTATTGTCGGTTCATCCAATATCAATATTTTAGGGTTCCATGCTAAAACAGAAGCTAGGGCCACACGTTTTCTTTCTCCGCCACTGAGCATAAAAGGTGAGGTCTTTCTGTATTGGGTTAATCCTAAAAGGTTTAGAGCCCATGTCACCCGCCTTTTTGTGACGTTTTCTTTAAAGCCAAAATTCTTTAATGCGAAGGCTATTTCCTCCTCGACTGTTTCGCTGAAAAGCTGATGGTCTGGGTTTTGAAAGACAAAGCCCACATTTCTCGCTAGGGTTGCTACGCTCACTTTTGTAGTTTCAGCTTCATCAATCAACACCTTTCCTTTAGTTGGCTTAAGCAGTCCATTAAAATGCTTAACTAAAGTTGTTTTTCCAGCGCCATTTTGTCCCATTATAGCCACAAATTCGCCGTTTTGGATTGTTAGGGATACACCCTTTAAGGCTTCTACTCCGTTTGGATAGGTAAAATAGACATTTTCAACTTCAATCATTAGATTTGAACGCCTCCCTTAGTAAGGTTGCCATTTCTTCTGAGGATAAAGGAATTGTGTCGCTAAGTTTTATTCCCTCTTTCCTAAGTATGTGATAAAGACGTGTTGCCTTTGGAATTCCAACTCCAATCAGGCGAGCTTCTTCGGAGTCTAAAATTTCGCCTGGATTACCATCTAAAACAATTTTTCCATCATCCATTATAATTATGTGATTAGTGTACTTAGCTGTTAAATCAAGTCTATGTTCAACAAGAACAACAGTTATTCTAAGTGTTTTGTTCAATTCGTAAATTACTTCAAATATCTTCTTTGCGCTTAATGGATCAAGAAATGATGTCGGTTCGTCTAGGACTATTACTTCTGGCTGCATGGCTAAAACAGACGCTATTGCCACACGTTGTTGCTGTCCTCCAGAAAGCTCATGTGGCGGTCTTTCCCTCAAATCATATATGCCTGTAAGCTCTAAAGCCCAATCCACTCTTTTACGAATCTCTTCTCTTGGAACTCCAAGGTTTTCAAGTCCAAAAGCCACATCTTTTTCGACAGACAAGGCGAAAAGTTGGTTTTCTGGATTTTGAAAAACTAGCCCTATATGTCTTGCTATTTCGTGAATTGGGTGATCAGCAATGTTAAGTCCTGAGACAGTTATTTCGCCCTTTAGCTCGCCTTGATAAAAGTGGGGGATTAATCCATTAAAGCATCGGCAGAGAGTTGTTTTCCCGCATCCGCTTGGGCCTGTCATAAGCGTGAATTCGCCTTTTTCTATTTTTATGGAAACATCTCTAATTGATGGTTTAGTTCCGCCTGGATATGTATATGTAATGTTTTTTGTTTCAATTAATGTCATGATTGCGGTGCCTGCCCTGGTTTTAAGCGAGTTGTGCCTGTTCATTTAAGAGTAGCTACTTATTATTGGTTAGTTAATTTCTCTTTTAAAAGCCGCAAACAACGTTTTAGTCCTGTTTCAATGTCTCCTATACCGTTGACTCCAGCGGCTGAGGAATGTCCACCGCCCATGCCTTGAAGGTATTCGCCTAAAGGCTTGGCAATATCTTTGCCTAGGTGTATGCCTGTTTTTTCGTGAAATTCACGAGTACAACGTAGGCTAATCTCTATATTTTCATTTTTTTGTCCAGCTACAACTGCGACATGGGCGCCTAAGTCAACTATTGCTCTTGCTGCCGAGGCTTGATAGGCACTAACATGGGAAAGTGCAATTATCCATTCTCCAACCTTGAAAAGTTTGGCCCTTTTACAAGCCTTTAACCTTGCGACACGTTCTGAAAAGTCCATTGGCAAGGAAAGCAAGGATAATGTCCTCTGTGCATTTACACCAACATCAATGAGCTCTGCAATGCTTTTTAATGTGGATGAGTTGGCTAGGATGAAATGTCGGGTGTCAAAGGCTATGCCTAAAAACAGCGCTTCTGCCTCATTTTCGCTTGGCTTGTTTCCAGTTTCTTTAAAGAAATTGTATATAATCTCGCATGTTGATGATGCCTCTTCGTTGGTTATGCAAAGTTTTGCTAAACGTTCCGTTTCTGGATGGGCTGCATGATGATCAATCACTATGATTGGTGCTTTTGAGTCTTTTATTTTTTCAGCCAAATTATCCAATTGTTGGATCGTATTTGTGTCAAGGAGCACCATTGCATCTGCTTTTTCTATGTTCGGCTGTGTTTTTACTTCTATTGGCAAATGTTTAAGAAGGTGTCTCGAAAGCCGACTTATTCCTTGAGCCGCTCCAATTTCAACCTCAATTTTTGGGCTTAAGCGTTTTAGCAAACTTGCGAAGGCGTAGGCTGAACAGATTGCATCTGGGTCTGCATTATGGTGGCATAATAAAATAACAAGGTTAGCGTTTGACTCGTCTAAAATTCTTATTATTTCTTTGAATGACATGTCAGTTTCCTCAAATATTTTTCAGCAGATGTAAAAGCTTTTTTCACTGCTTCGTCAACAAGCTTTTGCACATTAAAGTCTTTCATTAATGGTGACAGGGCAATGTCTATGTCAACCGCTAAAGTCATAGGATTTGTGCCTTCAGCCTCGACACTTATGTTCAATGTCTCTATTCTTTTTGAAGGAACCTGGGACAGAATGTATTCTCTGGCAGCTTCTTCTGCAATAGCGCATAATTCTTCAATTTGTTCGCTGGCTAACTCAGGTAAGCCTAACTCTTCCACAAGTTTCACCTAATTGGGTTAGGGCTAGGATGGAGAAACTGGACTCAAGTCTTGTTGAAGTTTAGTTTGCAAATCCTTTAGTTGACTGCGCAAGCGTTCCTCCTGTTTTCCTAAAACTGTGGCTCTTGTGTTGAGCAGTTCCTTTCGCTCGTTCAAATCAACGGTTATTTTTGCTTTTTCTGCTTTTACCAAAAGTGTTCCAATAGCCTTGTATATGACTGCATCGTCAACCATTTTCTGCAACTCGCTTAAGGCTTGTTCGATTTCTGTTAGCTCAAGTTCTACCTGCTGCTTCTGCGCCAAGACTGATTGGAGCGTTTGCTGAAGCTGCTGAAGTCTTAATAAGCGTTCTTGAACTTGGGGTGGAAGCTTTGAAATTTCTTCACTCACTCTATACCCTTCCATTCTGCACAGCAATAAGCCAAGCTATTAATTAACATTTTCTCAAGCTGTCTTACAAAAGGAAAATTCCAATGCCCCAAAAATCTAGAGGGGGGTATCCCTATTGCAACCGAAAACCTCCAAAAACCCGCTCACTAATTAAAGCCTAATTCAACTTGTATGTAAGATGATGGTCTCCAGAGCGCACAAAGGCTACGACTTTCGCTATGAACCGTGAATCATTAGGCTTCTAGAACTTCTAAAACGTTTAACATCGAGTTTATCCATCTTAAGTAAGCGTTTAATGCAGCCCTCAACGCAACCGTATCTCTAGCTTCAACCCTCAAAATCAAAAATGCTCTGTTCTTCTCCAAACCTGCCCTAGAACGCATAGTAACGGGCCTTTTAACCTCTGGCATTAAAGCGCTAAAAACTATTTCTAAATGCCTTTTTGAAGGAAACTTTAAACGCACAATAGCCTTCGCTTTCATCGCGTTAACTCCCAAGCTAGATGCGATATTCTCATTTGCTGACCAACTTTAACCAGTTCAGGGATAAACCTAAACGTAACGGTTATGCGGTTTAGGGAACTCGTTAAAACTTGCATTACAACATCAAACTTACCACTAACCGCTTCATTAAGTGAAAGGACTGGAGCGCGGTTTATGCGTATAACATTTGGAAAATTATGAGAAAGGTCATTGCAGAGGGTTCTAGTAGTTCTTGTGGGTTTTCTTGGAGTGGTCAACAACACATACTGTCTTTTAACCAATACCTGAATCACTCAAAAGCTAGGAGAACTACTCAACTTCTTCCGCTTTTAATGCTTGCTCTACAGGAGCTCCCTTGGCTATACGCCTTGCCACTATTCCTAGCTTTGTGGTTGGAGTGTAAGCTCCGCCCGTGAATGTAAATTCACATTTTCTGCATTTCCAAACGCCAACGCTTACTCTTTTAACCCGTGGAAATCCACATTGTGGACATCTATGAGGCTTCTTCATTTCTTTAATCACCTTGACGTAGCGTTTTCTAACAGTAGCTCCATAGCGGGGGCCTAACCCGCGTGTCGGTCCTACTTTTTTGGTCCTTCCCATAATTTTTTACCACTCTAGTTTTTTGCGGATTTCTTCAGCCTTTTCCTTAGCCATTTTTGCGGCTTCTAATACCTGTTGGGGTGCGAAGTATCCACTACCACCTTTCTGTATTGCACATATGTTGCCGTCATCATCAATCGCCATTGAAAGCCTAGCATCCATTATCTGCTCTTCTTCCAACCACGGGTCAACAACAAGCTTATCGTTTATTTTCGCAAAAGTAGCAGTTATGGGATGTTTTCTTATCGGAAGTTGGGTATAACCTGCCTTAATTTTTACTTCATCTTCCTTAACTTCAAAGTTAGGCATTTTCGTGTTAAGTAAAGCAGCCAAAGCGGCTAGAGCTGAGGCGTCTATCAAGTTTCCGTCGTGATTAAGCACATAAACATCCACAAAGACAATAAACACCTTCTTTCCAGGTTCAATGCACAATTTCTCTACATCAATAGCCTTTGACTCCCTTATTCCCCTATCAACAATTCTAGCTAGTTCTATAGAGTTCTCGTCTGGTGGTCCAGGTTCAAAGGTGGATGAAGCCAGAGGTACAAGTTCAGCGTTTACAGTTAAAACGCCTTCGTTAGGTGTATCGGGAAATGGTTGGCCGATTTCGATTTTTGTTCCAACAACAATTTCTGTTCTTCCAAACAGTACCCTTGCTGAGCCTTCTGCACGTTCAATGATTCCTTGTTCAACTTTTATTTCGCGATAATCCGTTAGACCTCTGCCATCTAAGCGTTTTCCTTTAGCAATTAACTGCGTAATCTGTTTCTGTTTTACACGGGTAATCATTGCCATTATTCTTCAACCTCCTTGACGCTTACATACTTAGCTTTTAACGCTTCTTTTTGCATTGCGTAGATTTTTCTGCATCCCTCAAGGGCTAGGTTCACAGCCTGTTCAAATTCTTCGAGGGTTAATATTCCATCCATCTGCAGCAATGTTATAGCATTAAGATTTGGCATTAATGCAAAAGGAACGTCGGCTTCTCCCATTTTGTCCTCTGTATCCATTAAATCCAACACCATCGTGCCGTCAATTTTTCCAGCCGAGCAGGCAACAACTAAATCTCGCATAGGAATCCCTGCATCAGCTAGAGCTAAAGATGCAGCCGTTATGCTTGCACACCTTGTGCTTCCATCAGCTTGCAAAACTTCAACAAAAACATCTATACCTGTTCGAGGGTAATATTCAAGGAAAATTGAAGGTTCAAGGGATTCTCTAATGACTTTTGAAAGCTCCACCTCTCTTCTAGAAGGCGCTGGTGACTTGCGTTCTTGAACAGAAAACGGCGCCATGTGATAGCGGCATCTCAAAGCCATTCGGTCTGGAAGTGCTAAGTGTTTTGGATGCAATTCTTTTGGACCGTAAATTGCGGCTAAAATCTTGTTCTTTCCCTGTTCAATGTAGGCTGAACCGTCGGCGTTCGATAAGACACCTACCTCAATTTTTATAGGTCTTAACTCATCCAGTTTCCTTCCGTCCAATCTTAAGCCTTTTTTATCAATTAACTTTTCATGTTTCTGGCTCATTTTTAATCTCCTCCTTTTTTGTTTTTTCATCCTTAAGCATCTGGGTTATGCGGTCCGTCAAACCGCTTGTATGGGATTCTTCTTCAATCTTATGAGTAGCCATCATTGCCAACTCTTCATCTTCCGTAGTTTTACCTGTGATTAATATAACTCCGTTGAGTCCGAGGATTATTTGGCAGCCTGTTTCCTGCTTTATCACGGATATCATTGAGCCTTTTCTACCTATTACGCGGGGAATTTTTGTAGGAGTGATTTTTATTAGTTGGCCACGGGTTATCTTTCCTAATCCTGGTTCGCCAACGGTTAGTTGCGGGTCATGTGCTCTGTCATAGGCAGTTATTTTTGCAACTATTAAGTCCCCTACATCTAAGACTTGGAATAAGTCATCCTTTTGCGGTTTGAAAGGCCTGCTTAGAACATCTGACCCTCTTAAAAGGGCTTGGTAAGGCGCGTTTATGTCCACTTTCCACCCATTAAATCCAACTTCTACAACTGTTCCTATAACTATGTCTCCCATTCTTGGGATGTAAAACGCCCTTAGAGCTACAACATTCACTTTTTTGTTCTCGTATTCTACAATTCCAATTCGCGACGCGTAGATTTTGTTATCCTCTGCGTATGTATTTTCGCCAGCTACATAGTCGCCTTCTGCAATCAAATCTCCAGGTGTTACAAGCTCTCTTCTTTCCAAAAATGTAGGCATAATTTTACACCAAACCTTCCGTAACAAATATTTAAGAGACTATTTTTGCTTCTCCATTTCCCTTTGTTATCTCTCCAAGCTTTTCTAGGAAGGGAGCATATAAGCCTGCTGGCATTTCCAAGACTCCGTACCATGAACCGTCTGCACGCCATTCTTCTCGTCTTATTGTTCCAAAACCTTTTATTGTTCCGTAGGCCCGTGCTGAGTATTCTGCTGGGACACGAACGCCAACGGACACTTGCTCCATTTTTAATGGTAAAATCGGTCGCAACAGTTTGATTATCTCTTTCGCTTGTTCTTCCAATGGCTTAAAAGGGTCTATTGAATAGTGAATTTGTTCTAGGGCATTCTCTACGCGTAATGGCGGATGGGGAAGGTTTGTTTTGGGGTCGACACATTGCCTTGATATGAAATCTATTATCTGCTTCCTTTTATCCTCAATCATTTTTCTTCGTTGTTCTGTTGTCAGCTGTAGGGTTCCCTTTTTTAGTATTATTTCCGCCACTTTAAGTGAGTCTGTTATTCCAAAGGCTTTACGTAGATTTTCTTCCGATACTTTTGTGCCTTTGTTTGCATCTGAAAATACGGTTTCAGTGACTAAGACTTCGGTTATTGCTGCTATCTTTCCCCCACGATAGTCTAATGCCTTTTGAGGTTTTACAAGAACTTCGAAATGTTCGTTGTCCTTTATTATGCGTGCAACGGTGTATTTTTCACTCATCCCTATTTCACTTGCTAACGCCTAACTCTTTCGTATATTTTTCAATTTTTTCGTCGCTCAACATTTCCATTTTTTTTGTTTCAAAAGGAATAACTACCATCTTTATTCTGGGTGGTAGCTGTCTTGCCTCTAAGGCTTTTGTCAAACATTTTACTGCAAGTTTTACTGCTTCTTCCAGACTCATTTCCTCGCGATATTCCTCCCTCAATATGTTGAACACTGTTTCCCTTCCAGCACCTTCCACCCTAGCTTTATAACCCCTGTAAGATCCACTTGGGTGCGTCCCAAAAAGTCTGTTTCCTGTTTTGTCTACTCCGCCGAAAATCATTGAGACTCCGAAGGGTCTTACGCCAGCATGTTGCGTGTAAAGCTGTTCTATATCACAGACTCTTTTAGTTATAACTTCTACATCTATTGGTTCGTCATAGGTTAATCTGTTGCTCTGAGCGTATATTCGAGCTTGGTCTATGAGGATACGTGCATCTGAGCTCAAACCAACTATGGCTGCTCCTATGTGATCGTCAATTCTAAAAATCTTCCATGAATATCCTGCCTCTTCAAGGGCTTCAACATTTTCTTCTGCTCCTAAAACTACTCCTTCGGAACATTGTATTCCTAAAATTGTGGCTCCTCGGTTAACTAACTCCATTGCGTATTCAACTTGGAAAAGCCTTCCATCTGGTGAAAAAACGGTTATGGCACGGTCGTATGCTCCTGGTGCTGCAAACATAGACATTGACATCTACCTCACAATATTTCTAAATCCACTTGCAGACTTTCATATAACAACTAAACTAAAAACCTTTTCCTATAGTTTCCTACTTCTAGTTTAAGTCCCCTACTTTGGCTTTAGCATTATCGCTCATAAATAAGTTTAATACTGTGTTACGCATGATGATGAGTATGCAAACAAATGGATTTGCATTAAACAATGCAAGGAGTTGAGATGGCGAATGGCCAGAAGAGAGATGCATAAAGCAGTTTGTGCTGAATGCGGAAAAGAATGTGAAGTCCCGTTCAAACCTGACGGAAGCAGACCAGTATATTGCCAAGAATGCTATTCAAAGCTAAGACCAGCAAGAAGATACTAACCTCGCAAGTAGTATTCATCCACTGTTCACAATTTTTCGCTTTTCCCATTTTTAGTACTTGTTCCTACCATTAACAATAATAGGCAGAAACATACTTCTACGTATTGATTAAAGTTTGAGAGCGGGGAAAGGTATGCCTACTGATCCAGTTTGCGGCGTGATTCTCGATGAGAAGACGGCGAAGTTTAAGATTACTCATGAAGGGGAAACGTATTATTTCTGTTGCTTGACTTGCAAGAAGAGGTTTAAGAGACATCCGATGAAATTCATAAAGTAGCATGCTGATTAACGCTCACGAAAGAGTATGATAGTGATGCGAAACAAAGTTTCACAAGGCGAATATCTCGCCTTTCTTTCAGTAAAGTATGAGGTTGATCCCGACAAGTTATTCTACGGGCTGATTTCAGCAGAGAAAGAGCGAAAATCAGCATGTGGCAATCTTTCGATTGAATGCCGAAGCAATCAAGAGAGCAAGAGCATCTTCTTACTAACGAATGGTTCGAAGGTTGTTGCACAATTCTCAATACCTAAGGAGTTTCTTTTGGAAAAAACAAATCCGATCAAGAACCTCAGAAAGGCCGTAATGCTTCGCAGACGTCTGCCCAAGGAAAACATGGGATCACGCTCTTTTCACATCAAGGATCTGCAAATTGGAATGAAACAGATTAACCTGAAGGCTAAGGTTCTGAACATTGCAAAACCTACACTTGTTTTTACGAGGTTTGGAAACTACGCCAGCGTGGCCAACGCTTTGATAGCAGATGAAACTGGAACTATCAAGCTATGCTTGTGGAACGACCAGATAGACGCCATATCTGTAGGAAACATGGTACAAATTGAAAACGCAAACGTGTCCGCATTCAGAGGCGAAAAGCAACTGAGAGTTGGAAAAAAGGGAAAGCTCACTAACACGGAAGCCTTGAATAGCGTGTGCCCCCACCCCCTTGACCTCTGACAAATGCGACTAAAGAAGCGGACGCTTACACTCCAGTTCCTCTATTGATGTCTTCGTCAATGCTTTTATGTTGTCAAATTCAGCTTGTTCTCCATAGCTTACAAGCGTTATGGCTGTTCCATCGCCTCCCATACGGGCTGTTCGTCCGATCCTGTGGAAGTAGACCAATGCGTCTAACGGAACGTCATAGTTTATTACGTGTGTTACCCCTTCAAAGTCTAAGCCTCTTGCGGCAACATCTGTAGCAACAAGTAGCTTCAATCTTCCGTTCCTGAAAGAGTTGACAACGAAGTCTCTTTGCGCCTGAGTGAAACCTGCATGCAGCGGTTTCGCGTCGTATCCTCGCAACCTTAACCCATTTGCGAGTTTACTTGTACCTTCACGTGTTCTGCAAAATATTATACCTTTATGCATTTGCTTTTCACTTAATACATCGCATAGGATTTCAAACTTATTTGCAGGGTTTATCACCATGTAATACTGTTTCATCTGTGTCAGGGCTATTTCGTCTTTACTTACGAGTATTTTCTCAGGATTTCGCATATATCTGTTGCACAAGTCCATCACTGTGCGGTCAATCGTTGCCGAGAATAGGCTTGTTTGTCTGTTAGTGGGCACATTTGAGAGGATATATTCAACATCCTCCACGAAGCCCATGTCAAGCATCCTGTCAGCCTCGTCGACGACAACAATCCTCACCGACGCAAGGTTTAACGTTCGGCGCTTCAAATGGTCTATTATACGGCCAGGCGTGCCCACAACTATCTGGACACCGTTACCCAGGGCATATATTTGATTTTGGATAGATTCTCCGCCATAAATTGGCAGAACATTGAATGGCACGTGCTTGCTGAGTTGGCTTATGTGCTGTGCAACCTGTGTTGCAAGTTCTCGTGTTGGCTCCAAGATTAATCCTTGAACGTTTTTGATTATTGGGTTTAGGCGCTCAATCATGGGAATTCCGAAGGCAGCAGTCTTGCCTGTTCCTGTTTGGGCTTGTCCGATAACATCGTTGCCCCTAAGCAATGGCATTATTGCCTGAGCTTGGATTGGAAAAAGGCTTCTAAAGCCAAGCTCTTCAATGCCTTTCATAACTTCCTCACTTAGAGGAAGATCTTTAAAACATTGTATTTGCAAGTGTTTCTTTCCTCCTGCCACAAAACTTCTGCGTGGATCCTCAAAAGATTCTCAGATTCAGCATCAATTAATGTGACAAGCTCACTAAACAGTAGCTCTTGCATAAAAGGTTTATCCCGTTTCACTGAGTTTATCTACAACAAGAAGAGAAAAAAGATGGGATTTGCGGGAGGCGTCTCCATCCGTAGAGCTAAAAACCTTTTCCTATATTCTCCACCAATAGTTTAGTGTCCTCTCTTTGAACGCTTCTCTCTTGCTCTTTGCAGAGGTTTAGATGCCTCCCTCATACAGATTGAACTTCTGGTTCTATGATCGATATATTATGGGCAAAGAGAATTTTAAGAAAGAAGACGTTAGTGTTCTATGGGTAGGATTTCGCTTATGTGTGGATGCGCATGCAAATGGAGAACTTGAAGCCAATAAAGTTTTCGAAAGAGGCTGTTAGACGATTTCTTATAATTAGACAGAATTTTCTCCAAAACAAGGGTAAAGATGGAACGTTAGAGGCAATAAAACGGCTTGAATGCATCCAAATGGACCCAATCAATGTTGTCTATCCTAATCAACACTTAGTTCTTCATAATAGAGTTCTTAATTACAAACCTTCCTACCTAGAAGAGTTGCTTTACAAGGACAGGCGTGCATTCGAGTATTGGTGTAATGAAAAATCAATAATTTCGATTGAAGATCTGCCCTATTTTAGCTATCGAATGCAAAACCCGTCGCAGTTTCATTCTCCATTTTACGAGCGCATAAAAGCCCAAAGAAAAAAATTGAAACAAGAAATCTGTTATGTCTTGTCGGAAATCAAAAAGCATGGACCACTTTCTACACGAGAATTTGAGCGAAAAGGAAAAGTCAAGGGCAAGGTGGCAACAAAAGTTTTAAACCTCTTATGGGATTGTGGCGACCTTATGATTCGTCGCATGGAAGGAAATAGACGCTATTATGACCTTACAGAGCGTACGCTTCCACCAAATATGAATGGGAAAGCTCCCAGCAGAGAAGAGTACGAGCAATTTATGATTCAGAAATACATGCGCGCTTATGGACTTATCGATACACGTGACTGGAGGTTCGGCTGGCTACCACTAAAAGCTTCTCAAAGAAAAACAATAGCCAAAGAAATGGTCGAAGGCAATAAGCTACATCCAATCAATATTGAAGGTGTTAAGCATGTGTACTATGTGTTAGATGAAGATTTGTTTCTACTTGAAAACACCAACACATCGATAATCGAAAAGATTCATTTTATTGCGCCATTGGACAATCTCTTATGGAATCGCAGAATGATTTCTGAAATCTTCGACTTCAACTATTCCTGGGAAGTATACAAGGTTCCAGAGAAGAGAATTTATGGCTATTATGTCATGCCACTCCTATATGGAACACGTTTTATTGGAAGACTCGATCCCAAACTAGATAGACAAAACAAGAAAATGATTATCCACTCCCTAATTTTGGAAGAGAAAACCTTTGATAACACTATTACTACTGAACTTGCCGCAACCCTTCAAAGATTCCTCAAATTTCATGAAGTTTCTCGAGTTAGTATTAAGAAGACTCAACCAAAGGAGCTAAAAAATGTGTTAATGCAGAAGTTAAGTTGACTCTGGTACTCTCCCATTTTTTAATTATTCTTTGGTTCTTTAAGTGGTTTTAAAGTTAATTTTTCGATCAAGCTTAACACTTTACTTTTTATCGCATCTCTAACTCTTCTTGCTTCCTCAATAGGCATTTTCGCCGGGTCCAAGATATTCCACTCCTCAACATGTTTAGCATAAACTACTGGGCATTCGTCGCTTCCGCAGACTATCACGGCAACTTCGGCTTTAGTCTGAAGTTCCCTTGTCAGCAGTTGAGGTTTCTCGTGGCTTACGTCTATTCCTTCTTCTCGCATAAGTAATATGGCATTTGGATGAACCTTCTCTGCTGGTCCAATGCCTGCGCTAATAGCTTTCCACTTCTCAGGTGCAAACTTGTTAAAATAGGCTTCAGCTATCTTACTTCCAAAACTGTTTTCCACGCAAGCAAATAAAACAACTTTCAACCTCTTAAACCTCTATGAAAGGAAAAATAGTGAAGCTAGTCTTTCCAGTCTAAGAGTCTCTTTTCTCCTTCTATTTTCTTGATGTCTGTTAAGTCCTGCGTTACTTCCATCGTTCCCAAATATTCTCCATTTTTATCTCGAACCGCGAAATATCTGATATGAATTAGGCGGTTGTTCACTGGAATCCAAAATTCGGCTACATCTTTTTTGCCTTTTTTGAAGGCTTCGACAATGCGATTTACTATGTGAATGCTTTTCTGTGGGTGGCATAGTTGCACTTTTCTTCCAATGACTGCCTTTGTTCGGACGAAAACCCTCTTCTCAGCCTTGTTGAAGTATTTGACAGCGTCTTCTTTATCGACAAATGTTATGTCTACTGGAAGTGTGTCTAGGACGGCTTCCAGCTCTTCTTTTGATAGGGTTCCTGTTTCAAACTGTAATACTCCCTCAGACGCAGCTGCAACTTCTTCTTTTTTAACTTCCCTCATTTGAGGTGCTCCCATCATATGTGGAGGTGTAAAGCAGCAATATCCAATTCATCGAATTCCCTTCTAATGTCTTTCCATTCCTCATTTGCAATAACTCGCAACGCTGTTGGAAAAAGTATGCTATTCTCTTTGAAAAAGTGGCTTGGAAGAAGATTGTTTAAAGCTTCAACTGTTTCGCCAAGTTTTTTCTTAAAATCTTGAAAGCCAATGGTGTTATAATTTTCTATTAAGTGGCTAAGCTGTTTCTTTTTCTCTCTTATCTGGTTATGCTCCATCCACATTACTGATGGCGGCTCCGTAATTCCACGTTTTTCTAAGTTGGGGAAAAGTACGTTTTCTTCTCGTAGATAATGTTTTTCTGAATCTACGAAGTCTTTTGCTATATGCTCAAGATGATGTATTTCTTCGCTGACATAACTTATGTCGCTTACTTGTTGAACCTTGTTTGCGATAGTGCTAAGTTTTTCTTCAATTTGCAACATGATCTTGTGTTCTTCCATAAGGATGCTAATCGGATGCTCAAGAGGAATATCCAACTTCTGTTTTTCTAACTGCTCTCTAAAAACTGCCATATGCACATCGCACAACTTCTGAACTTCCTCTCTGGGCAATCCTTCCGTTAAAAGTTCCTGCTCAATTTTAGCAATTTCTAGGGAGCTTATGCTTTCTAAAACTTGTCTAAATCTCTCTTTGACTTCTTGTGGCGTCGCGCCAGCGTGTAACTGCATAATTATCTTTTTTAACATTTTCTTCTTTTTCTCGCTCATTTCACTCATCATTGTTCCTCTTTAATCTTCCTAGCAAGAGTCTTGCCAAATTCAATTATTTTTTTTACGTCATTTTCGGATGGTGGGCCATTCACTTCCATTGCTCCAACAACTTCAAGTTTTGATGTTCCCAATATTTCCTGAACGTGCTTTATGGCGCCTCCGCCCCATCCGTAGGAACTTAGAACTACTCCAAATTTTATCGGTGGGCGCAAGGCTTTCACCAAATAAGTAGCGTAAACAGTTAGAGGGTGCGCACTGCCTAACACTGTAGGAGCACCTAGAACAATTGCTCTGGAGTCAACTAGGTCCTTTGCTACATCACCTATATCAGCCACGGCCAGATTATGCAGTGCAATTTCAATTCCTTCAGACGCCAATGTTTCGGAAATTGGCTGAATCATCTTTTCTGTGCTCTTCCACATGGTTACATAAACTATTATTGCCTTCTGTTTAGTTTCACCATTCACCCACTTTCTATACGCGTCTAGGATGCGCTTAGTGTTTCTATGTATTGGCCCGTGGCTTGGCGCTATCATTTCAATCTCCAAATCCTTAATTTTTTCTAACGCTTTTTGTCCCATAATTCTGAAGGGCATCATTATCTCGCCGAAGTATCTTTGGGCGTGAACAAGTAAGTCTTCCACTTCATCATCATAAAGCCCACCCGCTATATGTGAACCAAAGAAATCGCACGGAAAAAGAATCTTGCTTTCCTGCAGATACGTGAACATAGTCTCTGGCCAGTGTAGCATTGGAGCTTCAATGAAGCGAAGAGTTTTGCTGCCGAGACTAATGGTTTCTTGATCATGAACTGTAATTATACGCTCTTCAGGCGCTTTGTAAAATGTCTGAGCCATTTTGGCACCTCTGCTTGTGGTTACAAGTTTAGCTTTACTGTTAATTGACATCACGTATGGAATAGCACTCGCATGGTCAGGCTCAGCATGGTTAATTATCACGTAATCGATTTCGCTTGGATCCACAATTTTGCGAATTTTTTCTTCGAACTCTTTTTCAAAACCTGGATTCACAGTATCAATTAAAGTCTTTTTACTTTCGCCAATTATTAGGTATGCGTTGTAGCTTGTTCCATTCGGAAGCGGGATTAAAGCGTCAAAAAGTCTGCGGTTCCAGTCTCTAACGCCAACCCAGTAAACATCTTCTGAGATTTTAGCTATGTTTCGCCAACTCATTTGCTTCAACTCTAGCTTATATTACAATTGTAATAAACTATATTTATGCCTTTCCACAAATTACAGGCTGGAAGTAGCATAAATGTTAGTTCCGTGTGAGATTGCGGTAAAGTGTCTCCTACCTTCAATTCGAGCCATGATAGCCAAAGAACTAATGACAAAATATGAACTAAAACAAGGGGAAGCAGCCAAGCTTCTTGGAGTTAGCCAACCTGCTGTTAGCCTTTATTATAGACAAATACGTGGGAAAGCTATAGACCTAGAGAGCGACACCGAAATTATAGCGTTAATAGAGAACCTAGCAGCCTCGATGGTCAAAGGCAAATTATCACATAAAGACTTCATCCCCATGTTTTGCGAAATCTGTAGAAAAATTAGAGCTAAAGGTTTGATGTGCAAATTGCATAAAACATTTGATCCGACTATTATCATTGAAAAATGCGAACTTTGCTCAGTCATTGCTACTAAGTGCTATAGAAAAAGCTGCTAGAAAAGTTAGTCAGGGGACAGGGTGTCAAGATTTCGTAATTCACGTCGATCCAGTAAATAACTTAAATAAAAAGAGCTAAGCGTGCACATTTTTTCTTTTTCTACCAGTCTCAGTAAGTGGCAAACCCAGAATTAACATAGACTCGCCTAAGATGGCTAAAATAAGCACTGACCATAGAAAAGAACCTGTCAAATCTCTTATGTATCCTACTATGGTTGGCATGAAAAATGAACCAAGATTTCCAACAGACGATATTAATCCAACAGCACTTCCTACAAGAGCAGCTGTCTCCGGCAACTCCACAGGCATCGTGAGAACTATCGTTAGAACACCAATTGTGCAAAAGCCAACAAGGAAAGCGAAAAACCATAAGGCAGGACCCTGAAACATCCCAGTAGCATAGATGACGGGACCACTGATAAGTCCTAAGAATAGTATGAAAGGCTTCCTGAACCCAACCTTGTCGGAAAAAGCACCTACGGAAAAGGAAGCGACAAGAAACCCAAGGGGCAACATCGACGTTATCAGCCCAGCGATAACTGATGAAACGCCTTCAGCTTCCAGAATCGAGGGCAGCCATATGAGGATTGTGTCGTAACAGGCTCCAGTGGAGAGATATAACCCTGATAGCAGCCAGACTTGCTTGATTTTCAATAATACTGCAAAATTCTTCCTTAACGAAGAACTTGAACGCTTCCCGCAACTTTGTCGCTTTTCAAAGTTTTGAGAAGCTTCCCTTGCGAGAATCCACCACATAGCTGTAAGAATTAGTGCCCA
>Ga0315306_10000079_pt1 | contig 43390 bp, 50 predicted proteins | sample TDP1_MG_FD_203803 | JGI IMG/M metagenome (GOLD analysis project Ga0315306, IMG submission 203803) | Freshwater sediment microbial communities from Lake Towuti, South Sulawesi, Indonesia - TDP1 | ecosystem: Environmental > Aquatic > Freshwater > Lake > Sediment | place: Indonesia: South Sulawesi... | reverse complement strand
AGAAGACAGCTTATGGGCAAGCTCTTTGAGCGGGTTGCTTTCTTCGAGGATGTGTTTGGGTATGGAGAATTGGGCAACAACTTTGCGACTGTTGGCTATGAGAAAGATGGCATTATCTCGTGTTTTGTTACGGCATTCAATCAATAAGCTTCCACATGTAGATTCTTGGCGTTTCCAAGCTTCAACGAAACCGTCAAAAAAATCGTGGGAATCAATTCCATACTTCATTGAAACCAAGGCAAGATACTGAAGAAGCCTAAACTCTGCAGACGAGTGATGCTTCCCACGGGGGCGACCTCGCCCCCTCGCCATTCTTTTTCGCATTTAACTCGTTTCCAGTGTCCGTTACCTACTGATTGAGGGCTTTTCTAGCTTCATCAATCCACCTTGAAACTCTTTTCTCCGAAATCTGAAGCTTCTCCGAAAGCTCTTTTAGGTCAGAATTTGCTAAGTCCTCAACAGAGTTTACACGACAAGATTTCAGTTTCTCTGCGCTCTTAACCCCGATCCCCTCTATACTGGTCAACTCTGTAGGATGTACGGGGAGTGCAGACTCCGGCCTTTCGCTCCTCTTCCCCGCCTCTTTCTTTACGTGGTGGACCCGTGTTAACGTGATTTCTATCGTTGAAACGTTTCTTGTTCCGCCTTCTTCTTGCTGTATTTCTTCGGTTCCTATGGTAATTTTGCCTACATTCAATTCTTTCATAAACCTCTGCCTGGCTATCTCAGCAGCATCCACAGCTGTTGTTATCGCTCGTCCCCTGGCTTTCAAAGTGACCTCTTTGGTGTTGGATCCGTTGAAACTCGTTATAATCGCCATTACATAACTCATCGGAGGTTTTCTTCCAACGTAAACGACATCTGATTGTCTGGACAAGCCAGAGCCCCTCTTTTTCAGACCTCACCTTATCATTCTTACCGTTGTTTGCGCATTAACCTATTTAAACGTGTCCCGAAGAAGAGTTTAAAATATCATGAGCATTAGAATCCTCATCATTAAATCTTCAGGTATCCCTTATTTCTTAGCCATTCGGCTTGATTTCTTTTGTATCGCCAGATGATGTCGCCACGCTTGTCAGACTGAAAGTCCCAGGGAGAAACCAACACTATGTCACCCTGTCTTATCCACATTCTTCTCTTCATCTTGCCACGTATTCTGCAGAGCCGCTCCTGGCCATCTTGGCATTTCACCATGACTCGATCAAAACCCAGCATTTTTGTGGCTATACCCAGAACATCATTGGCTACGGGCAGCATCATGTTCTCGAGTTCTTCTTCGCTCTTGACCTTCTTTTTGCCCACTGTACCGCCTCTAGCTTTTCCCGTTCTTCATGAGTCGCATCACTTAAATACGTTGGTCTCAATTTTCAAGGATCACCCCCTCATGGCGTGCACCTCTTAGATCGATGAAGAGGCTACTTCACTTGTTATCCCTTTTAGATGTTTGAGCAGGATCTTTCCCTTTATCTTTAATTCGTGCTTGGAAACAGTGTGTGTCATCGGACAAAGTTCATCGGCTATCACACCTTCGTCAATTGAATATACAACAGGGTATAGAAGGCACCCTAGCGGCCTATCCTCATAGACTTGGCATTTCTTCTCTGCAGGATTATAAAAATAACACCATTCCCCAACATTTCTTAATCTCGTCAGTCCGTCTTCACATGTTACAGTGAAATCTTCTCGGCTGAAGCCTACTCTCTCCAGCCTTTCGATGTCTTCTTTTGAAAGCAACATTTCAGTTCTTTCACAACACTTACCGCAATTAGAACATTCCATGAGAAGTGAACTTTGTTAGGCTATGTTTTAGGTTTTCCTTTTTGATGGTGAAAGCGCAATGTTTCTTATACGGACTGGTTGCTTAATTCTTTTTGTATCTGGTTAATTTTTCGTGTTATGACTTCGATAATTTGGTTGTTGTTAAAGTATTTCATTAGCTTGTTGCATGTGGGGCACTTAAATAGGAACCCAAAGGCTTCCTCAAAGGGTAACCGCCTGCAACCCGTTGTTTGACAGCTGTAAAACTCGTGACTTGTTTCATACCCGAGTCGGGATTCCAGCTTTTCCAGAACGTGCCTCTTCCTATTTATGATGAATCCTCCAAACTGGTCGGGCTGGAGTCTCCAGTGGTAAACAAACCATCCTGTTTCTTTGTCGCGGGATTGCCTAAGCCCTACGAGAGAGTGATCATAAAGTTTGTAGAGCGTCTTTCGAACAATATTAAGACGTATTTCGCTTTGATCTGCAATCTGGATGTCCGTGATTTCTTCAACCTTTCCGAGGATGTCGACGACTCTGACAGCGTCCTCGCCAAACAACGCAGCAACATTCGTTAACGTTTCGTCATTCGCAAAAACCAAATTTGAAACCTTCTCAGCTACCTAGAACAGGTTGTTTTCCTCCAATTTTTGGTGAAGATTATCAACCGCCTGATGTACCTCTTCTTCTTTTCTGGCTCCGGTACAAACCATCTTTCCCGAATTGAAGATGAGGGTGGCCGTTTTCGGTCTCCTCAGACGGAAAACTAATCCTTCAAAAACTTTCGGTCGATACTTTGTGGTTGGAAACGCCTTTACCACTGCTTTTATGTCGATTCTGTGCCCTAGACTCGCGGATCCGACGACCTTCTCAATGTTGACGATTGGTTTGTCCTTAGGCTCAAAAACGTGCATCTTTACTACTCTCTAAGTTCAAACCCACTTAGTGGCGTCCCACAGTTTTTACATATGGTGTCCTTTTTCCCGTAGCTATAAACCACTTCAGTCCTCCCGCATTTTGGGCATATGAGTATCTTTTGGGGCTCTTTTTTTATTTTTACTTCTTCCTTGTGGCGATTTATCAGTAATTCCTCCTTCAGTTTTATCATGAGGGTAACGCTTGATGTTGGACTATAAATGCATGTATGCAACGGACTTCTTAAACCGATGTGGAACAATGAAAGTGAGCGACTAGACCGTTCTGACCGGTTTAAGGTGTCAGAAAGCTCCTTTTCACTAGACTCGTCAATGAACCCTCTGTATCTCCACCGAGCCGCTTTTAAACATCGGCGACCTAAACTCCTTGAGGATGGCCCCGTGGCTGAAGACGACGAAAAACTTGGCAAAGCGAAGAGAAAGCGCTTGGAACACCGGCTTCGCATAGTGGAGAAAAGGAATCGAATGCTCCGCAAAGACTTTTCATCTGAAAGAGCTGTTTTTGAGGAGGTTTTTGACCGATCCACCGTCATGACCATATACGACTTCTTAAACAAAGGAACCATCGGCGAGATTTACGGAGTTGTCAAAGCTGGAAAAGAGGCGAGAATCTATTGGGGGAGAGACCCTGAGGGAAGAGAACTCGCTATCAAAATCTACCTAACCGTCTCAGCCGAGTTTAGAAAAGGAATGCTCCCGTACATAGAAGGTGATCCACGATTCGCCCACATCCGGCGAGACACCCGATCTCTCGTCTACGCCTGGGCTCAGAAGGAATTCAAAAATCTGCAAAGGGCACACGATGCTGGCATTAGGGTTCCAAAGCCTATAGAAGTTGAGAATAACGTGCTGGTCATGGAGTTTATTGGAGAGAATGGCGTTAGCGCGCCCCTCCTCAGGGAAGCGCCCCTTCAAAATCCAAGCAGAGTTTACCAACAGCTGCTAAGCTACGTAAAGAAACTCTATCGGAAAGCAGAGCTGGTACACGCCGACCTAAGTGAGTACAACATCATGATCTGGGAGGGGGAGCCCCTGCTTTTCGACATTTCGCAGGCCGTTCCACTAAAACATCCTATGGCCAGTAAATTCTTAAGAAGAGACCTAGAAAACTTGCATCGATACTTCAAGAACCTTGGGGTGGATGTGTTATCCGTAGAGGAGACATACAGGAGGGTTACTGGTGGCAAGCCCTAGTGGCTTCATGAAGATTCCAAGAGAACGCATAGGAGCCCTCATAGGTCCTGATGGACGCGTGAAAGAAAGAATTGAGAAGAAGCTCTCCGTAGAGCTGAGCGTAGGCAGCAAGACAGGTGACGTGACTATTTCCTTGAAGCCAACGGCACAAGACCCATCGGTTTTATTCAGAGCCAAAGAGGTGATTACGGCTATCGGCAGAGGCTTTTCACCGGAATATGCGTTCAGGCTGCTGAATGAGGAAGACGCTGTCTTAGAAGTTATAGACCTAAGCGAGATTGTTGGGAAATCCCAGTCTGACCACAAGCGGTTGAAGGGAAGAGTCATTGGGAAGGAAGGTAAGACCAGGAGGATAATAGAAGAGCTAACTGAAGCCAACGTATCAGTCTATGGACACACCATCTCCATCATAGGAGATATGGACCAAGCTGAGGTAGCGAGGGAGGCTATCTGGATGCTGATCAAGGGGAGTCAACACCACACCGTATACCGATTTCTCCATAAAAAGAGGAGGGAACTGAAGAAAAAGAAGATGGAACTCTGGGAAACTCCTCCAGAAAAGTTAAGGGCATGATAAGATACTAATTGTATAAAATCATGGATCAGAGGGCAGATTAGTGGTAGAAACATTTGAAGAGATAAGCCCTGCTGACTTTTTCTATCGTAACAGGGAGCTAGCTGGCTTCACTAGCCCGACGAGGGCCATTTTCTCATCTGTAAGGGAGCTGGTGGAGAACGCCCTTGACGCCTCTGACCTTCATGGCGTGCCTTCGGAGGTTTACATTCGGCTCAGTGAGGAGGATAGTGGAGTTGGCGAGGGGGAAGTCTATGTTCTTAGGGTTGAGGACAACGGTTCCGGTGTTCCAGCTCGCCACATACCCTCAGCTTTTGGCCAAGTTTTGTTCGGTTCTAAATACAAACTCAAACAGGCTCGAGGCACGTTCGGACTCGGGGGAACCATGGCCATCCTTTACGGCCAAATCACCACCCACAAGCCTGTCTATGTTGCCTCCAGTACAGGTACATCTAGGACTTATGAGTACAAGCTGATGATAGACATTCAGAGGAACCGCCCCATCGTTCTGGACCGTAAGTCTCATGTGAACAAGACACGGTGGCGCGGAACTGTTGTTGAATTCTCTTTGGAAGGGGACTACTTACGAGCTATGCCCAAGATTCTAGAATACTTGAAACAGACCGCTGTGGTGACTCCCTACGCGAACATCACCTTCGTTGATCCAAAGGGGCGCCTCTACAGGTTCAGCCGCGTCACCACCGAGATGCCGCCACCGCCTGAAGAGACCTTTCCTCACCCGTATGGGGTTGATGTTGAAACTATCCAGCGTTTCGCAAAAATCGCCGACTGCAAGAACATGCTCGATTTCATGCGAAAACACTTCCACAGAGTCAGTGAGAAAATAGCTCATGAATTCTTGGAGTATGCTGGAATAAGCGAGAAGAAGAATCCTGGAAAATTAAGGCCTCAAGAGGTCGTGAGGCTTGTGCGGAAGATGAAAGAGTTTGAAAATTTCTTGCCTCCAAGAGCAAGATGCCTTTCCCCTCTGGGCGAGGAGCTGTTGAAGGCTGGTATCTTGAAGGAACTTAAGCCAGATTTCATAGCGGTCTCTCAGCGTAAGCCATCCGCCTACTCGGGGCATCCCTTCATCGTGGAGACGGCGATAGCTTACGGTGGTGGTATACCGAAGGAAGGCGACGTTCTTGTTTATCGATTCGCTAACAGAATACCGCTCTTGTATGATGAAGCCAGCGACGTGGCAGTGAAGGTGATTAAATCGATGAATTGGCGAACATATAAGGTTTCGTCTGAGATGCCTATTGCCATTTTGGTTCACCTTTGCAGCACTAAGGTTCCTTACAAAACTGTGGGGAAGGAGTTTATCGCGGACAGACCTGAGGTGAAAAAGGAGATTTTGAACGGCGTCCGTGAAGTGGCTCGTCGATTAAGGCGTTTTCTGACTAGAAGGGAGCATGTTGAAAGGGAGAGGAGAAGGTTATCTGTTTTCTCCAAGTATCTACCCAAAATCGCTGAGTTTTCCACTGGGTTGGCTGGAGAGGAGGAGGCGCCCAATATTGAAGCATTGTTGAGGAGTGTCAGAAAATTTGAAGAAGGAGATTAGGAGTCTGGCGGCGGAAAAGAGGAAAAAAGTTTTAGGAACACTGAAGAGACTCGGAGTGAGACTTTACGGGCAGATGGAGAAGGCCACTTTTCCATGGATCAAGATGCCGAGCCGATCTACCCAGAACATCTTCTACAGCCCTGAAATTCGACAATATATTCTCGGCGACAAGACGGTGCGTAGAAGCTCCCGAAACATCCGCCACATTCGACCCCTCACGCAGCTGGTTTGGGCTGCCTACTTCGCCAGTGAACTCGCTGAGCAGCGGAAGACGTCTACCCTTCGTGACGTATATTATTCGGCGCAGGCTTATGACGTTGCCTTCAAGGATCAGCCAGAATCCAACAGCATCATAACCGATCTTGAAACCGTGCTGGGGCTCTCAAGGGAGGATTTCAAGGTGTTTCCTGAGGAGCGTTCAGCCATATTTGGCGATCTGACTATAGAATACACTGTTCGTGGGTATGAGGGTAAACGGCTCAACCTGACGTCCCATCCAGACGGTGTGATGATAGGACCTGCGCTCACGTCTGCAGAGTTCGTCGAAACTAGTGCGGACATGGTTATAGCCATAGAGAAAGGTGGCTTGTTCACCCGTTTCATCGAGGAGATGGTTCACAGGAAGTTCAATGCACTTCTCGTGCTGACGGCTGGTCAAGCACCCCGAGCAACTAGGCACTTTATTCACAGGCTCAACAAGGAATTAGATCTGCCGGTGCACATCTTCACCGATGGTGATCCTTGGGGTATGCACATCGCGATGGTGATCATCTCGGGCTCAGCGAATGCTGCTCACCTTAGAGAGCTGACAACTCCAGATGCCAAGTGGAGTGGTGTTTGGGCGACTGACATTGTGGATTATAAGCTGCCGAGTGACGCTTTGACTGAGGTGGACGTTAAGCGTCTTCATGATCTTAGGAAGGACCCGCGTTATGAGGGGAAGTTATGGCGGAGAGAGATAAAGAAGTTTTTGGAGATCAGGAAGAAGGCGGAGCAGGAGGCATTCAGCAGGTATGGGCTGACGTATATTGTTGATGAGTACCTACCTACGAAGCTGGAAATGACGGATTAATTTATAGGCTCTTCATAAACTTAAAATACAGTTTTGGCGTGTAAGAGTAGGCTCAGAACAGGGAGCGCATAATATGAGTGAGGCGCCTGCTGGACTAACGATTGCGGAGAAGTTCTTCGGCTTAATAGCCATTCTCATCGGCGCCTTAACAGTTTATTACACGTACATCAGTCCGCCTGATACGCTCCCGCCTGGAGTTCCCTCAGGTGGCTGGTTCTCTGGCATTTTTATAGTTGCTGGTCTTGTACTGATAGCTGTGGGCTTCTTCTTGGTGCTGGCGAAGACTGAGTGAGTGCTTGGCGCCGCCGGACGGATTCGGACCGTCGACCAACTGGTTAACAGCCTCAACCTTGATGGGATGGCTACTCAAGTCAGTTGCTCTACCAAACTGAGCTACAGCGGCGTCCTTTAATGTCAGATTTCTCAGGCGTATTTAAAGTTTGGTTGAATCCGATTCTCTCGGCTTTTTCATAAGGGCTTCTCAGAGACTCACACAAGCAAAAAGCCTAGACCCGGCATCCTACATGATTCAAAAGGGCTCCAAACATACGAGCTCCTTAGATAAACAGAGTTTTGTGAAGCTATTACATCCTTTTGTATAATCGGTATTCGGGTGGCTCCAGCTCAAAATCTGGGCAGCTTCTAACATTTCTTACACATCTTTTTAGTTTTGCACAGTATACAATGCTTGATTGGGAGACGGCGTGTCTGCAGAGGCTGCATTCCGTGTGGACGGTCAGAGGCATTGGTTCCAAGGTTCCTTGTTGTAGATAAGCCAAGTGGCATCAAATATATCTTATGTAGTAATATTTAATAAATATTTCCCCAGAAATACAATTCACCTACAAAATTCCGCATCCCCTGCTTACTTTCCGAAAAATTTCAGATCGGCTACAAACGCTATAATTTAATAAGAGAGACCTTGAAAATTAAAATATGGGGCCCGTAGCTCAGCTAGGTTAGAGCGACAGAAGATTCTATGTCGAAGCTCATAACCTGTTGGTCGCCGGTTCAAGTCCGGCCGGGCCCATCAGCCTGTTAAGCCTTTTGGATTGGGCGAAGATATGCGAGGCAAGGATGTAATTAGTGCTGAAAGGAGAAATGTGTGGTGAGGTGCATGAAGGTTCTATTTATAGATCTGGACGGAACGTTGACGGATATTCTGGAAAGAGAGGTCGAGGCGATATATGATACGGCAATACATTTTGGCTTAAAGGTTTCTAAGGATGAGGTTAGACAGCTATGTGTTAAGAAAGCTTCCTACTCTGACGTCGTCCGTGGGCTTGGGCTAGAATTGACCGATGAGTTAGTCAATTATTGGTCGTCAGCCTTTGTTAAGAGGTACAAGCTTTCCGTTCTCAGAGAAGGCACGAAATCAACTCTTAAAGCCCTCTGTCAAGAACACAAGGTGTTCTGCGTCACTTCGAGAGAGAGCGTCGCGGAAGTTACGGTGGAGTTGAATTTTCTCGGTTTAGAAGGTTTATTCAATAGTGTTGTCACGAGAGAGGTAGCAGCGAAACACCTTGACCTCGTATCCCTTCCCTTCCTGCCCTTTCATGAACAGAGAAAGAAACTATACGAGTGTGCGCTTGCCTTAGCCGACTGCAAATCCGAGGACGCCATAGTGGTGGGAGATATGGCGAGCGAGCTGAAGCCCGCGAAGGAACTGGGTATTCTAACTGTCGGTCTTCTAACCGATAAGGCGAAGGAGAGTGAACTAACGGAAGTGGCAGACTATTTGATTCCGAACATAAGGCTTCTTCAGAATCTCATTCATGAACTGTAAGTCTTCTAGTCTGCAAGCATCGAATTGAGAGAGAGCCTTTATCCTTGTAATGTATCCAGAATCTCCAGAAGATGATTCTATGAGGGAAGAGAACAAAAGTTCCGTGGTTGGAATCTTCTCTGCCGCGTCGTTTCTGAACGATCTTGGTTCAGATATGATCTTCCCTATTTGGCCCTTATTCGTGACCTCACTTCCAGGCGTTAACATGGCTTTTCTTGGGCTGATTGATGGATTGGGGGAGGCTGTTGTCTCCCTGTCGCAAGCTGGTTCAGGCTATCTGTCAGACAGGGTGGGAAAGAGGAAGATATTCATCTGGATAGGCTATCTTCTTGGTTCGCTCTCTAGAGTGGGATACGGGCTGTCTATGGCGTGGCATCGTCTGATTCCATTGAAAATTCTGGACAGGTCTGGAAAGATTAGAGATGCTCCAAGAGATGCAATCGTCGCCGACGCATCTACGGAGCAGAACCGGGGAAGGAACTTCGGATTGCTCAGAGCTATGGATCACCTTGGTGCTGCTTGTGGCGCAATCACTTGTATTATTCTGTTTTATTTTCTGGGCTGGGGATATAGCAGCATATTTCTTCTCGCTTCTGTTCCGTCTCTGATCAGCGCCATTTTGGTCCTGTTATTGATAAGAGAGAGAAAGACTATGGGGATTTACAAGGGGCTCTATCTAAGGGATTTGAGCGGTAACCTCAAGTTGTTCTTGTTTTTGAGTGCTGTGTTCGCCTTGGGGTCTTTCAGCTACTCTTTCCTGTTGGTTTATGCTAAGGAGTTTGTTGGGACAGCTTCTGATGAATTTGTTAAATTTGTCGTTCCCCTTCTATATCTGGTTTTCACCGCAGTCGCTTCGGTGATGTCGTTGCCGTTTGGCAAACTTGCGGATAAGGTGGGAAGGAGAGCCATTCTAGTTCTGTCCTATTCTCTGTTTGGGTTGATGTGTCTGGGCTTTGTCTATGTCGGATCATTTGAGGGAGTTGTGTTGTTATTCGTCTTGTATGGTCTTCATAGGGCGGCGGCGGAGCCCGTGCAGAGAGCCTTCGTCTCCGAATTGTCCCCACCCAAATACAGAGCAAGCATACTGGGAGCGTTCCGGCTCATCGTCGGCCTATGCGCATTGCCGGCTTCCCTCATTGCAGGAATACTCTGGGAAACTCTCGAAAAGCTTGCCCCCTTCGCATTCTCTCTTTCCTTAACGATTCTGGCAACCATCTTGATGGCATTTGTAAAGGAATCACAAGTCAGTCCCAAGCGCACTGTATAGAAACCCGCTTTAATCTTCTATACCGGTTTGAATGAGGTTTCAAACCAGTCTTTGTTGGATTTGGTCTTGGCAACTTTCATTCCTGCTTCCTCCGCCAACTGGTGAACAAGTTGTAATGTCTGTTCTTTGCCCTCTCCTCCACAACCATATCCCGTACTGATCTCCTCGCCACCGGGCAAACCAGCATCAACATGTATGATGTAGGGGTCTGGTTCCCTCTGGATGACAACATCCCACAGATAGAGGGTTCCGGTCGATTTTAGAACCCTTCTAGTCTCCATCAATGCTTTTCGCTTCTTTTCACGAGTCTTTATGTACATGAGAGAAAAGAAAAAGGTGGCTGCATCGAAAGTTTCGTTTCTAAAGGGCATGGAGCACGCGTCGCATAGAAACCATTGCGCGACAGCACCGCTCGACTTGGCTTCCTCTATTTCTCTTTTACTGATATCAAGACTCACGGTATCGGGTCCGCATGCCTTAGCGATTACGCCCTCTCCGCCTCCACCAATATCAAGAATAGAGCCCTCTGTCTTCTCAAGAGAGACTCTTATCTTCGGTCTCATCTCCAAGTATTGGCTCCTCGCATTATTCTTCAGAAGCTTGAAAACGGAGATAAAATTTTGGACCTACAGTCATGACTCCGCTCGTAAAAGCCTTATATCCGCTGTCTAAATAACTTGGCTTAATCAAGGGTGAATTTATTGGCTAAGGTTCTTGTTGTTTATGAGTCAAGGTATGGCAACACTAAGCTTGTAGCCGAAACAATTATAGAGGGCATGAGCCAGGTTAAAGGAATAGACGCTGTCATCCATGAATTCAAGGAAGTTGACCTCAACAAAGTCCCCGAATATGATGTGATTTTGATAGGTTCTCCGAACCACTATGGTGGGCCAACTAAAAGCGTAAGAGAGTTTATCGACAAGCTAGAGAAACTCAACTTGGAGCGAATACATTTTGCTGTTTTTGACACATACTTAGGGAAAGGTTTCTTCGAAAAAGCAGTGGAGAAAATGGAGAAGAGGATATACGAAAAGGTGCCTGGCTTGAAACAAATAGCTCCTGGGCTTTCAATAGCGGTTCAAGGAGTGAAGGGTCTCATTGTGGAAGGAGAGCTTCCTAAATGCAAAGAGTTCGGAAAGAAAATAGCAACTCAGCTTAAAACTTGACCACCGCTCTTCCAAGAAGTCATAATTCGAGAGTTTCCATCGTCAATCATCCCGCCAATATCGGTGAAACAGGTGCTGGAACCTATGATGAATGCATCCAAGAAAAAGCCTCGGGTGAAGGCTGTTCTCTTCGACCTAGGGGGAACCCTCGTGTACACCACAGAGATTCTAGAGGTCTACAAGACGATACTTGAAGCCTACGGGATCCAACGCTCTCTACAGGAGATATCTCATGCACACGAAGAGACGGAAAAGCACCTAGACATTCGAAAACTGACAACACTACTTGAAGAGTACTGGGTTAAATGGAATCTACAGATCTTGAAGCGGCTCGGAATTCGGGAGAATATGAGAACCTTGGCAGAGACCATTGGTAACCGGTGGTGGGACTACTCAGATGTAGAACTCTACCCAGACGTTGAGACCACTTTGCGGCAGCTGAAGAGTATGGGCTTGAAGATAGGAATCGTTACAAATGGGTTGGAAAGTGACTACAGACAGGTTCTGCAGAAAGTTGGATTGCTCGACTTCTTCGATGTGGCTGTTGGAATCGACTCGGTTGGGAAGATGAAGCCTCATAGAGATATCTTCCTCTACGCCTTAAACAAACTGGAAGTCTCACCAAGCGAAACTCTCTTCGTTGGAGATCGGCTGGAAGAGGATTATGAAGGTGCGAGAAGGGCTGGATTGAGGGCGTTACTGATCGATCGAGATGACATGATAAGCGGTAAGGTGGAGAAGATAAGAAATCTCGGGGAGATTTCAAGCTACTTGATGTGATCCGAAAAGGTTCTGATGTTGATTTCACCGTTTGATTTTTAAATGAGAAGTTCTATTCTGGATTTGCCATGTTTCCAGAAGAATCAGTCCCTCAAAAGACTGCACTGAAAACTGTTGGTGAGGTTGTTAGCCATGAGCACAAAACTAGAAAAGCCCTTGTTCGGCTTCATGACGCGCAATTATCTAGTGCTAACCCTAACCTCATCACTCTGGGGATTCGCAGCAAGCATAACTAACACCTACTTCTCGCTTTACGTTTTAGAGCTGGGCGGAACAGAAACCATAATCGGCCTAATCTCAGCCCTAGGAAGCGCCAGCTACATAATCTTCGCAATAATCGGCGGACACATAGCCGACCTATATGGCAGGAAGAGACTACTAGGGCTGATGACACTTGCTGCGGGATTAAGTGAACTACTGGTTGCGGTTGCACCGAACTGGCAATTCCTAGCATTAGCTATTATCGTAGTGAACATCTGCTGGATCATGGAACCAGCCTTCTGGGCTATGCTTGCGGATTCAATAGATGAGAGGAAGAGAGGAGTAGCTTACTCCATATTCAGCTGCATAACCTTCCTACCATGGACAGTGATGCCCTTCCTCGGAGGCTACCTGATAGACATCCATGGCGTACTCGCAACCGTGCAAACAACGTACGTCGCGCTAGCCATCTTGGGCGTGATATCGGGCATCATTCGCTTGTCCATGCTGAAAGAGACGGTCACCAGCCCAAATAGGGAAAACCGAAAGATAACCCTCAAGAACCTGGGCAGACTCACAAAAGAGTCATTCAAAGAACATCTTGAAACTTGGCTCTCGATGCCCCACGCAACCCTAGCTCTAGCGATCACCTATATTCTGTGGTCCTTCGAGTATGGCCTCGTTGAACCGTACTGGATAGTCTACGCCGAGGAAAGAATCGGCCTAACATCCACTGAGTGGGGGGCTGTCACAGTGGCTGGGAGCATAATATCATTGGTGCTAAAACTATTGATAGTTGGCAGGATTCTTGACAAGTTGGGAAGAAGGCGAGTTCTACTTGTCATTATAGCCCTTGACACATTCACGTACCTACTGTACATCCGTTGCGTAGACTTCGCTCAAGTGATGATGCTTTTAGGTGCGGCCTCTGTGGTATGGGCTTTTTATGAGGCAACATACTCCTCACTGGAGGCTGACTTGGTGCCCCAAGAAAGGAGAGGAAGGGTCTACGCGGCCTTCAGCGTGGCTTGGACAGGGTTCAGCATTCCAGCGAGCTTGATGGGTGGCATCGTATACGAAAAAATCGATCCACAACTGTCCTTCGTACTAGCCGCGGTCGTTGTTATACTGTGCTTCGCCACAACCGCAAAATTCATTCACATGCCAAATAAACAGCGAAGGCTATCGCACAGCCAAATTGAGGAAACTTCAACTTAGACAGAGCTATACCCTCTGCAGACAGAGTTCCACAAGCATCAGCGTATCTGTCCAGGTCAAGAGACATGAAAGGTTATAACGGTTGAACATGTAAATACGCTAATCTTGAGGCGTGTGAAAAGATGCAAGGTTGGAACGGTAAGCTGCTAAGAGTAGACCTAACCAAGGGGAAATCGGTTGCTCAAGAGTACGATCAGAGCTTAGCCAAAAATTTCCTCGGCGGAAGGGGCTTCGCCATCAAGATTCTATGGGACGAGTTAAGAAAGGGCATAGATGCTTTCTCACCTGAGAACAAGCTCGTATTCGCAGCTGGACCACTGACAGGATTCCCTCTACCCAGCAGTGGCAAACTCGTCGTGGCGGCGAAAAGCCCCTTAACAGGTGGATACGGAGACGGAAATCTCGGAACCAAAGCAACAGTCCAGCTGAGGAAGGCTGGATATGACGCAATAATCATAGAGGGAAGAGCCCCTAAACCGACCATCCTACGTATCGAGGATAAGAAGACAGAGCTACTCGACGGCGGAGACCACTGGGGCCTCGGAGCCTTCGAGACAGAGAAGAGACTCAAGAGAGAGCACGGAAGAACAGTTGGAGTGCTAACGATAGGCCAAGCTGGAGAGAACATGGTCAAGTTCGCAAACATAGTCAGCCAAGAAGGTCGAGCAGGAGGCCGACCTGGAATAGGGGCGGTCATGGGTTCCAAAAACCTGAAAGCCGTCGTCATAAAGGGCTCCAAAACGATACAGGCAGCCGACACTGAGAAACTGAAAGCTCTAGGAAAAGAGGCATACAGAGCGATTTTGGAGAAGCCAAACTATGACTTCTGGAAGCGCCAAGGAACGATGGCTACCATAGAATGGAGCCAGGAGAACAGCGTCCTCCCAACCCAAAACTTCAGGGAAGGAGTCTTCGATGAGGCTGAGGCGATAGGCGGATTCGCCATGGAGAAACTCAAGGTCTCCCAGAAGGGATGCCCAGACTGCAACATGACATGCGGAAACATCGTGGAAGATGCAAACAAGCAAGAGTCGGAACTCGATTATGAAAATGTTGCCATGCTGGGTTCAAACATAGGGCTTGGCAACCTTAGGCAAGTCGCTGTCCTCAACAGGCTTGCCGATGAATACGGAATAGACACTATATCATTAGGCAATGCGATAGGCTTCGCCATGGAAGCCTCAGAGAAGAAGCTCATCGACCGCAAAGTTGACTGGGGAGACTTCGACGAAGCCAAAGCCCTTTCCAAGGACATAGTCCAAAGACAGGGAATAGGAGCCCTCCTTGCCGAAGGAACGCAAGCAACAGCTGAGAAGCTTGGCGGCGATGCTTCAAAATGGGCAATGCAGATAAAAGGGCTAGAAATCTCGGGTTATGACTGCCACACAGCGCCTGGAATGGCGCTGTCATATGGTACATCCTCCATAGGGGCTCATCACAAGGATGCTTGGGTAATCTCTTGGGAAGTGAAGGTTGGACGGGAGAGCTACGGTGAGGAGAAGGTTGACAAGGTGATTGAGCTACAGAGGTTGAGAGGTGGAGTTTTCGAGAGCCTGACGACCTGCCGCCTCCCATGGGTAGAGGTCGGCTTCGAGTTGGATTGGTACCCGAAGTTCCTTAAAGTCGCAACCGGTGTAGCCATGAATATGGAAGACCTATTCACAATTGCAGACAGAATCTTCACCCTAATGAGAGCCTTCTGGGTGAGAGAATACGGGAAACGTTGGAGCAAGAAGCTCGACAATCCGCCTGCAAGATGGTTTAACGAACCAGTAACAAAGGGGACCTTCAAGGGAACAACCTTAGATAGAGAGAAATACGAAGCCATGCTCCAACTCTACTATGAAAAGAGAGGCTGGGACAGTCGAGGAATACCAAAGAAGAAGACCCTAACGAGGCTCGGGCTGAAAGATGCAGCCCAAGAACTCGGTCAGTACGTCAAATTGACCCCATAAGCTTCGCGCAACAAAGAGCATCGGAATTTTTATAACCTGAATCTGTAATGATTCCTTGTTGGCGGGTGAGTGGGGGCTCACCTCCACCCGTTCCGCCATATAAACCCCGGAGTAGGGAGGTGAAACTAGAGGTTGAAAGTTAAGGATTTAGCGTTAGCTTGTATTTTCGCAGCCTTGTACGCGGTTTTAGTGATTTCTTTGGCCGTCATCAGCTTTCAACTCGTACAAGTAAGAATCGCGGACGCTCTTATTCCACTCTCCATCGTGTTTGGTTGGCCTGCTGTAATCGGAGTGACTATTGGTTGCATTGTCTCGAATGTCGTAAGTCCTATGCCTAGCATCATTATTGACGTTACATTCGGCTCTATTGCCAATCTCATTGCCAGCTTCCTCGCATGGAAAGTAGGGCGTTTGAAACGTGGGGAAAGTCTAGTGAATGAGTTCCTTGGATGTTCAGCCGCTACAATTGTGATAACTTTTGTAGTTGGGACGTACCTTGCGGTAATTACGGAAACGGAACTATGGATTTGGTGGCTCGGCATAGGCGTCGGGTCATTGATTAGCATAAACGTTCTTGGCTACATATTAATTCAAGTTATGAAAAAACTCAAATTGTAATCAAACGCTATCAAGTTGCATGCGCTAGGCGCCTGGAGAACATTCGAAATTGCAAGTAAGAATGAACAAAAAAACGGTTGACTTAAGGCTGACAGCTCGAGACTTGGCTTTGGTTTGCTGTTTCGCACCCCTATGCACCATTTTTTCCCTTTGGTCTTTGTTTCCAATAATTGGTGCCGTCGGAAGATTCATCAAAGTTGCAACCGTTTTAGCTCCGCTAGTTGGAATAATACTCGGTCCGTATCTTGGAACATTTGCAGTCGCTCTAGGAGGGGTTGCTGGCACATCCATCGCACAAACTGGACCTTTCGGACCTCTCAGTTTCGTCCCGTGGGCAGCCACGGCCGTATGTTCAGGTCTTCTTTATAGTCATAAGCAGCGAACATGTGTGGTTCTGTATGCAGCTTTTTTGCTGGTGTCCACGTTTTATCCCATAGTGGGTCCAGCATGGCTGTGTCCAAGCTTCGTTTGGCTTCAACTTGGTGGATTGGCTGTCTTAGCTTCTCCGCTGCAATCAAAGGCTATAGAGTCTCTAAGGAGACAAACTAGTTCCTTAGAGATGATTTTTGGGGTTGGGGTGACTTGTTTTACCGCGGCAATGTTTGGTCAGGTTGTGGGTAGTCTGATGTATGAGATACTGTACCAGCCAACGTTCATTTCTGATCTAAACGTTTGGAAGGGAAATCTGCAGATTCTCACCTTCATATATCCAGTCGAAAGGGTAATCATCACGGCAATGGCGACTTTTCTAGGAGTCCCTCTAATGAAGGCTCTGAGGGCGTTTGGGTTTAAAATTGGAGGAAGGTGAGAAGATGCGGCTCTTTGGGATACACACGCGAATTATTAAGTCAGGAGACAGCCTCGTTGATGTAATTCTTGAGGGTATACAGAAACGAAAAGTAACACTAGAAGATGGAGATGTGCTGGTCATAGCTAGCAAAGCGGTCGCTACAATTCAAGGGCGTTTTGTAGGGTTGAGCTCAGTAGAGCCTTCGGAAAAGGCAAAGGAACTAGCGGAAACATACAGCATGGAACCCCGTTTTGTTGAGGTTGTCTTATGGGAGGCGGAGAGAATATATGGAGGAGTCTCTGGAGCGCTACTCACCATGAAGAATGGCGTTTTAATACCGAATGCAGGTGTCGATCAAAAGAATGCTCCTAGGGGATTTGTTATTCTGTGGCCAGAACATCCTCGCGAAAGCGCTGAGAAGATTAAGGCAGAAATCTTTGAGAGGAGTGGTAAGAAGGTTGGAGTCTTGATCATTGACAGTCGAGTTACTCCTCTTCGTTTAGGGACAACAGGCGTAGCCATAGGGGTCGCGGGATTTAACCCGATTAGAGATTGTAGGGCTGAAAAGGACGTTTATGGAAATCGGTTGCTTATCACGAGACATGCTCTAGCTGATGATCTTGCGTGTGCTGCACATCTGTTGATGGGAGAAGCTGATGGGCGTGTGCCTGTGGTTCTAGCTAGAGATGTCCCTGTCTATTTAGCTGAAGAACCTGACCCTAACTTTATGTTACTTTCGGAGAAGAACTGTCTCTTTATGAATTGTTTTGTATAGATTTCCGATTTTCTACTTGTGCTATTTCGATGTCTTGGTTGGGACATAAATGGTGGGGCTACCGCATGTTGGACAGTATCTTGGCTCCACCGTTCCCTCATCAACCCATTTCTTACCACACTTCAAACATGTCCATTCTGGCAACACTTCTCACCATGACTATGTTTAGCAGTTTTTTCTATATTAAGTTTAGAGCACTTAAATCTTTACCCGCTTAGTTTGCCCGGTTTGGTCATTAAGGCCGAAAAGGATTTGTTACACGTGGTCGTGTTGTCAGACGATGAAAATGGTGAACGCTTATTCCTCTTTGGTCTTTGTCTTTTCCACATACTGCACCATGGATTTGAGCTTCTCCTCAGCTTCCGTCTGAGTGTCTTGCAGCCTCCACATGTACCACGACCTCTCTCCAGCGTAATGGATACTCATGGCAATTCCGAAGCCGAGCAGTATATATCCGAGAATCGTGAAGACCAGCCCCATAACGCTGTAGGGATGAGATGACAATTTATAGGGAATGAACAGGAACCATTCTGGGTTTGGCACTACAGAGACGGTTACGATGGTTCCTCCAATTAAAAATATGACTCCTGTAATTGTTATTAGATATCCAACGATTTCGTTGTGCCTTGACTCCTCCGCCTTCTCGTGCAGATACTCCATAAGAGCCAATTCGGTCTATCTCCATCTTTACGAAACTCATTAGGGTTTATACTTGCACATATTCTTTCGTTATGTTCTGTTGCATAATCTGTTTACTTAAGCATTGTTTTCTCGAAATATGAATTGGAGTTAAGGAGACGGTCTGGATAAGACTCTTGACAGCGGATCTCTGATGCATAAACCACTGAGATTCCACTTTGTCCTACATGAAGCGTTCAAGCTTCGTTAATCCTATAATTTCTTCGAAGTCTAATCCCAATGCGTCCAAAACTTGGTCAAATGTTGACTGCAAGTAAGCTACATACTTATCTACGTCTATCTCACTGTTTGAGGCCAACTGAACAGGCTTTACATGGGGCTCTTTCGCAACTTTGACGAAGCTTATCAGGTCTCCAGCCTTCAGCTCATAGCCTTTCTCCTGAAGGATAAGTGCAGCCTTCACGTGTTGCGGCGTGGTCTTAACATAGTATGTTGGCTCTTTCCCCAAAACTACATGGAAGGCCAGCTTGTCAGGCTGCTCTCCCCACTCACGTTGCTTCAATTTCAGATAGCGTTCTCGAACTATTCTTCTAATCTCCCTTTTAGCCTGTGCAAATTCAGCTGGGGACTGCACCTGACCCAATCGCTCTTCCATCTGGTCGAAAGCCTTCTTGATAAAGACAGGGATGTGCCTTTTCTTCCCCGTTAATCCCTTGACATCAATTGTTCCGTCGGGCAGCACACCGAGATAGTTCTTTTTTCTGGAGCTGAAGATCGAGTATCTATAGACCTTATCTACCTCCAGCTCCATTCCCAGCTCTCTCTCCGACCATCTTGCAAGGGCATTTATCTGATCCTGTGACGGACCCTTCAAGAAAACGCTATCCGTGTCTCCATAAATGACTTCAATTCCCAGCTCTTGAGCCTTACTTATTGTTTCCGTTATGACATGCCTTCCGATGGAGGCGGTTGCTTCAGCCACTGGTGGGCAGTAGAGATCAAAAGTTTCCGCGCCGAATACTCCATAACTCGCGTTAAGTATGACCTTTACCGCGCTCTGTATGACACTGTACCAGCTCCGCAACTCGGTGGGCAGCTTTTCGTCTTTCGATTTGGGCTTGTACCACCTAACCCTGAGGTCTCTCAATGAGCCTATCAGTAAGCTTTCGAGTGCTCTCTGCTTCTTGCATACCCAGTGAGGAGTGTCTGGAACCTTGTTATGCTCGCATTCCTTGTGTGGGCAATGGATGGACTGGTAACCTAGGTTGTGAACCTTGATTATTGAGGGGTACAGGCTTGCGAAGTCCATGACTTTGACATCGAAGTGGACTCCTGGCACGGGCTCAACCACAATGGCTCCCTTATACTTCTTGCCCTTTATGATAGCCTTCGTTACAGTTGCTCCCTTGGCAGCCAAGATGTCCTCTTTGTTGGGGATCAACATGTTTCGCCTGCGGTGTTCATAGTGAAGGAAGTTTCGAATCCATCTTGAAACTCCCTGTCGGCTGACATCTTCCATGGGCATGCGACTGATCCTAGATAGCGCAAGAATCAGTTTCATGACGAGATCGTCGTCAAATGTGGTGAGTTTGAGGGTTATCTCAGCGTCTCTGAAGCAGTATTCGGCGAGTTCCATGTAGGACAGTTCGGATAACGGCTTCTCTAACTCAACTTTTTCCAGACCTAGAATAGCCTTTCCTACGCCATCAAGCGTCACGTCACGATACTTCTGATTGAACGCATAGATTTGGATGGATCTATTGTAGAAGAATTTGTAGAGGTCTATGTGTATGTTGTGTCTCAGTAAGCAGACTCTTCTGCCAACCTCTATGGGATTCTGCTGTCTGCTTAAGTCAAGTTTCATGGCTCTATGCCATAGGTAGCGTAGATCAAAGTCGTCTCCGTTGAAGGTTATTGTGAAGGGATAATCCTGGAGCGCCTTGAAGATTTCGAGGATAAGCTTCTCTTCAGAATCGTAGTATTCAACATTTACATCGGAGGGGAGCTTCCCAATACCTTCCTTAACATTCTCTCTTCTCAGAAGCAGAATCCTCTTCTTTCCATCTGTTCCCAGAATGGTTGCGCAGACTACTGGGTGTGGTGCCTCCTGAGGATCTGGGACACGAGTTGGTACAGGCGAGAAGACCTCTATGTCTAGGGCGACTCTTCGGAACCTCGGAGCTGGATACTCAAGGAGCCTAGCCCATGTCTCCAAGTTCTGCAAGAACTCTTCCGGTTCTGCTTGAAACAATGTAAGAATCTTTTCAATAACATTCTCTGATAGCTCGTGTTTGATCCGAACGAGTTTGCTGTCTTCGATCCTGTAGATCATGCCTGGGGCTAGTTGTCTGTCGTAGATGTAGCACTGATAATATTTGATGGCTGCTTCCCAGACCTTCGCTTCGCTCTCTATTCCTCCTATTTTCGGATACTCCTCCGGTATGATGTCCCTTATACAACCCGTGGCGCGGCCGCCGATTGCCAAAGGATCTTTCGCTACGATCTTTGTCAAAGCTACTTGCCGGTCTTGAAGAGGATCGTACTTCTTAACAGTCTCGAAGTGGTCGAGTCTTGGATGTGAGATTAAGCGCTCCATCTTCTCCAGTTCGCTTATGGAGAGGTTTGTTAGGCAGTAGGGCATGTGGCCTGTTGTGTCATACCACAGATAGATCCTCTCAGACTTCGGCTCGTATAGCTTTATGCAGGCTAAGCCTTTTTTGCCATCATAGGTGGCGGAGACAAAATGTGATGGAGACAGGTTTTTGGGGGTCAAAGGCTTAGAAGGGGCGTATTCTTCTTTTCTAGACGAACCTTCCGAAGGTGGGGGAGCCTCCTTCCTCTTTTCTAGGGTCTCGGGGGTAGGAAAGAATTCGTCTAGTCGTCTCTTCATCTTACTATTGTCCCGATGAATATACGTCCAGCATGCTAAAAAGCTCTCTGATAGGGATAACCTAGGTCAACTCTTGAGATGTCGCAGAGATTCTGATCATGTAAACTGGCTTTTCCTTGCTTTTTCTATGTGGCATAATATCTCAAACATGGTCTTTGCAGCTTGTATGGCGGTTATTCCTTGGTCATAGAGTGGTGCAACCTCGACCAAATCGAAGGCCACAACTCGGCTGTCGCAAACCTTGCCTAGAATATGTAGAAACGTATCCGTATGCAGACCATCTGGCTCTGGATTCTGAACCGCAGGCACAAAGGCGGGGTCCAAGACGTCCATGTCAATCGTTAGATAAACCTTCTCATGATCAGCAAGAGACTCGTTAATTCTTTTGGCAGCCTTCTCGGGACCATCTCTTCTGATCTGCTGAACCGTTAAAAAGTCGATACCAGCTTTCTTTGCATAGTCTAACTCTTCTCTGCAGACAGCCCTAGTGCCAATCTCAACGATCTTCTCAGGTTTAACCTGTTCCTCTAATCTCCGCATAAAAGTGGTGTGAGAAAAACTTCTGCCCATATACTCGTTTCGCAGGTCTAAATGAGCGTCAAAGCTCACCACGGCAACCTTTCCCCCCACGCCCCGCACCACACCCAATGTAATAGTGTGCTCTCCCCCAATAGCCACCGGAATCTTGTCAGCGCCCAGAATATCCCTCACTACGAGCTCAAGTCGGCGTAGAGTCTCGTCAACATCACCAGCAACGTGGAGATCACCTAAGTCATGGAGTTTCAGGTCTTCGATGTCGATTTCCGCCCTGAAACTGTAGGTCTCTATGTTCTGCGAGGCTTCTCTAATAGCCAAGGGAGCAAATCTAGCTCCTGAACGGTATGTGCTGGTCAGGTCGAGGGGGACTCCGAGAATTACGTAATCCGCTTCTTCGTACGCGCTCTGAGAACCGCTGAAGAGTGGGGAAGGTGAGACAAAAAGCTCCCTGTAACTCATGATCCTACGCCTCTGAGAGGTTGTTATAAGGCGTTTACTCTAAATGTTTTTTCTAAATTAACCGCATAAACTTCTTGGTGAACTATAGGGAGAACTCGGCTTGTACATGTGAGTTCACCGTTGCTTCCGTTTTACTTTACTCCTCTTCATTCGCTTCTTCTTTCCCTTGCCCAAATCATCCAGCTTCTTCATCCATGCGCCTCTAGAGTAGAGCGCTCCAACCCCTGGCTCAACGATCGCTTCTATGCCAAGGGCTTTGCGTCTCTCCTTCTCTGATTTTCTGCGAGGCATATCATCTCATACTCGGCTTCTAATTTAAAAAGCGTAATTACGATGATCTTTCCTGTCACGGCATCATCTCTATTGTCACCTACTTAACCTACTAACAGTCTCGTTAGAGAAACTAATTTATTCCCTAACATATTATAGCCATGCTGGAAGAGAGTTCAAAATGTCTTTGAAATCGAAGCTCAAGATAGAAAACTCTGTGGTTCTGATCTTCTCGACTTTCCAAGTGATTGCAGGAGGGGCAATGATTTTCGTATTGGTAGTGTCGAATTTTATAGCACCACCCCATATCGGAGTGTTAGCCCTCCTGAGTTTCATAGGGGCTTATGGTTTGATCAAGATGAGGAGATGGGCGGTTCTGCTTACAACTGCTCTCTTCTTTCTGGGAGCAGCCTTCAGCATACCCGTGCTCTATTCGTCAATCAGCAGTCAAACATTCTCTTCAAGCCAGGGGGCCCTAATACTCAACTCGGCATTAATCGCCTACGTAGTTCTGTTGCTATTTGCCTTTCTGTATGTGGCGGCGAAGAGAGAGAAGTTTGAATAAGCTAGGATTGTAATCTGTCTTTTTCAGAACGGATTTCTGGTCTAAATAGCCACACTGAGACTTCATCTCCGGCTTCGATAAACTGTTGTTCCTCAGTTATCTCGACAAAGCCGTCAGCCTTCGCCAGTGTAGTTATAGCGCTAGACAAGCCCGAAGCGACAGGCGAAGCAAGCAGCCTTCCTGATTTGTCACAAACGAGTTTCACCATGGTGAATGTTCTCCGTCCCTTTGCTGAAAACATCCTCTTTTCAGCAAGTGCCCTAACCATGGGAGAAGCCTTCTCACCTCTTCCTGTCATACGATATATCTGAGGACTAATGAGCAGATGGAACATTAGCAATGCAGAAGTGGGGTGGCCGGGCAGGGAGAAGACAGGTTTTCCATCGATTATCGCTACCGTTGTTGGTTTTCCAGGCTTCACCGCAATCCCAGAAATGATCACCCCTGGCTTGCCCAATGTGTTCAATACTTGAGGAATGATGTCTTCGGGTCCCACTGAGACTCCTCCTGAAGTAACTGTCATATCCGCCAGGTCCAAGGCCTTTTTGAGGGCGCTTTTGAGCTGGTCCATGTCGTCTGGGATTATCCCCAAATTGACGGGTTCTCCGCCGCATTCTTGGACTGCAGCACTTAGGGTGGAGGCGTTTATGTCGTAGATTTTTCCTGGTGATAGAGCGTGTCCTGGCTCAACGATTTCGGCGCCTGTGGAGATGACTGCGACCTTCGGTCGTTTATACACGGTGACTTGTGTTAAGCCCAGTGCTGCTGGAACACCCGTTTCGCGAGGTGAAATTGTTTGTCCTATCTTAAGGATGGTTTCGCCTTTCTGGACGTCAGCGCCCGCCCTCATGACGTTTTCTCCCTTCGACACAGCTCTATGTATAAAGATGGTGTCATCCTGTCGAACCGCATACTCCATCATAACGGCGGCGTCCGCGCCCTCAGGTAAAGGTGCTCCAGTAACTATCTGCGCTGTCATATGATTTTTTACAATCATGCTTGGGAGTTCTCCTATAGCGATACGTCCACAGAACTCCAATGCGACAGGCCTATCTTCCTCTGCACCGAAAGTGTCCTCTGCTCTCACAGCATAACCGTCAACCATTGACCGATCGAAGGGTGGGACATCTACTGGAGCAACAACATCTTCGGCGAGGACACGGTCGTGCGTTTCAGAAAGGGGAAGCAGTTCCACACCGATGGGTTTTGCTGAAAAACTGTGTTTAAGAACCTTCTCAGCTTCTTCAAGAGAGAGTAGCTTCCTAAACATCTCTCTGCGCTCCTATCTTGTCGAAGAGGTGTACAGTTACAAATTCGCCACTATCTAGACCCTCACGGTTTTCAGGAATTACAACGTATCCGTTCGACTTGGTCATCGTGGATAGAATACCTGACCCCTTCACCCTTATAGGCTCAGCTAAGAACTCACCGTCTTCCTCGAAGACTCGAACCCTCAGAAAGACCCGTCTCCCTAATGCTGAGGGAACCTTTCTGGTCAATCTTGCCATGGCCATCGGTCTCGGTTCGCTTTCGATTCCTAAGAGCTTCAGGATGAGCTTTCGAGCAAAGACTTCAAAGCCTATCATGGCCGCCACTGGATTTCCAGACAATACGATGACTGGCTTATCTTGAACGATTGCTAATGCCGTTGGCATGGCTGGGCGCATAGCTATCCCATGCACGACTACGCCAGGGGAGCCTATCTGATTTATAGCCGTGGGAACAAGATCGTCATACCCAACACTTGTGCCTCCAGTGGTGACGAGCATATCGGCTTTCTCTGTTCCTTCACGAATCTTTGCATCGATCTCTGACAAGTCATCTTTTGCTATGCCGAGGTCTATAGTGTCAGCACCAAGTTCCTGACACATACCTGAGAGGATCAATCGATTCACCTCTATCACCTGATGCACCTCTGGTTTGTGGCCCAAGTTGACAAGCTCGTCTCCGGTGGATAGAATTGCGACCCTTGGCTTTCTCACCAGATCAATATGGGTTATTCCAAGTGCTGCCAACAAACCAATGTGGTGGGGCTTCAGGCGAGTCCCCGATTTCACAGCGATCTTTCCTTTACACACATCCTCTCCCCTTTTGGAAACGTTTTCGCCCGGAGTGACTGGATTCCAAACCTCAATTCTATTTTGAAACCGTTTTGTGTGCTCCAGCATAACCACGGCGTCAGCGCCCTTAGGAAGCGGATTGCCGGTCCATATCTCTCTCACTTCTCTTTCGCCGATCTTCTCACCCATGGTTACTCTGAGCATTTTTGGGCTGAACTGGGATGCCTCGAAAGTGTCTTGCGCCCTCACAGCATAGCCGTCTACGGCAGAACGATCGAAGGGAGGCAGATCACGTTCTGCCGCAACATCTCTAGCCGTAACCCGGCCTAAAGCCATGGGAATCTGAACAAGTTCAGGCTCTGGCTTTCTCGGTTTAAGCTTGTTTAGTAAGATTGAGAAAGCGTTGTCAATGCTTGTCAGTTTCTGAAAGCCCTTGAGTCTTGCCAAGGCTTTTCCCATCTACAGCAAGATAAGATACGAATATAAAGATACATCCTACTCAATGCATGAAAATCACAACATCAACTCTAAGAAAAACTAACATGGCAAACAAATATAATCCTGTAGAGATTGCCTGGAAAAAATAGAGAATATTCACAAGTCGAAACATTCATAAGCTATTCTGTAATAAAACTGTGCACTTATAAAGGGTGAGGCTCATGTCAAAACCGTTCTACGTGAAATATGAGATCCCAAAAGAGGTGGCAGATGCGGCCTATGAAGCCCTCCAGATAGCCACTCGATCGGGGCAGGTTCGTAGGGGAACAAACGAAACCACAAAAGCCATTGAAAGGGGGGAAGCGAAGCTGGTTGTCATAGCCGAAGATGTGGACCCGCCTGAGGTGGTTGCCCATCTTCCTCTCCTCTGTGAAGAAAGAAAAATCCCATACGTGTTTGTGCCAAGCAAAAGCAAAGTTGGGACCTCTTCCGGAATAGATGTTCCCGCTGCTTCAGCCTGCATAGCTGAAGCCGGTGACGCAGCATCCTTGATAAAGGATATCTCACGCCGTGTTGAGGAGCTGAGGAAGGGTGGCGGATGAGCGAAGAGGAAGAGGAGTTAACCCCAGCTGAGGTCATTCAGGTCATTGGACGAACCGGAATCACCGGCGAGATAACACAGGTTAGGGTTAGGGTTCTTGAGGGAAGGGACAAGGGGCGCATCATAACCAGAAACGTAAAGGGACCAGTGCGGACAAACGATATTCTCATGCTCCGAGAGACGGAGAGGGAAGCCAAGAAAATCAGGTGAGGATGAGGCTCTGTGCCCAAAAGCCGAGAGTGCTCTTTCTGTGGACACGATTTTCCACCAGGCACTGGCATTATGTATGTGAGAAATGATGGGACGATTCTCTGGTATTGTTCGAGCAAGTGCCGAAAAAGCTCCCTGAACCTGAAACGGGACTCACGGAAGGTTCGCTGGACAGAGTATTATGGGAAAGAAGAGAAGGGGAAAGGTTGATCGAAGGGGTTTTCATCCTTTTGACTCAAAGGTTGTCACATGGGATTTGCGGAAGGGAGACATGAGGTTTATAATATTTGGACCGCCTGGTGCGGGGAAAGGCACCTACGCCTCTATGTTAGCATCGAAACTCAAGATAGCAAAAATATCCACAGGCGACATATTTCGAGAGGAGATAAAGCAGAATACGGACCTCGGAAAGAGGGTTGTCGGCTTTGTAAAGAAAGGTGAGCTGGTTCCCGACGAGATCGTTATCAGAATCCTAACGGAAGAGATTGGAAAGCCATCTAGCAAGAACGGATTCATCTTAGATGGGTATCCAAGGACGATTGAACAGGCAAAGGCCCTAGACAGCATCGAAAAGATTGATGCCGTAATCCGTTTGGTTGTTCCTGAATGGGTTATCATTGAGCGACTATCAAACAGAAGGACATGCAAGAACTGTGGTGCCATATACAATTTGAAATATTTGAGACCGAAAAGGGGGGGTGTATGTGACATGTGTGGTGGAGAACTTTTTCAGCGTGGGGATGACAAGCCTGAGGTCATCAGACAGAGGTTGAGGGTTTATGAAGCTCAAACTCAACCATTAATAGATTACTACAAGGACAACGTACCATTCCTCGACATCGAATGCAGGTCAGTAGACATTCCACCGGAGACGATAGTTAAAGAAATACTGCAAAAATTGCAGAGGGTGGGTTAATAGAGTAGAATGAGATTCCTGCACGAATTCCAGACTCATATTTGTGGTCCAAAAAGTGTAACGTTAAATCGAATTTTCTGGGAAGAAAGCCTCTCTGCAGCTGTGCTTAGAAGTTGTTGTCACTACGCGCTATGGCAACAACTACTTCTGAGATGTCCGAGAGGCGGGCTCGAATTGGATTCTATCGATGAGCAAAGTAGACGGTTAACTTCTCATCTAGTCTGTCAACTCGGACAAAGCCGAAGCGCTCAAACTGAACAATCTCATCAAGACGCAATTTCTTACAAGCGTCCTCAGCGACGCCTCGCGCCACAGAAGCGTTTGGCATCATAACCTCGCATGGAATACCAGTATCTATAGGAAGCCAGTGAATCAGAGGGGCATCCAGTTTTTTTGCTTCCTCGTAGGACTTGCTGTGGAAGACGGCTTCGATTCTCTGTTTTCCAACATTGTCAACCTGAAAGTTGAATAGCTCCATTAGACGTATCTTCTCGCCCTTTTGAAAGAGCTTTAAATCGTCGCTCGAAACCAACAGAGAGGCTTTTCCATGTTTCGGCTCTATCTCAAAATGACGAAAGCCTCTTTCAGGCTGATCTGGATGGAAGGGGACTTCAGCAGAAAACGCTTGGGGCACACTCTTTACACTTAACCTCATCGGACCACAGACAAAGAAGTATCGATCTGCTACTGGATCGATTATCTTCCGATTGTGGGCGTAGAGGTTCTCCCAGCTTAACACAACATCAGCGGTCTTTGGACCCACGTCGATTATTAAACGCCGAATCGCCTCAGGCGTTATTCCCCTTCTCTTCAAGGCTGCGAAGGTGGCGAGTCTCGGGTCGTCCCAGTCTATGAAGACGCCAGTCCTAACTCCTTCCACAATCTTTGATTTGCTGAGGGAGGCTCCCTTTATCTTGAGTCTTCCGTAGTGGATTGCCTCTGGGTATCTCCATCCGAAATGGTTGTACATGTATTCTTGCCTTCTCTGGTTTGTCAGGTGCTCCTTTCCCCGTATTATGTGGCTTACACCCATGAGATGGTCGTCAATGCCGCAGGCAAAGTTGTAGAGAGGCCAGACTCGATACTTACTGCCAACTCTCGGGTGTGGATGCCGCTCTGTGTCGATGATTCTCAATGCTGGCCAGTCTCTCACGGCGGGATTCGGATGGCTAAGGTCTGTCCTGACCCTTACAACGGCTTCTCCCTCTTTGGATGTTCCGTCGAGCATGTGTTTCCAGCGGAGAAGATTCTCATCGGGTGTCACGGCTCGACAGGGACAGGGTTGTTTGGCTAAGACTTTTTCCCGAAATTTCTCTGGTCTGCAGGTGCAAACGTAAGCGTTCCCTTGTTTGAGAATCTTCTCGGCATGTTCATAATAGATGGGAAGCCTCTCGCTCTGGATGAATTCACCATCCCATTCGCAGCCAAGCCACCTCAAGTCGTCCCGTATGAGATCGTAGAACTGTAACGCCGATTTCTTAAGTCTAGGATCGGTGTCTTCAAAGCGCAAATAGAATAAGCCCTCATACATTTTTGCATACTCACAGCAGAGAATTATAGCCCTAGCTGAGCCTAGATGCAAGACACAGTCAGGATTGGGTGCAAAACGAGTCACGACTCGCTCATACTTCTCAACATTCGGCAGAGGCGGAAGCCCTCTTTCCTTCTCAACCTTCTCCTCAACGAGAGCCTCAGGCCACTTTCTCTTAACAATTTCTTTCTGTTGCTCTAGAGGAAGCTTGTTAACCTCTTCAACAACCTCAGCGACAATTGAGGCAATTTGCTTTACTTTCTTTTTTAGATGTGGGTGTTCCGCGAGGACTTTTCCAAGAACCGGCTGCACCTTGGCTTTTCCTTCATAGCTTATCGCGTTTAGAAGGGCTATTCTCCGAGCAGATTCTCTGATTTCAGCATTTTCATCTAGAGCCAAGACTTTCCACTTGATTTAACAGCCGATCAGATTTTCCTTTCAATCAAGTAGTCAGCGAAAGCCTTTAACTTTTCTTTAGCCTTTGAGGACGGTAAAACGTCGTCAACATCTTTCCAGCTTTCCCCCACTATTTTTCGCGCATAATTTTTTGCGTATTCGATCGAGCCATATTTCTTGAGTATGCTGATTGCTTCATCTCGTAGCTTTTGGTCTGTCGTATGCATGTTCAAGATTTCTAGGAGTCTCTTTCTGTCTCTCGACTCTGCCCTTTCCAAGGCATGAATCACCATCAACGTTCGCTTTCCTTCTGTAACATCCTGGCCGAGCCCACCTTTCATTTCAGCGAACTCTTCACCCACCAAATCAAGAACATCATCTTGAATTTGAAAGGCTACACCGATCGACTCCGCAAACCGGCCAATCTTTTCGATCATATCCTCGCTACCGTCAGCCAGAACAGCTGCTATTTTTGCAGACATCCTTGCGATTGTTCCTGTCTTGTATGCACACATCTGCATGTACTGTTTCTCGCTGATTCGATTGGCGTTTGCCAGTCCTCTGTGCCATGCGATGTCCATGGCCTGTCCAAAGCCTACGTTGATCATCTCCTGCACGTAGATTTCATAGATTATGTTCATTTTGTCTGGGGGAAGTTTGTCTTTGTTTTTCATCAATGTTAACAATGGCAAGTAAAACATCTCATTGCCAACATTGATTGCTATATCGAGACCAAACAATCTATATGTGCAAGGCTTTCCTCTTCGGGATTCGGAACTGTCCTCTATATCGTCTATCATCAGAAGCCCGTTATGAACGACCTCTGGTATTATGGCGAAATCCAGAAAGTTTTCAGGGTCTTTACCTAGGGCTTCGCAGACTAGGATAAATAGGGTTGGTCTCCACCTCTTGCCACCTCTATCCAAAAATTCCCATATAGGCTCGGCTATAGCTTTGTTTAAGGCCTCTAAATGGTATTCGTATCTTGCTGGGCCAAGAGTGAAAACCAAGGAATCCTTGTCGTACTTTCTCGGAATGTATCTCTCTATCACCTTGTCAATGATAGGTGCTTTCTCTTCAAGAATCCTCTCAATGGTTATCTTCTTCATCAAATCACCTTTCAAACCATCGTCAGCAGATCAAATTTTTCTCCTTGCATAGATTTCTGGATGAAACCCCCTCATCCGCAACCACTCAGCCGTTTTCCCGGTCATTACGGCTGGAACCATTCTCATTTTTTGAATGGAGTCTGCTCCAACAAGAAACATGGTATTCCTCAACTCTTCAAGAATGAGTTGAAGTTCTTTCTTAACTTCCTTTTCGCCCTTTGTAGCCGGAGGCAGAATTGGCAAAGCCATGCTTGCCAAGCTCGCACCCAAGGCCAAGGCTTTTGCAACATCAATTCCAGAGCGTATCCCGCCTGAGGCAATAACCGGTAGATTAACAGATTGAACTGTTTCTACGAGGCTTGCCACGGTTGGTATACCCCAGTCCCAAAATGTTTCGCCCAGCCTCTGCCTGAGTTCGTCTTGATCTCTCTTTGCTCGATAGTATTCTACAGCAGCCCAGCTTGTTCCACCAGCCCCGGCGACATCTATACCTGCGACGCCAGCGTCTTCAAGTGACTTTGCCTCTTCTGCCGCGATGCCTGCTCCAGTTTCCTTAACTATCACTGGTACATCGATTGCTTCGGCGATTTCGCGTATTTTTTTGAGAATGCCCACAAAGTCGGTCTCTCCTTCGGGTTGAATGGCTTCTTGAAGGGGGTTCAGATGGATGGCTAAGGCGTCGGCGTTCATTATCTCGACGGCCTTTCGGGCTTCTTTGAGGCTGTAGTTTCTAACAAGCTGGGGGCCTCCGATGTTGGCTATCAAGAAAGCAGTGGGTGCCGCTTTTCTAGTGACAGCAAAGGTGTTCTCAAGCCTCGCATCCTCAATTGCCGCTCTTTGGCTTCCAACACCCATTCCAAGCCCTAACTCTTCAACAGCTTCAGCTATGGCTTTGTTGATTCTCGTCGCTTCTGGAACGCCACCAGTCATCGCTCCAACAATAAGTGGAGCTGAGAATTTGTGATGAAAGGCGACGGTTGAAAGGTCAATCTTTTCCCTTTCGATTTCTGGCAATGCCCTGTGCACAAGATATACATCCTCGAATCCCGTGCGTATTCGCTTGGCTTGAACATGTTCTCTTAGGCTTATCTTTAGGTGGTCTGACTTTCTTTCCTCAGTTTGGCTGGGCAGTTCTTTCACGCTCTTTCAATTATGGTTCCAACAACTGTTTGCCCTTTAAGGGCTCTGTAAATGTTGTTAGGTTTGGTGGCATTAACAATCATCACATGAATCCCGTGCTCAACGGCGGGTATCAATTCATTTATCTTTCCCAACATGCCACCAGTAACATCGGTGACCTTTGCTTCTTCAACTTTCTGTTGCAGTTTCTTTAATTCTGTTGGTGTGAGGTATGGGATGAGTCTTGCTGAGGAGTTGGTTTTGGGATCAGCAGTGTAAAGACCATCTACGTCCAGGCCTATTATGATACGTCCCGCGTCTAGACTTATTGCGAGATAGGAGACTATCTGATCGCCTGATAGGATTCTGAAGCCAGCATCCCAGTCGAGGACGGCGTCTCCATAGAGAACTGGTAAGAATCCTATTTCCAACATTTTGATTAGAGGTCTTTCTTCGAAGCTCTCTATTCGACCCGACTTGGTGGTTATACAAGAGGATGGCGGCACCGCAATAGCTGGAATGTCATGGTGTATTAGGGAATCCACGACGAACCTGTTTAGCATGGTCATTGCTTGATGAGTCTTTGAGAAGCCCATAATCTGTGAAGAATCTTTGTATCCTTCATCTATCTGGTATTGTTTGGCAACTGGATGCCCGAATGAGCCGCCTCCATGAACTAGGATTAGGGGGCTCACATCTGCCCGCTTGATCTCTTCTGCGAGTCTCGTGATCACTCTCTTGTCTGGGGTGAATGGTCTCTCCTTTACTGTAATTGCGGATCCACCGAGTTTCAGCAGTGTGAGTTTTTGGAGCTGGGTTATTTGCACTCCCTCTTTCACAATTTCAGAGACTTTCTAAATAAATCTACCCACATCCTTGTCAGTTTCTTCAGGTTTTCTTGAGACATAATATCCTCTCGCCTCGAAGAGTCACGACATCTACTTATTTTTGCCTAAACCCCAAAGGCAGAGTTGACAATTGTACACCCATAAGAGTATATTTTTCGTAGGTCAACTATTTTTGTATATCTTGGAGTATACGTGAATATTAATAAACTTCTTATAATTTCGGATGGGTTCTCACTTTAAGGATCAGATGTAGTCGAATGATTTAGTGTATATGTTCGACAGGAAGTATAGCATGTCAGAATATTTTGGAAAAGCACCCTTTCCTGACCAGAAAGAGTTTAAAGGGAGATGCGTGGATTGTCACGGGTCTCTTGAGTTGTATGAGATAGACTTTAAGAACAAGTCAAAGATCCTTCTGTGCAAGAGTTGTGGTCTCTTACATCTGTATACGAAGACCTTCCTTGGTGGGTGGAAACTCGTAAAAGCAAGGAAGATGTCCGAACCGTTATAGAATTCTCCACTACGACGAAGGAATACTAGCCCGGAAGTCACTTGATCAAGCATTGTTTTCTGCAAACTGACATGAGAGTTCCTGTTCCGTTTTATCGGCTCTCCCAATTTTGGCACTCTGTTTCAATGTTCGATTCTTACCCCATCGTCAGTCTTTCTTGCGATAAACGCTGTTCCTCCTACGCGCTCGATTGCTTCAGCAACTTGTTTGAGCTTATCTTGCGGACACAAAGCGATCATGCATCCGCCACCGCCGGCTCCTGTCAGCTTGGCTCCTAATGCACCGACTTTCCTCGCAGCATAAACTAGCCTCTCAAGAGGCTCGCTAGAGACGCCGATGGCGCAGAGCATTGCGTGATTTATGTTCATAAGCTCGCCGAGGGTCTGAAGATCATTACTCTTTAGGGCTTCAACAGCGCGATGGGTGAGCTTTCCGCCAGCCTTTATGATAGGGCTGATAATAGATGGATATCTCTTCAGTGTTTCACGTACTGTCGCAACTAAATCACCTGTTGAACGAGCCACTCCTGTATCACCAATCAACAGCGGTATCTCCATGTCGACATCCAAGGGCATGAATCTCTTCCCTTTATGAAACAACAAGACTCCACCATAAGTGGAGATTGCTGGATCAATACCTGATGGGGTACCGTGGACGAAACGTTCCGCTTCGAGAGCGATATCATAAATCTGTTTCTTAGACAACTCTATATCCAAAATCTGGCCTACAGAAGCCGCTACCGCGGCTGCAACCGCTGCAGAGGAACCGAGACCCGCAGAAACTGGAATTTGAGAGGAAACTTCTATGTCCACTCCAACCTTCTCTTCAGAGACTTCTAAAACCTTTTGAGCCGCTATCTTTATGGGCTCAAGTTGTCTATGCGCGTCCTTTCCTCCACGCTCTGGTTCGAAATGGTCTCCTCTGAAGAACCCAGAGAGTCTAAGGTTAGGGGAGTTTATGTATATGCTCTGGTCTTCTCTCAGTCTGGCTCGTACGTGGGCTCGCTTGTCTATCGCTAGGACTATCGCTGGCTCACCGTAAACAACAAAATGCTCTCCAAAAAGTATAACCTTGGCAGGTGCTGAAGCCCTAACCTCCAATGAGTAGACCACGCTTACTTTGTGAATGAGATGGAGGCGTAACCAACGACAGAAGAGTAGTCACCGGTCACGTCGCCACTCGTCTTATAGCACAACAACTTCGCCCTCTTTGCGCCCAACAACTTCGCCGCAGTGATCGCAGCCACCACCGGACCATAACCGCACGTAGTAATCCGCTTGGACTCGACAGTGGAATAGTAGAGCTCCTCATCCATCTTTGTCGCAGCATCAATAGCCAATCTGTCCTTTCGCTCAGCCCCTTCCTGAGGCTCATAGTGTGTCATATCCGTGGAGGCGATTATCACAGCGTTCTTTCCGGATAGAGCTTTTCCTACAGCCTCTCCTACACCACGACTGGATTCCAAGTCCTGCATGAGAAAACAGATAGGCACGAACTTGAACATTTGACCATACAAATATTGGAGAAATGGAAGCTGAACCTCAATGGAATGCTCGAACCTGTGGGCTGAATCATCGATGTCTATGATGCTGGACTCCTGCACAATCTGGTCAGTGGTTTGAGTGTCAATCTCTACATCTCCTAAAGGAGTACGCCAGACTCCCTCATCCATTAGTGCAAGGGCGCTTCCACGCCCTGTGTGATTAGGCCCAAAGATAACCACGACATCAGGTCTGCTGTCCATTGCCAGATTGTAATATGAGTGGGCAGCTACTGGTCCAGAGTACATATATCCTGCGTGCGGGCAGACGAGTCCAACTATGCTTCGGGGCCCCTTTTCCACAACCTTGGGAAGTTTGCCAGGTCCAAGCCTGTGGGTGAAGCATTTCTCTATTTGAGCTTTTAATGCTTCAACGGTGCCGGCGTAGAACATCCCGGCTTGACATGGATGTCTAACCTTCAACTCTCGCCCTCTTCTGCTTTTGCCAGTTTTACCTCAAAATCATCGATTGATAGACCTATGTCTCCGTCAGGGGGAATCTCCCCTTTTTCCCGCAATATCTGTCTGGCAAGAAGCCAGTAAATCACCGCTAGGGCTCTCCTTCCCTTGTTGTTGATGGGGATAACTATATCGAGATTGCGAAACTCGTTATCGGTGCTACAGAGGCCTATCACTGGTATTCCAACTGTTGAGCCTTCTGTCACGGCTTGTCCGTCGGCTCTGGGGTCAGAGACGATCACAATCTCCGGCTCAATGCGGCTTGGATAGAGGGGATTCGATAGTAACCCAGGAATGAAACGCCCAATAATAGGGGTTGCTCCAGTCACTTCACAGAATCTCTCCACTGGAGTACGCGCATATAGTCTTGCTGCTACCGCCACGATTCTAGGCGGTTCAAATCTGGCTAGAAATTTTGCTGCGATTCGGATGCGCTCATCGGTCTTCTGAATGTCTAAGACATATAAACCGTCGGGTCTGACACGGTAGACGAATGGCTCTACATCCTTCGTTTTCATTCTTGTGCCTATGTGGATTCCTGCTGAAAGGAGGGTGTCTTGGGGTAGCAGTAGCTCGCTGCTCGGAACTTCGACTTCTTCGCTTCCTTTATCTGACATGTCTTCTCCTCACAATTGAAGAGGGGCCATCTTGGCTCTCTCGCCTAGCATCTCTTCTATTCTGATGAGTTCATTGATCTTTGATATACGTGTTCCTCCGATTATACCTGTTTTGATGATGGGGCAGTGGAACGCTATCGCTAGGTGGGCTATATGTGTGTCGGTTGTTTCTCCGGATCGGTGAGACATAACGGTAGTGTAGTGGGCTTTTTGAGCCATTTTGGTGGTTTTCCAAGTGTCTGTGAGTGTTCCTACCTGATTGGTTTTTATGATGACCGCGTTCGCAGCGCCGATTTTTATCCCCTTATCTAGTCTCTTCATGTTTGTCACAAAGAGGTCATCGCCACAGACAAGGCATTTTCCGGTCTTCTTCGTGAGTTCTGCGAAGTCTTCGAAATTTTCCTCGTGGAATGGGTCTTCGATATAAGCTAGCTTGTACTCTTTGACAAGATGCAACACGAAGTCTATTTGTTCGTCGGGGCTTCTCTTGACGCCGTCTCGAGTGTACACGTAACATTTCTCTTTCGGTCTCCATAAGCTAGAAGCCGCCATGTCTAAGCCAACTCTGCACTCCACCCCAAAACCTTCAGAAACAGCGTCGCATGCGTCCAGCATAATTTCCAGGGCTCTTTCACTCTTTACGTTAGGAGCCCAAGCTCCCTCGTCTCCCCGTCCGCCGGTGAAGCCTTTATCTGCTTTTTTCAATAGTGAACCGACTTTCTTGTGAACCAACGTGTTTGCTCTTGCCGCTTCATAAAAAGAGTCTGATTTGAGGGACAGAACTAGGAACTCCTGTATGTCTGGTGCTTTTCCATATGCATGTTTTCCTCCACCCAAGACGTTTCCCAGGGGGTGTGGGAGTTCATTTGCAAGGTAGCCAGCTAGATATTCAAATAGGGGCATACCATAAGATGTGGCAGCAGCCTCTGCGGTGGCTAGGGAGACAGCATAGGCTGTGTTTCCGCCAATGTTTCTGAAGTCTGTTGTTCCGTCGATTTCATGGAGAAGAGTGTCAATTTCCTCCTGTTCATCTGCGTTTCTGCCAATTAGTTCTGGGGCGATTAGGTCGGCGACTTTTTCTATCGCTCGGTCTACTTCGCCTTTTGGATAGGAGATCACTTCGGCTTTTCCCTTGCTGGCGCCGGCTGGCGCGGAGGCTCTTCCGAATCCCGCTACGGTTGTTATATCAACCTCTAGGGTTTCTTCTCCTCGACTGTTAAAGGTTCTTCGTGCGATGATGTCTTCGATGACCGTTGACACGTTTATCCTCTCGCTCTATACTTGGCCCATGTGCCTCTTCCTTCCAACCTCATAAAATCTTAGAACATCATCTACGATCTCAACATGGGAGAGGAGCATGCGACGACAGCAATACCGCTTAACTCCCAAACTATCCAGGACCCCTTTTGGGTCTTCCCCCCTTTTTACCCTCCTTGCGAATTCTTCCCACTTGTCACCGATCAGCTTGCCGCAGGTGAAACACCGCACGGGTATTATTATTCTCGTCAATCCCCCTTTCAATCATTCACAAATATTTACAAGTAGTAAGCTGTTTGAAAATGCGCCTTCCCTTATAGCTTTTCTACGACAAGAAAACGGCATCTGATTCTTACCTTATCTGTAGCTTTTCTGATCCCTAGCCCTAGCGCCGGGCCCGCCAAACTTCTTCGGCTCCTTTCGCCTGGGATCGCCTGCGATCATATACCTGTCGTACTCTGTGAAAGCTGTCTTAAGCTTGGCACTCTTAGTCCATTTTAACAATGCCCTTGCAATAGACATCCTTGAGGCCTCGGCCTGCCCCATGAAACCTCCGCCAGACACCTTAACATCGATATCAATCTGCTTCAAAGTTTCCTCATCTGTTTGCAGAAGGGGCTCCATGATCTTATCTCGGGCGATTCTCGGCTCATAGACTTCTAGGGGGATGTTGTTTATGCGGATTCTTCCCTTTCCGTTTCTAACCGTTGCCCTGGCGATGGCGGTTTTCCGTTTTCCGCTGGTTAGTAGGATTCTTTCACGAGTAGGCATACTATTCACCGGGTGAAGCCCATCCAATCTCCTCAGCCAATTTTCCGACGGTAATATATGGACATTTCAGCTTCTCCGCTCCAGCGTCTGGGATTGTGTGTGTTTCCGTGGCTTTAAGCTCTTCAGGCACGTCGACAAAGACTTGAAGCCTTCTGTAGGCTTGCTGTCCTTTCGGTTTCCTCCTAGGAAGCATGCCTCTTATAGTTCGACGGACTATTTGTTCTGGTCTTCTGGGGTGGAATGGTCCCTTTTTGGGATGTCCGATTTCGAGCCGTCTTTTAGCCTCTTTTACTCTGCTCAGTCTCTTCCCAGATATTACTGCCTTCTCAGCGTTCACGATTACAATGCTTTCTCCCTGGAGGAGACGTTTGGCTATTGCGCTTGCCATCCTCCCGAGGATGAGTCCGTTTGCGTCAATTATTACCGTCCCCTCTGCGGTCATCGCTTTTCACTCAATAATTCTCACGTTTGTGCCTTTTGGGTTTTCCTCCGCCAGTTCTTGGATGGAAAGGCATTTCCCCTTAGCCCCCAGAATTTTCAACTCCGCCTGTTTGGAAAAGGCGAAGGCAGCCACTCTTATAGGGTGATCGATTTTTCCTGAGCCCAACACTTTGCCTGGGATAACTACGATTTCTCCGTCTCTGGTATGGCGGTTTAGATGGCTCACGTTTACAGTTGCATGTCTTTGCCTTGAGCGTGTTAAGCGTTCTGCTATGTCCCGCCATATTCTTGCCTCATTTTCCCTAGATTTCTTCTTCAGGGTTCGGATGAGTTTTATCAGCTCTGGATTTGTTGTTCTGATTTTCTTCATTTCTTTGCCGCCTTCAGTTGTTTGATGAACTCTTCGGATTTTCTGTCGATTATGTTTGTTGCTTCTAGTATTATTCTTTCGACTGGTAGAGCCCCTGCGGATTCTATGTTAAGAATGAAGGTCTTCTTATCCCATTCTACCTTGATGGCGGGGGGGTCTTTTGGACATATGTCAACGCAGTCTTGACAGAGGGTGCATTCAGTGATATTTCGGGCTTCAATTCTTTTGTTTATATTTACGAAGACTCTCTTAGGGCAAATATCGACACATTTTCCACAGGCATCGCATTCTTTCTCGTCTATCCTGATTGTTGGCATGTGTTTGTAGGTGCAGCTGGAGACTGGTTGCCACTTTGCGTGGTCTTTGCCTTTTCCAAGCCTTGCATAGGCTTCAAGTTTTATCTTTTGGTCTGGTGCCAGCTTTACTATTGGAATTTTTTCGCTGACCGGTATTATGTCGGGGTTGTCGGAGTGTAGATCTCTAGAATAGATCGTGGTCGTGTTTTCTGTGGCTTCAGCCTCGAGTGTCAGCGCAACACGGCAGAGGTTGCATCCAAACTCGCTCTTGCAGGGGCATTCCTCGGGCAGGTTGTAGCTGTCTAAGTCAGTTTTGAGTGGAATGAGTCCTAGTCTGTGGGCGAGGATTTCATCGTGGAGCATCGATGAGTTTTCGATGATGACTACCTCGTCGATGGCCATGGAGGGGACCTCAGCGAGCATGATTCTGCGCAGTGCATTCATAAAGGGTGTGTCCACTCCCTCGATGATCAAACGAGTGGTTAAGTCGGTCTTCTCAAGGATGCGAACCTCCATATTATTTGGTCGCTCCAATGCTGTTCTTATAGGGATGGTGCGTGCTTTCGATAAGGGGAGAGAAGCATTATTTCAATGTTTTGGCTTTAAAGCACGGAAGGAAGTCTGTTTTCAGGTAGTAAGCTGTCAATGACCAAGTTGAAGGGGCGAAAATTCACCCCACATTCAGAAGAGGATAAAACTTAGAGGAAGTCAAGGTACAAGAGCGTCTTTTGCGCGCACATAGAGCGGAATCTTTTTATTTGTTTGCGATTATTTACAATTGTAAACAGAGGCTCCGAGAAATGCAGAAGACGATTGCAGCCCGCATACCTACTGAGTTAGAAGAGGAGATAATCCGTTTTATGAAAGAAGAAGGCTTGGACAAGTCCAAAGCCGTACGTCGAATACTTGAGATCGGCGTGAGTGAATGGAAGAGGAAGAGAGCAATAGAACTCTACAGATCGGAAAGGGTAACCCTCTGGAAAGCATCCCAAATAGCAGGAATATCCATCAGAGAAATGCTCGATGAACTAAACAGACGAAGAATAACAATCCACGTGACAGCCAAAGATCTAGAAGAAGACATAGAAGCCGCTAAGAAAGCCGAAGCTTAACAACAGTAAAAGGGCACAAAGTTGCAGAAACCGCTCATACTCAACGCTACACCCATCATATACCTCTGCAAAATAGGACTATCAAAAATCTTCACAGAATTTTCAGAAGACAAATACACCACACCAAAAGTCGTCGAAGAGGTAGTAGACAAAGGAAAAATCTTGGGCGCTGCAGACGCCTTCATCTCAGAAGAACTCATTCAACAGTCAAAAACAATAAAGGTGAAAGAGCCCAGAAACATTGACTTCATCAAGAAACTCTCAAGGATACCAGACCTTCACCCAGCCGAGATTCAAGTTCTCGCTCTAGCAAAAGAGTTAGAAGGCATAGCCATAATAGACGAAAGCATCGCTAGAGAAATCGCACGCATCTACAACATCGAAACCCACGGAACAGCCTACCTCCTACTGAGACTACTCCAGAGAGGAAGACTCTCAAAGAAGCAAACCAGAGAAGCAATAGATAGAATGATTACAGTTGGATGGCGCCTAACCGCAGAAGAGTACGCCAAACTAACCAAAGAACTCGAATAGCCCATTTCTATGCCATTTACAAACAACTCCCTCTCGACGAGGCTATACCCATCTCTGAGTCTCCGCATATTTGGAGCCTATTTGCCTCCTATAGAAGACCTAGACCTAGTCTAGGCGCACACACACGCAAACAAAAACAGCCTTAAATCCTACGACCCCTTCGCCCACCCTTCCTCCGAGTCCCATCATGCGGAACTGGAGTGACCTCCTCGATACGGCCAATACGGAAGCCAGCCCTAGCCAAAGCCCTGATAGCAGCCTGCGCACCAGCACCAGGCGTCCTAGCGCCAGACCCTCCAGGGGCACGAACCTTGATATGTATGGCGTTTATCCCTTTGTCCTTGGCGACTGTGGCTGCGTGAGCTGCAGCCCTCATGGCAGCATAAGGCGAGGACTCTAACCGATCAGCTTTAACAAACATACCCCCAGAAGTCCTGGCGATGGTCTCAGCCCCAGAGATATCCGTGACGTGAACAAGGGTGTTATTATAGGAGCTGTAAATATGGACGACAGCCCATCTCTCAGACTTCTTGCTCACGACTCCCCACCCTCAGCTGCAACACGCACAGACTCTCGTATGGGATGATTAGGATTTGAGAGGCGACTCGCAGGAGCGTAAGCTATCCGCGCTTCTTCATCCCTCAAGACCAGATACCCAGGGGAGGAAACCCGCTTTCCCTCGATGGCAATATGGCCATGAACGATGAATTGGCGAGCCTGATGCATAGATTTAGCGAGGCCTTTCTGAAAAACGAGTGATTGAAATCTCCTCTCAAGGAGATTTTCTATAGTAAGATCTAGAACATCATCCAATTCGGCATCCTCAGGTAGGATCCCAAGACGACATAATCTATTAAGAAGTTGTTTCTGCAGCTCCCTCCTCTCCTCCATCGACATCCCTAGAAGCGACCTGGCTATCCCTCTGAACTTAGAGATCATGGTTCTATAGCGCCAAAACTCCTTCTTGTTTCGAAGCCCGTACTCACCGATTAGTCTGAGTTCGGTCTGCAGAGTATCTGTCTGCCAAGGAAACCTTGGAGTTTCGTATTTTTTCCGTGGCTTCTTGGGATCTCCCATATCTAACCTCTCTCCACTACTTCTGCAATTCGCTTTTTCTTGACGCCTATGGCCTTCCCCTTTCTTCCGGTCGTTCTTGTTCGTTGCCCGCGTACCTTTAACCCGTAAGCGTGACGGATACCCTTCGATGACTTGGCCTTCTTCATCTCGTCGATATCGGTTTTCGTCTGGAGAACCAGGTCTGAGCCCACTATATGAAGGTCCTTCCCAGTTTCGCTGTCCTTTGGACGGTTGAGGAGCCAGCTTGGGACACCGTGTTTAGAGGGGCTGTCTAAGATGTCTTTAATCCTCTTAACTTCAGCATCGGAAAGAAAGCCGAGGCGATTTTCAGGATTAACGTTGGCTTTTTCGGCGATAATGTTGGCCAGTCTTTTTCCAACACCCTTGATTTTGGTAAGTGCGTGATTCACCTTGAGTGTGCCGTCTAAGTCTGTCTCGGCTATTCGGATGATGTGTTGAAACTCCTTAGGCATTTCTACCATCTATACCTTTTCGAAGCTAAACTACCGAGTGAATGTACTTTATTTAAACCTTCCTTTTCGTCTCTAGTGGAAGCGATACTCTGTTCTAACTCGGATGTTTCAATGATTTGTGCCTCTTTTTTGCGTGCTGCTAATTAAACCTGTCTGTGAAACGAGGACTGCTTGTCCAAATACATGTGATTTCATGCCGTTGCAAATTTGAGTAGTTTCTCTTCGAATATCGTTCTCCCTGGGAAGGCGAGTGACGATGCGTAGGTGTTGAAGTCGACTGCACTCTTTCCGTTCTTGACTGCTAGCTCCTGAAGTTCCCTTAAAGCTTCTCCAGCCATGGAATAGCATGGAGCGTAGCCGACGGTTGAAAGGAAGAAGAACGTCTGGTCGTAGATCTTCTTCTCACTTATTCCAGTCTCGTTGCTTGCCCATTTGACGAAATCCGTCACTGTCTGTTTTCCCATGTTGACTCTGGAGTCAAAGACTGCACGAAGGAATCTGACCATGCGCCATTGAAGCATGACATATTCATTCTCTAAGATCATCGTTTCATCGTCTTCATCTCCCCTGAGGATTTCAAGCAATTTCTTCTCATCTGGGTCAAGGTCTCGACGTTTTAGTAACCTCCTGAGCAGATTCACGAACTCGAGTTCTCTATAAAATGATATTCCATCGGATATGGGGTAAGAAAGATAGGTGTCTAGTATGTCGATTGGTGAAGGCTTAGCTTCAAACGCTGTAGAGGAGTTCGAGTAGTTAACGCAATGCCCGTACTCTTCGTGAAGAATCAGCTGCATGACATCTGGAACACTTGTTGCCGGCGAACGCTTCTCATCTGTTGTGACGAAGAAAATGTTGAAGGGCTTGTCCGTTGCCATGTTAAGCGGCGACATGGCGGCGCTTGGTATGAAATTCACTAGGTAAGGAGGGGTTTCGATAACTCTTGTGTCATACTTTGGCGTTATTCTTACGATATTCTTGTGGAACACCTTTTGTGCGGTGGTTCTCAGATTCTTTACGAATTGGAGCACCTGAGACTTTGGCACATTACGCCTCCTGGTTATCTCCTCTCCGACCTTCTGAACGTCTTGGGGGATTCCGTATTTTTCGGCCAGTTTGCTTGTGGTTTCGACAAGTTTCGGTTGCCAGATCTTCATCCATTCAAGCGCTTTCTTTTCGATCTCTTGAGCGGTTTCTGGATAGTCGAATTGATCTTTCAGAATCTTCGGATAGACGGTTTTATGACCTACGTCTCCACCTTGTTTCTGGAGGATTGGGAAGACTTCGGTGAAGTCTCCCTCCTTTATTCCTTCAACTGGAAAGGCTTTGAGGTAGTTTTCGGCCTCTCTCAAGACGTTTTCGAGTTCGAGTTTGAGAGATCGGTCTTCTGTATCACTTTTTATCGTATTTATGATGCCTATGAGGCCGTCTGTCTTCTGTTTGGTGATCATTTTGACCTCGATCGGCCATCTTCTTCTCCCAAGCCATACACTTGCTTGCCTTAAGGCTTCACAGGTGCACGACGCAAGAGATTTCATGTGTTCAACGTTGATGCCTTCCTTAGCTAAGTGGTAGAAGAATCCGTCTGTTGCATCTGAGGGTACTCTATAGGGCTCGTAGAAGTCCATCTCCATATAGATAGAATTCAGGAGTTTTACGTGGCCTCTATCCTTTGTCTTCTTCTTGAGATT
>Ga0315306_10000078_pt1 | contig 43394 bp, 45 predicted proteins | sample TDP1_MG_FD_203803 | JGI IMG/M metagenome (GOLD analysis project Ga0315306, IMG submission 203803) | Freshwater sediment microbial communities from Lake Towuti, South Sulawesi, Indonesia - TDP1 | ecosystem: Environmental > Aquatic > Freshwater > Lake > Sediment | place: Indonesia: South Sulawesi... | reverse complement strand
GATCACGCGGCCCACTGGGAAACCTCGCTGTTTATGTATTTGAGACCGGAGCTGGTAGACCTTAAGCAGATTAAGAATGAAGACCTGGAGACAGACGAAGGACGCAAGGAAGCAGGAATTTGGGGGCACGATCCCCGCAAATACGCTTCCCGCGAACTGGGTGAAAAGATAGCCACCCAAATTATTGACCGTACTGGGCAGAAGGCCCAAGACCTCCTTACCGAACTCCGGACAGGAAGTGATTAAAGCTATCAATAGCGCTAGATTACCGCAGTTAAAATTTGTGGATGCGCTATATGTTTGAGTACTGATTCTGCAAAGCTTAAGTTAAGGGTGAATTAAATGATTTGGGTAGAGGTGGTTATTTGACCATTATCAGGGATGCTGAAGCCGAGAACAAGGCGGTTATAGATGTTGCCCATTTGATGATGGTCAGCGCGAGGACGGCACCAAAGGGCCGTGGTGTAGACAACATCTCAACTGCCATCGTAACAGGTGAGGAACGGGAAAGGATCGCCGAAGTCATGGAGCGAAAGGTAAAGCAGAAGAGGAATCCCTTACCGTTCTTTGAGAGGGACGCTAAGGCAGTTAGGAAGTCCCCCGTCATTCTTCTCGTCGGGGTTAGGGGAACCCAACCTAAGAAGTCGGAAAATCCACTAAATTGTGGAGCCTGCGGCCACGAAAGCTGCGCGGAGTTCATAAGGGCTGAAAAGAGGCGTGGGGAGGACTTCACGGGGCCCATATGCATATTTGAAGCCTTGGATTTGGGCATTGCCTTAGGCTCGGCGGTGAAGGTGGCCAGCCAAATGAACGTTGACAACAGGCTCATGTATACCATAGGAGCTGCAGCCAAGGAACTGGGGCTCATAGACGCGGATGTGATAATCGGAGTTCCCTTGTCTGTAACGGGGAAGAACATATACTTTGATCGCCCCTAAGAGCCCTTGGAGATGATGTTACTGCGCGTATTTATGTAGTGGGAAATTTTAATAACACGTAAAACATTTTTTAAGCAACTAACGATTATTAGAACTTAGGGGAGACGTCTTTGAAGATTGTTGACGCCATGAGGAGGGACATAGTTATCGTGGATGAAGACGCCTCCGTTGCGGAAGCCTCTAGGGTTATGCGGGAAAAGAGTGAAGGCTGCGCCATTATCTTGAGGCAAAGTAGATCTGTGGGCATAGTCACCGAGAGGGATGTTACATGGAAGGTGGCGGGTGGGGGCTTAGACCCCAAGGGTGTGAAGGTTGGGGAGATCCTGTCTACGCCTTTAATAACGATAGATCCAGACGCAGACCTGATAGAAGCCGCAAGGCTCATGTCTAAGCATAAGATTAGGCGCTTAGCCGTGGCTAGGAACGAAATATTATACGGAATTTTGACCGCCGCGGACATAGCAACCCACTTAGAAGGCTACGTGGACAGCGAAGTGCGAAAAATCCTTAGGGCCACATTCTTCCCTATACCCCACAGCTAGAAACGTGGGAAACACCTACGGAAAGGGAAGGTTCAGGCATACACACAAAGATAGAGACAAAGGACAAGGATAGTAAGTGGATTACCTACAGGGACCTCAACACCCTCAGAAAATAGGAAGAAAATCTATGCTAAGCCCATTATATGCCCGCGCTAGTTTGGCACGCACATTGACCGACTTTAACGTCTGCGTCAAGATGAGGAAACGTAGATGGCGTACACGTGGATGTCCTCAGGCCTGAGGCCCCCATAGTTGACCCTGATGCGGATGGGATGGTCGAACTTGTCAAGGGTCTCCTTGTTGCGCCATACGACTGGCTGTCTGGGTCCTGGTTCCATAAGGGGTACGCAATCGTCCGCCGAGTAGCCTGGCAGCCTCCTGAACTTCTCGTCATAGATTTCAACCCTCAGGTAGCTGTTTATTGAAAGCCCATCGGCGTTCACGAACACACGACCACCCGAATCGTTAAGTCTTATGGGGCAGGAAATGAAATGGGGCTCCTCTAACATCTGCCTCCTCCCTTCCCGATAAACCTTGTAGTATCCAAATCGGTCACGGGGCCAAGTTGCCAAACGGACCTGACCCTGATTCCACACCTCATACCAGTAAAGGGTTTGCTCGCCCACGTTCTCGAAGCCTTGCCCCTGCGCCAACGCGGCTCCCAATAGCCCGTGGATGCCGCTAGCTGTCTCAGGCTCCTCGTAGCAGGGGATGATCTTGAAGCCAGGGATAGGCTCCTTAAAATGGATTGCATCGTTGCTGACAACAAGCCCCAGATCCATCGTAACCAGACGACGGTCGTCGCTCTCATGTCCATGCCACATGCCGTAGAAACCTATGATGACGTTCCCCCTGTTCCAAAGGCTGGCGCCTAGGTGAACCTGTTCACCCGCATTCCAGGAGCCCTCAGGCGGCGGTTCCACATCCCTTCGGAAGCTGAGGGCTGTGGCCTCAGTCCAATGCTCAAAATCATAGGACATATACGTGACCATTTGCCTGAGAGCGCCGGGCCTTGGGCCTCCTAACTGACCGTTCACGTAGTAGCATCCATTAAACTTTATCACTCCGCTCTGCTCTAACATGTGCTTGGTAACCGGGTTGCAAGACGACTCTTTCCAGTGAAGCCCGTCCGGACTGAAGGCAACGGCTAAACGGTTCTGATACTTTTCAGACTCAAAGGCCATCTTGAAACGCCGGGCCGGATCAGGGTCCTCTGAGTCGTAGATTATGGGAGCCTCGACTACTGAATATTCCCCGTTGAGCAGGTCTACAAGGTTGTTCTGAGTGCTTCCACCGTACTCCACAAGCCCCAGCGTTGGCTTCTCCCATTTGATGCCGTCCTGACTGATGGCGTAACACACCCGATATTTATCATCCTGGTCGCCAAGACCCAAGTACCACATCCGAAACTCCTCGCCATTGCGGATCACCGTCCCATAGTATCGTACTCTCCTGCAGTCAGGCATGCCGGGCTTGCCTGGCCGGACAAGTATTCCCTGACGCCGCCCCTGAACCAGTCCCAACTGTAAACCGTAGGTTAGAGGAATGCTTGAATCGTCGAAGGGAAACAGGACAGCCTCCTGTACTTCAGGAGGGAACACATTGTTCTCAACACGCATAGAATCCGCCTCCCATTTGTTATAGTTAACTGAAGCTTCGTTTTTATATTTTTTGGGTGTTTCAGGCTTATTTTGCGCATTTTCCCAAGTTCTGAAAGTATAGCTTATTTCAAGATTAATTCAAAATCAGTTTATTTAAGGAAAACATTTGGAAAATAAAGCCCGATAAAAATCAAAAATACCTAAATCAAAAAGCAAAAACTTTAGTTTAAAATAAAACTTTCCCAAAAATTATTTCTTAGTAAGAGGCTAATATTTAAAGGGGAATATGGAATGAAGGTTGAGTGGAAGGTCTCTGAACTGTTATACCCATGCCCTGTGACCCTTGTAACCTGCGTGGATCGAGAGGGTAAAGCCAACATCATCCCTTTAGCCTGGGTTGGGATCGCCTGCTCCGATCCGCCAACCATCGGCATCGCCATAAGACCCCAAAGACACTCCTACGGGCTCATCAAAGAGACCAAGGAATTCGTTGTGAACATCCCAACCGCGGACATTCTACGCGAAACCGACTACTGCGGAGAAGTGTCAGGAATGGACCACGACAAGTTTACCGAAACGGGACTCACCCTAGAGCCAGCAACGTATGTGAAGCCACCCCTCATTAAGGAGTGCCCCGTTAACCTGGAATGCACCCTCCAACAGGTCATTAAAATTGGGGTCCATGACCTATTTCTAGGCCAAGTCATCGCCGTCCATGTGGATCAGGCAATCCTGGACGAAAAGGGACGCATAGACTATGCCAAGGCAAAGCCCTTCGTATACAACCACGGCGAATACTGGAGCCTAGGAAAAATGATCGGATTACGTCACCTCAGCAGGAAATAGCAGAATCCATATCCTAGAAGGCACCATATTTTTTGGCTGCTCTAACCATGACCTTTAAGTTGTCCATGGGCGTGTTGAGGGGAACCTCGCAGCCTGAACTCAGGATGAAGCCTCCGCCCTCAGCCGCTTTCTTTATGCATTCCCTTGTTTCCAACTCAACATCCTGGGGCTTGCCCCTCAAGATAACGGCGGTGCCCACGTTACCCATTAGGCAAATCCTTCCACCTGCAAGGCTCTTTGCCTCCTCCAAGTCAACTAGGCTGTCCACCTCAAGGACCTTTGCTTCTGTGTTAGCCATGTTTTCTAAGACTGGGCCCGTTTTTCCGCATATATGAAGGGAGGGAACAGCTCCTGTCTCTTTAATGGCGCGGAGAACCCTTCTGAGATAGGGTAACGAAAACTCCTGAAACATGTCTGGAGAGATAAGGCTGGTGGAGGCTGTAGGGTCAGCGATTACTATTACATTGGCGCCGTGCTCAGCCTTAGCTACAGCAAAGGCCTCGGAGACACAGGCTGTAATCTCGTTAAGTTCATGGACAAATTCAGGGTTTTTGATAAGGTCAAGCATTAGGCGTTCCGTTCCGTAGATAACTCCGGACAGGGTTAGGGGCCCAGGAACATAGCTGAAGAGGGGGATTTCCCCCTTAACCTTCGCCTTAAGGATATCTATAGCCTTTAGGTAAACGGGCAAGCGGCCGTCCCTCTCAGGATCAGGCAACCTTATTCCTTTCAGGTCTTTGGGGCGCTTAATGGCGACTTCCACAACGCTGGGGTTGCTATCTCCAACTATGCGGAGCCTGCAGCCCATGGCTTCGGCGACTAGGTTAAAGGAGGACTCCCATCCTACGTAAATTCCGTCATATTTCAGAAGTTCATAACCCGCCCATAGGGCCTTGGCCATGATGGACGCATCGGTCATGGCCTCATGAAACTTGATTCCTAAAAGCTGGGAGGTGGTGTAGGTAATTTGGGGAACCACAGGCACCCTATCCGCCTTGGACAGGTTAATGGCGGCCATAACCCTTTCGAGGGGCGTTACTCGATGAGTCGTGGGGCATCCCTCTCATGATTTTAACTCACAAGTGTTATTAATCTAGAGGCTAACATGACTTATATAGTGTGATAGGTTGGAAAGGCATGAGGGTGGCAGGTTTATCATCGAAAGTGGGTGTAGGACTGGAAATTTTCACCAAGGATCAGCTGTATCTGATACACTCCGCGTCCCTACGGGTGCTTCAGGAGACAGGGGTTGCAGTCTATGAGGAGGAGGCGCGCCAACTACTCTTGAACGCCGGATGCTCAGCCTCAGGGAGGGTCATCAGAATTCCCGAGCACCTGGTTTCTGAAGCCCTAAGAAGCGCCCCTAAAAGCATAACCCTAAGCGGAAGAGGGAAGGAAAAAATTCTAAAACTTGAGGATAGGCGGGTCCACTTTGGCTTGGGAAGCAACACAACAAACGTTTTGGACCTCAAAACGGGGGAGAGACGATCGGCGCGAAAAAGGGATATTGAAGAAGCGGCCAGATTGGCGGATGCCCTTCTGAACATCGACTTCGTCATGTCCCTCTGCAGCGCCTTGGATGCCCAAAAGGGGGTGGAGGACCGCCATGAAATTGAAGCCATGCTGCTAAACACGGAGAAACCCATAATTGCCATAACCTATGGGCGTGGAGGGGCCAGGGACGCCATTCAAATGGCTACTCTCATTGCGGGCGATGCTGAAACGTTAAGGAGAAACCCCATCCTAACCCTCTACAGCGAGCCCATAGCACCACTACAGCATGACGCGACCTACACGGGGAACCTCATCGAGTTCGCCAAGGCGGGGTTACCTGTAGTCTATGGGCCCTGTGATCAGGCCGGAGCCACCTCTCCAGCGACCCTGGCTGGAACCATCGTTCAAGCCAACGCCGAGGTCCTCAGCGGATTGGTGATCCATCAACTAGCCCATAAGGGAGCGCCCTTCATTCAGGGCGTCATCTCCACGGTCATGGACATGAAAACCACGATAATGGCCTATGGCGCTCCTGAATTCACCCTAATTAACGCGGGGGCAGCCCAGATGGCCCAGTGGTATGGGCTTCCCTTCTTCGGAACTGGAGGGGTTACCGATTCCAAGGTTCCCGACGCCCAAGCATCAGCAGAGGCTGCCCTTTCCCTAATCATGGCCGCGTTATCGGGAACCAATCTGATTCATGACATAGGCTATTTAGAGAGCGGTCTAACTGGGAGCCTTGAGATGATTGTCATATGCGACGAGATAGCTGGGATGGTTTCAAGGATCATGGAGGGTGTGGAGGTAAATGACGAAACCCTCGCGGTGGATGTGATAAACAAGATCGGCCCCGGCGGAACCTTCCTGGCGGAGAAGCATACCCTAAAATATTTTGAAAGGGAGCACTGGATTCCGAGGATCATGGACAGAGGGAGATACTTGTCATGGAAAAATGAGGGGCAAAGGAGCTTAAGGGACAAAGCGAGGGAGACCGCTGAGAAAATTCTAAGGGAACATCAGCCGCCACCCCTACCTAATAATATAAGGGAGGAGATCAGAAGGATAGTGAAAGGGGCAGAGAGAAAGGGGGCCTAAAGGTCATGGAAAAGGAAGAGACAATTTTGAGGGAACTCAGGGAAGCCGTTTTGGCCTACGACGAAAACAGGGCTAAGGAAGCCGCCAAACGGGCGCTGGAGACGGGAGTTGACCCCCTAAAGGCGGTGGAAGAAGGCTTGGCGAAAGGCCTGAGGGAGGCGGGCAGCCAATTTGAGAAGGGAGAAATTTTCATACCGCACCTCATGGTGGCAGCGGAAGCCATGAAGGCGGCCTTCAAAATCTTGGAGCCCGAAATCAGAAGGAGGGGCCAAGAAATTAGGGCGAGGGGAACCGTAGTTATGGGAACCATGGAGGGCGACCTCCATGACATAGGGAAGAACCTCGTTTCCCTTATGCTGGAGGCTTCAGGCTTTAAGGTCTATGACGCTGGAAGGGATACGCCCGTGGATGTGTTCATTGAAAAGGCTAAGGAAACCAACGCCGACATCATAGGCGTTTCAGCCCTCATGACCACCACCATGATTGGTCAACAACGCCTAATTGAGAGACTGAAGGAGCTGAACCTTTACGGAAGGTTCAAGGTTATGGTGGGTGGAGCCTCCGTCACCGAGGATTGGGCCAGGGAGATAGGGGCCGACGCCTACGCGGAGGACGCCATAGACGCCGTCAGAAAGGCGAAAAACCTCTTAGGGCAAGAATAACTAAAAACTCCCGCTTTAATTCTAACGCATAGGTTAAAAGTAAGTTCCGCTCTCCTTCAGCCAGAAGCATGTCAAGTTTTCTGACCACAAGGTCCCATGTACAGCGTATCCTCATGGCTAACTAATCTTGACCGCCGATAATTAATCTTTAAAAATTTCCTTTGGAATATGACAATTATTGTGTTAATACAGACGTTTCATTCATAAAATTTGTATTTTGAATTTACCTGTCATATAATTGGTGACAAGAATGAGGTTACTCCAATCATGTTTAAGGCGGCTGCGCGTTGGTCCAAGTACGGTATGGCGGGTTTTATCGCCGTTAAAGATGAACGAAGCTACATTTAGGTGGTGATCAAAATGGTAGCTGTCAAATCTAGGGCAAAGAGGATTGAAATTTCAGGGTATGCCACCCTAATCGTTGGGATAGCCCTCTTGGTGGTCACCTTTTGCAACGCCTACCTGTTCCTCATGGGAGTGCTGAAGATTCCTACCTCAGACGATCTTATGAGGGTGTTCGGTGAAGCGTTGACCCCCTTAATCGAAGCCGGTATTCGGGCCATATACCTCGGAATCATGGTTGTCATAGGCTCCATACTTACGCGGAGAGGGGTGCAAGTTATCACAAGTCCCAGTGGCGCAACTGAGACGGAGATCAAACCTGAAGTTGAGGAGGTTAAGACCCCAAAGCCCCCCACGGAACCTGTCAACCCCGCTCAATCTCAGCCAAGGGAAGAAGGTAAATGAGACAGAGCATCAGGGCGCTGGGCTGGACCGTAAACATAGCTATGATACTGGTAGCCATATTTTTAGTCACATCCGTGTATTCCATGTCTAGCACCCTCATGGGGCGCGGAATTGGTTTTGGCGGTTATGAAGCTCATGTTTCGAACGGAGTTTTAGTGCTATCTTTTCCTTTTTTCGTCAACAACACGGGCTACTACGACATATCTGAGGTAAACTTGACCACATACATTAGAGATTACAAGGGGGTACTAATCTCAACACCCACAACCTTCATTGAACGTATTGCCAAGGGTAGCCTAGTTGAGGAAACACACAACTTGTCTATAAGCTTAGCAGACATAATCACCAAGAATCTAATCCACCTGCTTCTCTATGACAGTGAAATTAAGGTGGATGCGTCAGTAGCATTTAGATACGCCTATACCTTCTCCTTTCAAATGACAATACCAAACATGTCGATGCCCTGGGGAGCCCCCTTCTACAGCCTCTCCATAGAAAGGATATCCCCATTTTACAACGGCACCCATTTTATACTTAACGTGTCTTTAGGTTTCGAGAATCACTCCTTCTTTAGCATTATCGGGACCATGAAGCTCAAATTATATAACGAGCTAGGGGAATCCTTTGGCTCTGGAACCATAGAGGTGTACGCGCCACCTGGTTCAAAATACAAGGATCAGATAGAAGTGGTTATTGATGACATCTTGAAATTTACTAAAAAGGGCTATGTGCACATCTATTTTGATGGCCTTGGACCGGTGGAGATGCCCTATGGCTGAAGAAATAAATGTAAAAAGTTTGCTGAAGAAGATTCTTCCTAGGCTCCTTAAGGCCGCGTTTTGGGGATTTATCATGGGGGGAGAAGCCCTCCTCCTATATCATATACTGGAGTTTGGTGGGCAATTCGCAAGTTTCATTCCCTCCGGCGAGCCCCTCTTCCTCACGTTCCTGGTGATCTTTGTTTCATTTGAGGTCGCCATTCAGCTCCTCTCGGGAACCATTTTCCAGTATGCTCTAGGCGTAGCCAGGGCATTGATTTCCATGGTGCTCTTGGTCTACATGACGAACGGGGGCATTATGACCATAGCCATACCCTTCGAAGTAATTACACTCCATCTCATGATAGATTTCAGGACAATCTTAGCGGTTTTCCTCCTATTCTCGCTGGTAACCGTCTTGAAAAATGTTCTTCAGGCAGTGGAGTTCCTTTTAGAGAAGGCGGAGCAGCCTATGATCCCAGCGGAAATTCCGTGAATATGTAAGAATATGCTGAAATAGAGGGTAGTTTAACTCTTCAAACCAATGACTTAACATAAGCCAATCGATTTAAGGACAGACTCTCTGCTTAATTGAGAAAAGGGAGGCTCTAATCCGCGCCTGGTTTCAAAGGATTTCAGAACTCAGGAGGTTGCGTCTCTTCAAGGTATTTTTCTTCATTGCCTTTAATCTAGGTCTCCAGATATTCAGATCGGAAAATACCCCTAAAACTCGGCTGTAACGGCGTCTCTTTAAGCCTCTGTTTATAAGATTGGAGATGAAAGAGACTCGGTTAGAAAAAAGTATGATGGGAGGGGGTAGTGTACGCACACACAATTCAAAGGAAAATCCCAATAAAGGGTAATTGAAAGGGGAACATTAAAAAGGCCCTCCACAATCTATTCATGGTTCGATAGAAAATCCCAATAAAGGGTAATTGAAGGGATTTCACATTATGTTGGAAGGTGAGCCATGTCAAACATGAGTTTGATCCTGCCCTACATCGTCGAAGACAAGGCTAGAGGAAAGTCCTTTACATATGATATGGAGGTTGCCACAATCCTTTGTTTAGCCGAAGCTGAACGAAAGAAGCCAAAGATTTGGGGCTTTTCACCGGAGAGGATCTCGTTTATCCTAAAACTGCATTATCCTCTGTGGGCGGTCCCTTGGGAAAACGGATGCCTAATTTTAGACGGCTTAAGAATGTTCTCTCACACCATTGCCTATATGAAGCCGCCAGACGTGAGGCTTTTCACTGAGGACATCCAAAGGAAAACATCTGTTCGTGGGCTATATCGAAACGCCTTGAAGAGCCATGCCCAAACCTTCAAAAGTTTCATCGCAACAATTGAAATCCCAATGGAGGCAATAATACCTAATACAAATCTGTTGTCTACCATTTCTGAATACGTTAATCAAGGGCTTATTTTGAAGGAAAACGCAGCAGGACCCTTTGCCTTGATACCGCCAGAGCTCGATGAAAAAGCGGTTTTGAAAAGGGCTGAAAAACTCATGGACTGCTGGAGACAGATTCAATCCGACATAAAGGGGCTACAGTACAGCATCAGCATCATTGATGATCAAATAAGGTTTCATGAACAGAAAATGCTTCGTGAAATTGAACAACTACAGGAAATGTATGACAGCGAAATCCTCCGCGTCAAACCCATTGTTGAAAAGCGAGTGGAACGACTGATGATGGAGCGGGATGCCAAAATCAGAAGAGCAAATAAAGCCACCGAGAGGGAATTGGAGGTTACACTAAAGGAGGTGGAAAGACAGGAGCAGAAACTGGGAAGAATGGAGCAAGGCCTAAGCAACTTTCAGAAAAGGAAGGAACTTCGGAAACGCAAAGGCGACAAATCAGGAGTTTCTCAATGGAACCGTGAAATCAAGAAATGCCAAGATAAAATCTCCGAAATAAAGCAGAAAATTCGAGACCTCTCACAACGCATTGAACGCGCCCGCAAAGAGGTTGAGGTTACAATTAAAAAACTGAATGAAGAATATCAAACAATGATCAATGAGGAAAGAAGGAAAATAGTGAATCTGGAGACTCCGCGTGACTCCGAAATTGCAGTAAAACGAGAAGAAATGGAGAAACTAGGATTAGAGGCTTCCTCCATAATAAACCTCATCGGGCAGCTCATCGAGCAAAAAAGACTGCAGGCATCCAAACTGAAGGAAATCACGATTCCATGGGGAACAGAGGCGACCACCCTGATTTACGTGCCATTCTATTTGGTTCGATACGAAACTGAAGCAAAGTCCAAGCATCACGCGTATGTGCCTATGACAGCCATGGGTTATGAGGGCATCGTGAAGAGGATTCAGAAAACAATTTGGGGCTTCAGCCTTGAGTCCCGAATCAAACTCCTTTTGCACCCACAAAAGGCATTAAAGGAAACACTCGCGGTAATCCTTATCAAAAGGATTCGGGAGGATAAGGCTTTTAAGGAAATCGTGTATGAAATGGGTTGCTCCAACAACCTTCTGAACACCCCGAATTTCAGGGAAGCCCTGGCCAAGGGGATGGAAGAATTAAGAAATGAGGGTTGGGTCAGCTCAGAGGAGAGGGATGCCATCCTAAACACTTTCTCTCTCCATTAACCAAACTTCAGCCTTGCTAATAGTTATAAAACTCGAACAGTATAAATTTCTATCGAAGGGATGCAGATGGTTGTCGATGATAGGTTGGTGGAGCGAAAGCTTCTGTTGAAGAGGGCCTTTCCACGAATTGAGCTGTTTGAGATCGGTAAAGAATTGAACATTCCGTATTTCAATCGCTTTATGAGCGGCTGGGAAATCGATGAGGATGAGGCATCCCTTGAAATCGCATTAAACATTGGCGACGCTCAGCTTAAGGAAATTTTTGATAAACACGCGCCTCGTGGCTGGGCAGTGTTTAGGGGCAAGCACTACACCTTTGAAGATGGTCATCTGCGCCTCGATGGGTCATGGAGGGTGATTCGAGCCAATCTTTATCAAGCCAAGAAGAAGTATGGAAAAACCTGTGTTGCCATTTTAAGGGCGATGGTCGAAACTGGTGGAAGCTGCAGCTTAAAAGAACTCAGGAAAAACTTGAGGCAAGGGGTTGATCCCTATCCTATTTTGGCGGAGCTTGAGCGGTTAAAGGTTGTTGACACATCCTATAAGGGCGACCGATATCAAGAGTGGAAGCTACTAGAAGAAATCTCCCCATTGATTCAATCAGAGCTTGGGATAGCCTTACCCAAGCCTCCAGCCCCAGAGATAGCCTTACCCACAACACCCTCAGTTGAGATTGAAAAAGAGGACTACGTTCAAGAGGAGCGCCAAAAGGTTACGATGATGGACAATGAGCTCGATGAATCTATAAATGAATTATTTAAGCGCCGGCTAAACGCAACGGTCAAGTTTGGAAAATCCTTCTCGGTTGCCTCTTTGGCAGGCTACCTCCAAAACCTCTTCGGACCCATCCTATACTTTGACAGCCTGCTCAGCATCATTCAGCAATACGGGCTGGCAGATGTGGAAATTGTTCATCCTCAGGGAAAAACCGGGATGCGAACGGGCTGGTCCCTGGCCTTATTCGGTGAGCCGGGCACAGGGAAAAGTTTCTCCACCAGGGACATGGTTCTAGGCAGACCGGAGGCGAAAATTCCCGCGCATGGAATCCCTGGCAGAAACCGCTATTGCGGCGGCATCACACCAGCACGCTTCATCAGAATAGGGCAAGCGTATGTTAACCGAACTTTCAACTTTGTGGTTCCGGAATTCAACGACTGGTTCCGATACTCAGGGATGGTAGATGTGCTAAAACTTGCCATGGAGCGTGGCGAAATCAAATACGAACTCCATAAGGAAGTGATTGGGCCATACCGCTTTCAATCCTTCCTTAGCGTGAATTACAACACGGCAGTTTTCGGCAGGGGCTACGAGATAACTATCAGTGATCCCAACTTCAACGCTATTGAGGACAGAATGGTTTGCCGCTTACACCGCCTCACCAAGCAGCGCTTCACCGAGATTGCTCAAAGTCAAATGAAATTAGCCCTAGGAGAAATCGACATCGAAAAGGGGGCCCAAAACATCCGAGACCACGTTACATTATTGTACGCCATTGAAACGAGGCATCCATTGGTGAGGGAACAGTTTCCATATAAGCCCGTGATGATCACTCCACAAGCCTACAGCATGATTAAGACCGCCAGGGAAGCCATCCTAGAAAAAATCCCCCACGAGGTTGTGAAGTTTTCGGCACGCCTAGAAGACCGAACCATCCGATTCGCCTGCGCCGCCTCCATCCTCAACTACTTCCACTCCAACCTAGACTACATACCAGTAAGTGAGGAAGCTCTCAAATACGCCATACAACTCTATGTGGAAGAGGCGTCGGTGAGGTCACATGAGGAATTTAAGCCTGAAGAAATCTTAGAAAAACTAATCTAAAACATGTTTTCTGTGAAAGCTTAATAGCGAAGTTTATTTTGTCACTTATGTGCAGAATTAGCCGTTGAGGCGGCTTTAGATTCCTTGGGGCTAGGGGCTAATTATCTCCTCCCTTTCCTTTTGCCTCGCCAAAATCATCAACCTTGTCGATGGCTTTTAAGTTCATTTAAGGGTTTTTATGTATCCCTCTTCTAGGCGTTCTATCTGTCCCCTCCTTTCCAATGAGACTAGGAGGGCATCCACATCCTCCTTCCTAAGTCCAAATTGGTCACCAGCCACGCGATAGATGTCCTCAGTTTTTGCCCTCTCTAATCCCTTGATCAAATCCATCAGGTTTATGGTCTTTAATAGTTCCTCGGGAGAAGTGAGGGAGACGGGCCAAACCCTCTCCAACAAGAACAGGAGAATCATGGCTTTTTCATCGCTCTCCTTGGATAAGGTGACCCAGTATTTTCCCGGCGCCCTCTTTCCTGTTGCCTCTTCATAGGATTTGATTTCGAAATGCTCTCGAACTACGGCGGGAATATCCTCCATGCTTTCCACTACCTTTCGGTGTATCTGATCCCTCTCATCCGCTTGTGCCAATGATATCACATCGTAGAGCAAGCCCCCTATCACACTTTTCTGAAAAATCATGGTGTTCCCTTCGAGTTGGGCGAAGCGCCTTCCTGGTGGACACTTCAGGGTCCTCACCATAACCTTGCCCAACTCCTTATCTGAACAAACCTTGAAGAGCCATTCCCCTGTGAGAAAATCTCTGACCCGATAGAAGCGGACCCTCCCCTCCCGCAGCTGTCGCAGGCTTAGATCAAACCATGCGTCTTCCGGTCTCTCCTCAATTCGAGTGATCTTAATTTCCCTTAAGGACTGCAATGAAACACCAACCTTGAAAAACCCTAGCCACAAACTGCTCCATAGCAATCACAAAACACAAAGCATCAAAAAATATTTAAGAGTTACCCAAGAATCCCAAATTTTATTGCGTGTTTACGCTGTACGTTTGCAAAGGGGCTTCTCCAAAATTTATATGGATATAACTCCATTATCTTTTTCGGTGGCTTAAATGGATAGGGTTGGGGTTCTGGTTGTCTCCTACGGTTCCAGGGAGGCAGCCATGGTGGACGCCCTTTCCCGCAGCACGAATTATCGTGTGGAGATTTTTGTGGCCGATAAGCAGAGGAATCCCTTTAACGCCCAGAGGGCGGTGGTGCAGACAGTTATTCCCGACCTTAATGTGGAGGAGATCAGTAGGTTTGCCAAGAAGTATAGGGATAGGATTAACTTTGGGATTGTCGGCTCTGAGAAACCCATAATTGACGGCGTCAGGGACCTATTGGAAAAAGATGCGGGCATCCCCATGATCTGCCCCACCCAAGAGTACGCCATAGAAGGAAGCAAGGTGGCCCAGCGGCATCTCTTCCAAGAAGTGGCGTCGGAGGTAAACCCGCGGTTTAGGGTTTTTGACCCCAAGGACTACAAGGATTTATCAATGGCTAAGAGGGATCTTTGGGGATGGTTAGATGAACTCAAAGATCAGGTGGCGGTGAAGCCTGACAGACCTGCGGCGGGGAAGGGCGTCGGAGTCTGGGGCGACCACTTCAACACCTGCGAAGAACTCTTCGATCATTTCCGAGCCAATTTTGAGCAGGGTCCAGTGATCGTGGAGGAAAAGATTGAGGGGGAGGAGTCCAGCTTCCAGGCCTTCTGCGATGGAAAACATCTGGTGCCCTTGCCCGAAACGCGGGACTATAAGAGGGCCTTCGACGGTGACAAGGGCCCTAACACGGGGGGAATGGGCTCCTACAAGGACGCGGGGGATTGGCTACCCTTCATGACCCCCATCGACATGGAAAAGGAAATTGAGGTTATGGAGAGAATCTTTAGGAAGCTTAAGGGTAGGGGAAGCAACCCCGGTCTGCGCGGCATGCCCTTCTATGTTGCCTTCATCCACACGGGCAAGGGACCCATGATCCTGGAGAATAACAGCCGACCCGGAGACCCCGAGATAATGAACCTCCTGCCCATAATGAAGGATGACCTCGTTGACGTCTGTTTTAAGATCCTTGACGGAAACCTGAAAAGGGTGGAATTTGAGGACGAGGCTGTGGTGGTGACCTACAAGGCGCCCCCGAACTACGGCGGATACATGAACGTTTTCTCCAACCTTGTGAACTTGGAAGAGGTCGGTAAGCCCGTGGACCTAAGTGGAGCCCATAAACTGGGCGAAAAATATGGGGCAAAAATCAGGGTTTATCCTGGCTCCATGGAGTTGAGAAACGGAGAAACCTACACTCTGAAGTCGAGGGCCGTTGCTGTGGTCGGTGTTGGCGATGATATTCAGAGTGCCAGGCAGATTTCCTTAGAAGGTATCGGGGCCATTAAGGGGGGTTCCCTCTGGTACCGAAAGGATGTCGCATCTAAGGAACATATTCAGAAAAGTATTGATCACATGAAAAGGTTGAGGGGTTTCCAATGATAAGCGCCCAGGCTTTACGGCAACTCCAAGTAAAGGACCAAAGGATCTTCATTTCTGACTGCGAAGGCCCCATTTCTAAGAACGACAACGCCTTTGAACTTTCAACCCATTTCATTTCCAACGGGGATTCCTTCTTCGCTTTGGTAAGCAAATATGACGACGTTTTGGCGGATGTGGTGAAAAAGCCCTATTATAAGGCTGGAGATACCTTAAGGCTTATCCTTCCCTTCTTAAAGGCCTATGGGGCCACTAACGAGACCGTAACGGATTATTCCTCAAAGAACATCCTGCTGGTTCCAGGCGCCATGGACACGTTAAGGTTTGTTAAAGAGGTTATGCCCTCCTTCATTGTCAGCACTAGCTATGAGCAGTATGTATCCGCCCTCTGCAACCTCACTGGCTTCCCCTTCAAAAACGTTTACTGCACCAGACTAGACTTGGACAGATACCAAATCAGCGAAGAGGAAAGGGGTCGCCTCAAGGAACTTGGGAAAGAGATTGCTGCCATGCCTATGATTGAGATACCGGAAGGGGTGGAATCCCTAGGCGACTTTTCTCCGGGCGATAAAAAAACCATAGGGAGGCTGGACGAAATCTTCTGGGTGGAGATTCCAAAGATGGGGGCGGGCAAAATGCTGGAGGAAGTTAATCCCGTGGGCGGTTATGAGAAGGCCAACGCCCTAGGCGACATCGTTAAGAAACTGAATAGTCGCCTGGATAAGGCCATGTATGTGGGGGACAGCATCACGGATGTGGACCCCCTTCGCCTAGTGAGGTGGATGGGGGGCCTCGCCGTCTCCTTTAATGGCAACCGATATGCCATACGGGAAGCCGAGATCGCCGTCCTCTCAGAAAACACCATAGTAACCTCCATCCTAGCAGATGTTTTCAACAAATACGGCAAGGAGGGCGTCCTCCAGTTGGTGGAAGGATGGAGTTATTCCGCCTTGGAAGATTATGTTGATTCCACGTTAAGAAAAAGCCTAATCAGTCTATATCCTAGGCGGCTTCCCCAAGTGGAGAGGATAACAGATGAAAACAGGGAAAGACTATCGAGGGAGAGTAGCGCCTTCAGAAAAACAGTTAGGGGAGAAGCCGTTGGGAGACTTGGATGATTTGTTACAATTAGGTTTTGGAGGAACCTGAATGGTGGAAATTGAGGACACCTACTGCGAAGCCTTCGACGGCCTATACGCACGAATATTTATCACGGCGAAAAATGAGGAACTTTTACGGAAGGCTGCCTGCGGAGCCACAGCTCTGCCCTCCACGGTCTTCGGCAAATCCGAGGGGGGCGTAGAAAAATGGCTAAGCGAAGGGGAGACGCCGGATGGACGAAGAGGGGCCATCATCCAAATCTGGGTGAACTACGGGAAAAGGGCGAAGGCCCTTTTAGAAGACGAGTTGGGTTGGCGCATACGCCAAGGCATCCTAGTGGTGCCCACCACCGTGGTCTTCAACGCCTTGGACTCTGATGAGAAGATTGACATGATGGCGAAGGTAGGCCACTGCGGAGACGGCTACGAGTACGTGGAAGAGTACCTTGGACGGGAGGTAATCAATATTCCCATCATGATGCCCGACTTCAGAATAGAACGCTATTTAGGCTACAAACGCGGCATAGCAGGCGGCAACATCTGGCTCATGTGCACCAATGAGGACATGGCGCTGGAAGCCGGGGAAAGGGCCCTAAAGGCCATAAGCAAGGTTGAAGGCGTTATCACCCCCTTTGACGTCTGCTCCGCGGGGTCAAAGCCCGAAACCAAATATCCAGAAATAGGTCCCACTACTAATCATCCCTACTGCCCAAGCCTGAGAGATAAGATAAAGGAATCCAAGGTGCCAGAGGGCGTTAAAACCATCCCAGAAATCGTGATCAACGGCATATCTCTGGACGCGGTGAAGGAGGCCATGAGAAATGCCATCCTCAGCATCAAAGACCTAGAAGGGGTAGTAAAGGTTTCCGCGGGCAACTACGGAGGAAAACTCGGAAAATATCATATCTATCTCCGCGAATTAGTGTAGCCTTGTTTGTGTGCGCGGAATTATGGTAGACCCCTCTATTTGGTTAACCATCGGGTCTGGCTTGCTAATGCCTAGCTCCCTTACAAGCTCGCACATTGCCATCACGTCTAAGGTTTTCTGTTTCTCTGGTCATTTACTACGTATTTCCCGTACTGCGCAAGTCAAGAAGTTTATCTAGCTTTCTAACTGTTTTCCCATTCTCCTATAGAAGCTCTTCATGTCTTCCTCCAAGTCTTCTATGTCGTATTGAGCAGGTATTTTCCTCTGCTTCAGGTATTCCATCATCTCCCTTACGCTTACTCCTGCGTCCATGGCAGCCCTTTCCAGAGTTATGGAGCCCTCAGCGTAAAGTCTGGCGGAGTACTCCTTCTTCCAGTCCGTTACAGCCTTGTAAAGTAGCTTTCTCAGAACCGTTGAACGGTCTGCCTGCTCCACGCTCTCTATCTTCTTTATGTCTGATACCAATGCTTCAGGTAATCGTGCGGCAACCATCTCTTCCTTCTTCATTTCACCACCATCTTCGCCCTTTTAATTACATCGGTTATGACATCTGTAGATATCCATGTCACCCGCGTCAGCCTGGCTAAGTCCTCGACCAACTCATCATAGCTGATAAGGTTTTTGACGAAGGCTTCGTACAAGACCATAACTGTGCTAGTGTGTTCTAAACCCCAACCCTTTGCTAAAGCTCTGGCTTCTTTATCATCAAGAATCACAGGTATCTCCTTGTCTTTTGCAAGGGTTAAGGCTCCAGCTTCACCGAAACCAATCCTTAACTCACTGACTAACCCTTGCGTGATTTGATTTTGTCTTCTTGTTAACTCTGTCACTTTGATCCAACCCTCGTTAATAGCCCTCTCAATCTCCAGGGCATCAAGCGCCCCAAGCTCCTTTCCCTTATCCACACTTTCAACCTTTACAAACGGCGAGATAAGCACCATGCCATAGAGGTCCTTCAACAGCTTTAACCTCCCAATCTTAGCCAAGGCGATTATGGGCGACGTGTTCGATGCTATTGGCATAATTATTACTTAGCGTACAATTATTTAAAGTTAACATTAGTTAAAAACGTTAACAAAATAGCATGATAATCGGCAAAGTTTTTACTATCGTAGGCCGCTGAGTAGGGGCTCCTTCATAATAGTTTATTAACGATTCTTACGTTTGTTTCCAGTTCGTTTAGGCTCTTCATGCCTACGGAAACTGAGTGAACGTAAGGTAATTTGTAGACGTAATTGAGGGCTGATTCTACGTTGTCGGCCAGTTTTCCTCTGGCGAGAGCCTTCATTAGATATACGGCTTTTCCCGCTTTGTATATCCTCCTGGTTGCCCTCTCCATCTCCTTTAGGCTTCCAGTCATTCTCAATCCTGCCTTGTTTAGAACTGTTAAGACGACTTCAATTTCAGGGATGTCTGCTAATGCCCATGTCATGTGGGCTGAGTGGGTTGACAGACCTACTGCACGGATCAACCCCTTCTCCTTTGCTTCAAGGATTGCTCTAAGGGCCCCTGGACGGTCCTTAAATTCTTGGATGCTGTCGACGGCGTGGAGCATAAAGATGTCTATGTAAGGGGTTTCCATCTCTTGAAGAGACCTCTCAATGCTCTCCTCCACGTCTCTTCCCTCTTTGCCATAGGTTTTGGTTGTGATGACTACCTTGGAACGATCCAAACCTTTGAGGGCCTCTCTGATGCTCGGATGGGCTCCATAATCATCCGCTGTATCCCAGAAGTTCAAACCAAGTTCATAAGCCCTCTTAAGCAAAGCACCGCCAAGATCGGCGTTACCATAGAAATCCCCGTAATCGGTTCCAACACACAGCCTAGAAACTTCCAACCCAGTCTTTCCAAACTTCACCTTACGCAACCTAAACACCAAAGATCGTTTATCCCTCAACGGATATAAATTCCTTCGCTTACTCCAGCCCCCAACTTAAAACTTTCTTGGGAATTATGGCTAAGAGAATCTCTTCACCCCCAATAATGGGGTATTCCTGCTCCCACTTAGGATATTTTCCATAGATGAGCCTTCTTCCTAACTCGTATTCTTCTCCCTTTTCCAAAACCTTCGCAACGCCCTGAACGATAACGCCCCTATTCTTCTCCCAGCTAAGATATTCATCCGCCACAAAGGCCACCCTCCTGTTCTCCATAATATTTCTCACCTTCTTAGAGTCTCGACCGGTATGGATGAAGATCCTTTCAGGGTTAGAGGCGTAGCAGATAGGTGCCAGATGCGGAATCCCTTTCCTTGAGGCCGTGGCCAGCCTACCCACCATCTGTTGTTCAAGGTACTTCGCTTCCTTCGGGGAAAATTGGACCAAATCTTTCACCTCCTATCTATAAGGTCATGTCGCCTTCAATAATATAAGGTATCATAAGCCCTTACAGCGTGTTTCACAGCCTCCGTTCTTTTTCCTTGTTGGATAAGCGATTTGGCAAGTTCATACTCCTCTTTCGCTTTCTGCAGGTCTTTTCCTCCTGAAATTTTAATCAGGTGCCCTGCCAGAAGGAGTATCTCATCCAAGAAAGTGTAATTCAGGTAATCAAGTTTTTCGTAGTGTTCGATTCTGTCCCACAGATCTTCAAATGGTCTTTTTTCTTTGGAAAGTTTAGCCAATCTTTGTCCAGACACGTACAGTCCATCTAACGCTTCCTGAAAGTTGAATCTTGAAACAGGAGAGGGATCTACGCCTCTTATCTGCCTGTGATAGAAGAAGCTGTAAATGGACTGGACAGCTAAACACAATCCTTTACCGGTTCCTCCAGCGATTGAGATTCCAAGGGCATACTTTCCGTTAGCATTAGGAATCCTCACGGTGTCCATGAAATCTTTGGTTAAGCCGTTAATGTCGCCATAATAAACTGGAGCGCCGATAACTAAGGCATCTGCCTCCCCACATAGCCTGCTCAGTTCTTCAGGGCATCTGGCTTCCTCCGTGTAGAATGGAACCTTGTAATCTATCAGATACAACTTTTTAGTTTCAACACCTGTTGATTCTACTCCTTCCAAAGCCCGAGTGACCAGCTGGTCAGTTAAACGCCCTTTACGGGGACTGCCAACAATCCCGAGAATCACTTTCATCACCTTACAACTTCTACTACATCATGAATATTTAACTTAGGTCCCTTCGCTCTTAATAATGATCAATACCCATACCCTCTTCAACTGAGGGGCCTCAGTACCTAACGAAATGTATTTGTTTAAAGAAGTCTCATCTAACCGCGCCTATGAAAGTAGCTTTATTCTGGCTTTGTTGAGGCCATAGGGTACGAGGTGGAAGGTTTCTGTCCAGTTAAGTTCGTCTGAGAAGGTTTCTGGTCCGACGAAGACGGGTTCCCCAGCCTTATGGTGATGAGGACCTAACAGGTTTCGTAGACTGTTGGTGAGCTGAATTTCGATGGTATTTTTTCCCTCCTTTAGGAAATCGGTTATCTCGACTTTGTGGGGCTTTATGAAGATGTGTCCGGCTTCCTTCCCGTTCACTAGGACCGTGGCAACGACCGTGTTTAGGCCGTCGATTTCCAGCACAGCCCTTCCCTTCGCCTTTGGAATTTCCACCTTCTGGATTAGAGAGATGGCACCCGCGAAGAAGGGATATCCCTGATAGACCAGATTCCCAGACTTGAGGCTTTCGGGCTCCTCTATGAGGGCGAAACTCATGTCCCCAAGGTTTTCCACCCTAAAGTCTCCAGCAATGTAACAGCTCTCAATCTCTGTTTCAAAGTCCGTTTTTCCAGCGGTTTCAATGGTATTCCTTCCCCTTTTCACCAGTTTCCCTACGCTGATCTTCTTGAAAGTCGTGTCCACCCAGTAGCCGATATCCTCATACTTAATTTCTTGGGCGTTGACCTTTATGGCATACTTTTCTGGGCTTTCCAGGACGAGATAAATTTGCCTGCCTTCCGTGGTTTCTATTTTGCTCCCAAACTCATACTGCACGCTGAAGTTTAGGCCCACCCCCGCCCGTACCAGGGTTCTTTGGACCTTCCAGATTGGGAGGGGTTCACCGTATTCGCCATCCTCCAGTTTCACTCGGCCATGATCCAGGGTTAAGGCGTTAAAGTCCAGCCTCTTATAACTCCATTCGTCACCTAAAGGTATTTCACGGATTTTTTCAGCCTTTGCAGCCTTAGGAGTTACAGCCTTCCTTTTCGGGTCTAGGACTATTAGGTGGGAGCCCACGGGAGGAAAGTCTAGGTTAAAGACGACATACCCATCCTCAGATCGGCTTGGAACTTGGCTGACTTTTCCCGTGAAGGAGTTCCACTCCTCCACCTCGCCGGCTCCTCGGAGTTTAACTGTGGTTTGGAACCCCTTTTCCGTGGAGGTGTTGGCCAAGAATAGGATTTGCTGGTCTCCGTCTTGCCTTAGGTGGTACCAGACCTCTTGGGCTTTTTCACCGTTTGCGCCGCTGATTTCAACTCTGGGGGGGATGGGTTCCAGCGCCTTGGCCAGGGCTTCTTCATCCCTGTCCTCTATTATGTGGGCTTTACTCAGGACTTTCTGAATCTCCCTTGACTTCTGTCCATCTATTAGGTGGGGTGTGGGTTTTAAGGCGATGAGTTTTCCACCACCGTTCACATACTTCCAAAGAAGGTTGAAGGTGTTTCTGGAAAGGGTTATGGTGGGGGGCAAAATCACTGCGATGTACCTTGATTTACCGATGATGAGAGATGAGCCTTCCACTTTTCCGTGGCCCTTCATGACCTTTTCGTCGCCCAGTTCGTAGTCTCTATGAAGGTTCAACAGGGTCTTTACAAGCCATTCGAGGGAGCCGTTGAGCCTTTCAGCGGGCTTGAGGTTTAGGGGCGTGTAGACGGCCCAGGCGCTGGCTATGGGATGTAGGACCAGCGTGTCCATGGTCCTTTTGCCTCTGCTGAGGGCGTAGCTTAACCGCGCAAAGTAGTCTTCTATTAAACGGTTATATTTCCACCAGGGCTGCTGGTAAAAAATGTTGGGCGGATAGTCTCGTTTACGGAGACCCCGCATGGTATAAAGCGACAAGTGATGATTAAGGAGGTTAACGCCCAAGATGTACTCCCAATCGCCGATCCACTTCCTGCCATCAAAGGAGAAGGATTGGGCGCTACAGCCGTAGGTTTCGGAGAGAACCCTCTCCTTGCCCAGCTGCTCGGCGACGCTGCTGACCTGCTTCACAGTTAGGGGGTGATCAATGTTCCTTCCCAAGTGATCTATGCCTGGAACATGCATAAACTCATAGTGGGGCATGGCGGCTCCAGCGCACCGTATCTGGCTGGTAAGGGTGTCCTCAGCCAAGTAGTGGCCCGTGTACCTTAGCCCATGCTTCTCGCACCAGTCGAACAACTTTTTAGTATAGGCCTCAAGGAAAAGGTCTGTTACTGCTTCCCAATAGTCGTATCGAACCTTCATGTAGTCGCCCACATCCAAGAAGAGGCTTGGAAGGTGATCCCTAACGTCATAGCCCTTCCTCTTCTCAAAATACTGGGGAAAATCCTTAGTCCAAGGCAGGGCGTAAACGGGGTGCTGAGCCCTCCGTTGTCCCGGCACCCCTGGGGCGATGTGGGGCTCGTCGGTGAATATGCCAGGGATCGCGGAGCCGAACCACTTGCCCACCCGCTCGTAATAGGCGTCATAGGTGCTCCTTACGAAGGTTTCCACGGCCTTGGGGTTCAGGTTGTCTATGTAGTTGTAGCCTCCGTACCACTCCTCGCCGATGGCTGAGGTGAAAAGGTTAAAGTACACGTAGGTTTTTCCCTGCTCTTCCTTCTCTCCCCTTAGTACAGGCTTTAAGTTCTCTGGTCTCCCATCCTCCAGGTCACACTTAAAAATTCTTATGGCGTCCTCCACCTCATCGAGTCTGCCGCTCATCCACATTAGGAGGGCTTTTCCGCGGTAATCGGCGCTTTTGGCGGGAACGATTCCTCCGGCGAAGCCGCTGGGCCACTTGTCCTCGTCGTAGAGCCAAGCCCCCATGCCCCGCTTCTCCGCCTCTTTAACACAGGTCTCGATTCGGTCCATCCACTCCTCCGTCATGTAGGGCGTAACGAGGCCTTCCCTGGAGTGCATGAAGAAGCCTCCCCAGCCCTTCTCGTCCATCTCGGCGATCTGCCTTACGAGCTCCTTGTCCTCAAGCCTGTCGTTCCAGGACCAGAAGGGCACCCCCCTAAATTCCTTCCCAGGACTCCTAAAATCCTCCAACTTCATGAAATCTCACCCAATCGTAAACACTAGAAAGTATTTATGTTCTCAAGGTGGTTTAAGCTTTAACTGGGGTCTACATTTGTTACCCAGAAACTTCGGAGGCACTGCTTAGCAGTTAGGCTATGTCGGTTCGTCCTATCCATTCCCTTTTCTTTTTGAGGTAGTATCTGTAGTTTTCGAAGGACACCTCGGGCGGGACCCGGTGGTCCACGGTTAGTACGTATCCTCCTTGCCCTAGTAAGGGAGTAAGTCTCTTTAATTCCGCGTCAATTGCGTCTTTTCCGTTCATGAGGGCGAGCTTGTTAACGCCTCCCAAGAGGAGAACCTTCTTTCCAAATTTTTCCCTGAGTTCGTAGATGTCGGTGTGGCGGGCCTCTAGAGGGAACATGCAGTTTATTCCTCCCCTAAGCCAGCCTGGGACGAGTTCATGGATTCTCCCGTCGCAGTCAAGGACGTTTATGTTCACGCCGTAATCCTTCAGGCGGTCTGTGACCTTTTTGTATCGGGGAACCATGAACTCCTCGAAGTGGTCCACGGACAGAAGAGGGCCCATATTGTAGCACATGTCCTCCCACCAGCTGGCGAAGTCCACCTTAACCAACCTTAAGGCCTTGTCCATGATTCTGATCCAGAGTTCCGTTAGGGTGTCCATCATCTCAGCAACCCAGTCGGGGTCCCTATAGAAGGCGATGGAAATGTTCCTTACGCCCATCCAGTTTCGGAGCCAGCCGTAGAGGCTTCCAACACTTATCCCTAGTGGATAATCACGCTCCTTGTAACTTTCTGCCACCTCATCCCAGTTTAGGGGAAAGCGGCCAGGGACATCCGGATTGAAGAATGGCTTAAGCTTCTCCCAATCCTCCCTATTTTTCAGTGGGTGACGGGTGTAGTGTGGAACCGAAGAGGTGTCTGTTGGGCGTATGTAGATGCCTCCCATGCCGTCATCCATGATGGCTCTATTCCCCTTCTCTTCAATTATCCTCTCGGGTAATGTTGGCCATAAACCGCTACGGATTGGCAGCCATTCGCCACAATCCCACCCCTCTAACCCTAAGTAAATTTCAATGTCTCTATTGGTTTTCTTTTCTAGCGGAAGCCCTTCCCTGTGCCATCTGTCCATGGTTTCGGTCCAGTATCCAAACTCGTAGTCTGGAACTCTATCCACCTCCTTGAACTGGAAAGTCCGAAGGAACCGTTGTTTATGATCCAAGAGGCATACCTCCCTAAAAGAACATGTTACAATGAGATTAAATATTTAATTCCTTTTCTATCCGTAATTTACGGGAAAGGTGATACTGTGGGAACCAAGGATTTGGAGCTTGAAGGAATCTTAAGGACTTTGCAAGAATGTCGTGGTGTCCTAGCCCTAAAGGTTCTATCCGAGGAGGAGAAGAGAGAAATCCTTGACACTGAGGGCAGGGTGGAGGAGAAAATCGTTTTCGGCATGTGTAAGTCCCTAAATAAGGGTTTGAGGGAAGCCCTCCAAAGGGAGTTCACCGTTGCCATGGTCATCCAAACCTCAGAGTTCCAGTATCCCCACCACCCCTACATGAGCATGGTCTGTGGCGATCAGGTTGTAGGCGAACTAATCAGGGACGAGAAAAGGGTTGAAGAGTTGAGAAAAACCCCAGGTAACCTCTTCCTCTGGGAGAACTTCGTGGTCTACATGAAAAAGCTTCCCAGAAACCCAAAAGAAAGGGACGAGATGCGAGTAGTGTACCTTCCCAGGGAGCCCCTTCAACTTAAGGAACTACCCTGTACTGAAAACAGCGTTTTCGGAACCCCCTCAACCGAAGGCGACACCCTAATAAAGAGAATTTTGACCATCCAGTGTAAAGAACCTACAGTCGGAACATGTTTAGTGGGCTTTAATATTAAGAAATAGTTTTATTGATGGTCGGGCGGGCAGGATTTGAACCTGCGACAGTCCGGTGTCTGTACGCTCGGCAGGCTGATCTACGCCCACCAGAGGGTAGGCGTCTACAGCGTCTCCGCCAACCAAGATGTGGGCTGGCTCGGAAGCTCTGCCAAGCTGAGCTACCGCCCGCGGGAAAATCAAGGGGTCAAACGGATATATTAACTTAACTTAAGTTGCCGCGGATCTACCCATTGAAGCCCTTTAACATTGTCATAGTTTTCGTCGGTCGATATTATCGTGTGATCCGGCACTTGAGCACTTAGGGTAGTGGCAGCGTAAACAGCGTCGAATATGGAGGTCATCCTACAGGTGTCCATAATACTCAGCGCGGTTAAGTATATCATGGCATCCGGATTAACATACTTCAAATTCTTAATGGTGGCGATCTTCGCCTCGTCCGCCAGAATCACGGAGAGAGGCGCATAATCAGAAAAGACGTAATAGATTTCATGAAAAACTTCGGTGGACGCCTGGACAGGGCTTAATCGGCCGTCTTCAATGGCATTAATTAATGCGTGAGCGGTCCCTTTTAGCCAGTCCTCCTTCTTTATATAGGCGATAAACAGGTAGGATTCCAGGAGCAAGGCTATCACCTACACCGGCTGGCGCCGCCTCATCTTCACCCTTGCTTCTTGTTTAGCCTTCTCCTCAGCCCCCTCCTTTAACTCGGGTATAGATGCCTTAACCTCTATCTCAATGACTTTTTCAGGAACGGGAACAAGCAAAAGGGACGAACCGTAGGGTATAATTATTGCCTTCTCCGCCCTGAACGCCACCTCCTTCGGAATGTACACCCTTCTTTGGGAATCAACCTTTGCCACAGCCAAAACTTTTTCACCATATTAAAATAATTTATGGAAAAATATAGAATTTTCGGAAAAAAACTCGGCGCAACTTACGCCGAGTTTTTCTCTCCAATAATCTACACAAAATTTTACACATTCATAAAGTTAACATGGCGAGAAGGACCGCTATTTGGAGCAATAAGTCTTAAATTAAGCCTTAAATGTAAAGCCCATGGAGGACTGAAATTAGGATGAAGGTTGGAATCCACGCAGGCAACAAGGACATAAATGAATTGATCCAATATTGCAGTAAGACTGGGGTAGATCAGCTTTGTCTGGCCTGCTCGTCCATAAGGGGTTACGATGAGAAGGGCTATCCTGACTTGGATGCCTTAAGGGAGGTTAAGGGCAGGCTTGCGGACGCGGGTATCGGTGTTCCAGTTATGGTTATCAGCAAGTGGCCGAGCCCCGAAATGTTGCTCGATAAGCCTGAAGCCCAAGGGGAGCTGGATAACCTAAGTCGGACCATAGAGTGCTTAGGGGAAGCCTCCGTGGGCACCGCTCTCCTCTACTTACAGTTGGACAGACCAAAGGAGAAGGCGGAGGAGGCCCTATACTGGGAGCGACTTCTGGAGTTCTTCCGAAGGATTGTGGACGTAGCGGAGAATTCACAGGTAAAGATAGCGAATCACGCCTACTACCTTCCCCACAAGCTGGTTAAGAACTCTGAAGGCCTAAGGAGGATCCTGGAAGCCGTTCCCAGCCCCTACAACGGCGTCACCTACTGCCCCGGACTTTACCAATCTGGAGATGACGTTTACAAGACCGTTCCCCTCTTCGGAAAGAAAATCTTCTTCGCCCACGCCAGAGACCTAAGAAAGAGAGGGGAGGAGTTCGACGAGGTCTTCCTTGGAGAGGGGGACATAGACATCCCAAGGGTCCTTCGCCTCCTGCAGGAAGTTGGGTATAGAGGCCTAATCTGCCCCGAGCACCTGGGCCCTCAAAAGGTACCTGGGGAGAATCTACAGGCCCGCGCTGTTACATACCTTAAAGGACTGCTGTCCCCCAATCGTTAATGAAATATCCCCCTTTATGCTCGTTTCTAATTGAAGGAAGATTACCGTGAAGGAAAACATTGATCAACTTTGCCTAAAGCTTCGACATCTATTAACGGAGGCGGTATAGACGAACCTGGTGGGGCAGCGTCACAGACCCATTTCATCACTAACTTCCTGCAGGGATTTTAAGGTCAGATAGAAGAATTCTTCGAGGGGCAAACCGATTTCTTCGCAGATCCTTATTAGGTTTCTAAGGTAGGGCCTATGCTTAAGGTAGGCGAAGGACTCGTCTTTAAACTTGTCTTTCAAGGTGTCAAACGTAATTTGGGACAACCTCCTATTCGGCATAACAGCTGCCGTGGCTACGATAAAGTTTGAAATGGCGTCGGAGGCGATGAGGGCTTTGTCTAAAACGCTTTCAGCTTTTATCCCGGTCCTATGGTCATGGGCTCTAATGGCGTGCAGGCCTTCCTCTGAAAGTTTTCCCTCCAACATTTCTGAGGCAACTAAACCATGCCTGCTCATGTCACCCTCAATCTTATCCCAGTCAATGTCGTGTAATAAACCAACCAGCTCCCACTCCCTTTCATCCATGTGAAGCCGCTTGGCAAGGCCCTTCATTACAGCAGAAACAGCAATCATGTGCCTTCTCTTATCCTTTTGTGAAACCTGCTCAGCGAGAAGTCGAAGGGCCTCTTGTTTAGATAACATGAAAGGAACTAAATCCCCCTGACTTAAAAATTTGCACAAAAGATAGAGTATGAAACGCCTAAATTCCAGTCTGAGCAGTTACGGTTGTGGTCCCGTTACGAGATGGCCTGCCTGCTCGGCGGATTCCTCGAAACTTTAGGAAAACTCTACGGTCTTAAAATTAGGATTTTCTAAAAAGGCTTTGATGAAAAGTTACTATTCCTAGCCTTGAATGGACATTTAATTCCCTTTTGGAGGTTTTCTAGGGCTGCGGCGACGATCATGGGGAAGGCTATGGTTGCATCGCAGATGACGGTTACCATTTTCCCCTCCGTTTTCACTTTACTCCAGCTTATGGCCTCTTCTAGGGGGGCGCCGCTTAGGCCTCCCGGTTCGGGTCGGTCCATGGTGATTTGAACTGCCAGGTCGACGCCTTCCCGGAAGGTGTTGGCGAAGAGGGCGAAGTGTTTTGGGCTTCCTCCGCCCAGAATGATCATTCCCGCCCGTTTTGCCTCGAAGACCTTATCCATAAGTTTGCCCGTGTCTAGGAGGGGATCTATGCCTAGCCTTTTGTCTTGGCCGAAGACCCAGAGGTGGAAGCCCGCTATGGAGTCCACGAAGGCGGGGCATATGATTGGGACATCTTTTTTGGCGGCTGTGGCCAGGATGGACTCGGGGTCCTGAATCCTTTTCCCTATTTCGTAAAGGATTTCTGCCGCGGATATGCGCGCCCTCTTTTCTTCCGGTATGTCCTCCAGTACGCGGTACATCCACTTTTCCAAGTCGTGAAACGCCCTTTGTTCGATGTAAACGTCCCCTATTCTGCCGATGTTTTTCGCCTTCAGCTTCTTGTCTTCGGCTAGGAAGGTGCCCTTTAAATGCCGATAACCAAGGGCTTCCACCATGTCATGCACCACATTAGCCCCCGTGGTAACTAAAACGTTCACGTATTCCAAGTCGATAAGGTCGCGGATAACCTTCCTAAGGCCGCTGGGAACGAGGGCTCCAGCCAAAGTTAAAAACACAGTGTACTCTGGATCGCTAAACATCTCGGTCACCAATTCAGCTGCCTTTCCAACCCTTCCCGCGCCGAAGCCACACTCACCCATCTTACAGACAAGGTCACCCACGCTCATTCCCGGCCGCAGTTGCATCTGCCCCACATACTTCAAAGTTTCTCACCCGCCCATTTCAAGTCGCATCCAAGATTTAAAAATAGAATATGCTTATTACCTAATTTACCACAGGTTCGCTGTTTTCAAGTCGGAGGAGCTTTAGCTCCTTCAAGTTTTGAGTTAGCTGCCCTTCACCCTCATGATTTTCATTCGGTCCAGCATGCGCCAGTATTCAATCTCTACGCCGGAGGCGAGCTTAGACTTAATATCCTCCTCTTCTGGCACGGGAGATTCAAAAACCTGATAATTTTCCAAGTCCATAACCTGAACTGCGTTTGGCAATATCGATATGACTTGGCCGCTTCTCTTATCGATGATGGGCACCTCCACCTGGGCGTCCACAGGCTTCACTAGGGTCCTCTTAGCCCCGTCAAAGATGCCTATGGCCACGATTCGGGCCTTGGCGGAGCCGTGTTTCCCCGGCTTCGACTTGGAATAATCAACTATGCGGCACGGCTCGCCTTCGACAATCACGTAGCTTCCAACCTTCAGGCTTCCCAAATCCACAGGCTTGCTCATCTTTTATCCCTTCACAGTGCAACATTGTTCATCCGAATCTATTAGATGTCACTCCTCAAATACTTAAAGTTATTATATTTAAACTTCTCCATGTCACGCCGTTTATGATCGAAGAATCTAAGGATTAATGTAATCCTGAAGGAGGAGGACTAGTCGAAAAGACCAGTTCAATTAAAACGCTGGCGTCAAAGACTAAGGGTACCGCTTAGCTCTCTCTTCATCCCTTTTCCTTTCCTTAATGAGTTCTTTAAGGGCTTCATCAGCTCCGGTTGTAGGTTTACAGGCCTCCATTAACAAATGGGGTTTCTTCTCTCGTCCTTGCACCTTCAGAAGCTTCTTTTTAATATCTTCTGTAATAGTTGTCACATTTATTACGCTCATTTAAAATAGAATTCCCACTTCCTATAAACTTTAAGGTTAAACTCTGCAAAGGAGCCAGAGCCTTATGTTTAAAACTGTCAAAGCTTTTATTCCCTTTCAGCAAATAACAATAGGATGTTAAAAAACCCTTTGAAAGTCTTGCCATGAAGGATGCCACCCTAGAAAGAGGGATAGGATTGTTTAACCACGTGGGTGTTGTTGCGCGTCCCGACCGGAGGGAAGCCTTGGAGTTTGCGGTGAAGTTAGTGAAACACTTGGAGGATAGGGGCTGCGGGGTCTTCCTTGAGCCTAAGCTGGCTCAACACGCCAACAGATTGAGGGACGCCCTATCCCTAGAGGAGATGAAGGTGGACTTAATTGTCACCGTAGGGGGTGACGGCACCATTTTAAGAACTTGCCTAATGATTCCTAAGCCTGAGCCTCCTATTCTCGCTGTTAACATGGGTGTCCGCGGCTTCCTAACGGAGGTGGCACCAAAGGATGCCCTTGAAGCCTTGGACAGATGCCTAGAAGGGAGGTTTGAGGTGGAGCGTTGCATGAAGCTCGCCTCCTTTATGGGAGGAGTTAGGCTGCCTGACGCCCTTAATGAGGTCTTCATCACGTCCCGGGCTTTAGCTAAGACCATGTACGCCAGGGTGCGGAAGAACGGGGAGACCATAGCAAAGTTTCGATCTGACGGGGTTGTCGTGGCCTCCCAGGCTGGATCCACAGGATACTCCTTATCAGCAGGGGGACCCATCCTTGACCCAGATGTGGACGCCATAGTGTTGACCCCCATCTGTCCCCTCTCGGTTTTTCACCCCATGGTTTTTCCCGGAAAGTCCACCATAAGCGTGGAACTCATTAAGCCTAAGAGTGCGGCCGTTGTCATAGATGGCCACTATCAAACGGAGATGGAGCCCAAAAAACCGCGGATAACGGTTACCAAATCGGAGCATGAGACCTCCTTCATCAGGCTTAAGGGCGACTTTTACCGCCGACTGAAGGGCCGACTCCTCTTTTCCGGGGGAAGGGAGCTTTGACGCCAAGGAAAAGGAGGATCATAATCCTTGACACCTCCGCCTTTATCGCTGGTTTTGACCCCTTCTCCGTGGCTGGGAAACAATACTCGGTTTCCGCGGTGGAAGGGGAGTTGGTTGAAAACTCCATGCCTTGGATTAGGTTCAAAACCGCCGTGGACGGGAGAAAACTAAGGCTCAGAACACCGAAGGCCTCCTTCCTGAACAGGGTTAAAGACGCCTCCAAAGGTGTAGGGGATGCACTCTTTCTATCAGAGGTGGACCTGCAGGTTTTAGCCCTAGCCTTGGAACAGAAGGAGACGAGGTACTATCCCGTAATTGTCACGGATGACTACTCCATCCAGAACGTGGCTAACCAAATAGGCGTAGACTTTGCATCCCTCGCCACCTTTGGCATCCGCTTCCGCCTCCAATGGATACGGTACTGCCCCGCATGCTACCGCAAATACCCTTCCGACTACAAGCACCAGCGCTGTCAAATCTGCGGAACCAAGCTCAAAAGAAAACCTCTAAGAAAGACCCCTGTGAAAGGATAACCCTAAACCTAGCGCAGAACGGTTCTGGTGCATCTTCGAGTGTTGAGTGGTAAAAGAAAAATAAAAGGTTTAGGTGGTGCGTTTTCGAGTGGTGCTTTTCTTTATGATTGATTGCCATCTGTTTCTTCCCAGTTCTAGGTCTATGTTCGCCGTTTTTGCTGGTGTTTCCCCCTCTAAGCCCATGTGCGGTCTTAAGAAGTTATAGTAATTCTTTAAGCCATCCACGATCACTTTTCCAGTGTCCTCTCCTTTAAGCCCCCTCATCACTTTATCCCTTTCCCTCACTGTTCCATGAAGTCTCTCTATTACATTTTGGTTCACTTTGTCTCCTAGTCTAGCCAAGCGTATGTGTTCTGTTCTTGGCTTTCTAAGAGTAAAGAACTCCTTTTTGAAAGCACTCTCATAGGCTCGTAGCCCATCGGTCACTACGGCATCTGGTTTCATTCTGGCAATTTTCTTTGCCTCTTGGAATAATCTTCTGGCATCCTTTATTTCCCTAGTCTTAGAGATCAGGTTGGCTAAGAGAAACCGTGTCTCAGAATCCATAACGTGCCATAGCCAACTCCACTTTCCACCCGTCTTAATCATCATCTCGTCCACATGCCAAACCTCTGAAAGCTCAGGTTTCAAATCTTCGACATAGATGTTGACCAACTCCGTGTATTTCTGAATCCACCTTAAAACAGTCGAATGGTAAACCTTGACACCATAGAACTGTTCTAGGTGATCCACAACTTTCCGAAGGCTAATTCCCTTAAAGTAAAGGTCTAAAGCTGACGTGATGGTTTTTGGGTCAGCCTTCATTCTGGAAAATCCATCTTCCACCATGAACCTTCGACCACAACCCTTACACTTGAATATTTGCCTCTTTCCAGTCTTGTTGTAACGAGAACCGTATTGGATTACCTCATAGGAGCCACAGTATCTGCACCTTGAACTTTCATCCAACTGCTTATAGGCTTCATAAACTTCCTTTGAATCCTCTAGGCTTAAGTTAAACCTAACGGCATGGACATGTTTGCACTCAACCCCCCTAAACTGGTGGTCTGGACACTCACAGACCCACTCTAAGCCCACTTTCCTAACAGTGTAGCTTCCGTTTCCAGATTGGGATTTAACTAGGTAGGTATCGGCTTCCAAACGTTTCACTTGGTTCGCCAGTGATAGGATAGCCATACCACGCATTATTCTTGGATTCGAGTTTTCCATTCCTTTATCACCATAGTTACTATAGCCATTATGGTATATAAGCTTTACGGTCGCTATAGAAATACTTAAATACTCATAAAAACCATAATCTAATCGGTGATTGAATGAGCAAAGAGGACGTAACCACAATTCAACTGTCTAGGGGGACGAGAGACCAATTGAAGGAACTCGGAAAGAAGGGCGAAACCTACGATGAAATCGTCAGACGACTCCTCAAACTGGTAAAGCAGAAGAGAGTGGAAGAATGAAAGTCAAATTAGATGAGATTCACTTAGACAAAGACATCTATCCAAGGTTAACGGAGCGAGCAGGCGAACTTATTCCACGCCTTTCAAGGACAACAATAGAGAGCTATGTCGAAGCCTTGAAAGGGGGAGCTACCTTTCCACCAATTGAGATTCAGAAGATTAGGATTGAGGAGGATGGAAAAGAAACAGAGAGGCTAGTGTGCCTAGATGGATGGCATCGAGTTCTTGCCTATAAAGACTACAATAAGTGGGTTGATGCTGAAGTTAAAGAGAAAGGTGAAGAGGTTAAAGTTGAGAAAATCCTTGAGATGGAAGCCATTCCATGGAAAGATTGGGCTGAGAAGGAAGAGAATGTATTAAACAAAAAAGAGTGGCTTGAAGAATTAAGGATTGAGAGTGCTTTAAGAAACCTAATTCATGGAGATAGGCTCTCCTCAAGTGATCTCCAATATCAAGCACTAAGAATAGTAAGGGATAGATCAATAGAGAAAATCAATGGAATAGTGTCTGAGCTTGCTGAGAGGTTTCAGCGTAGTGTTAGCTACATGAGTGAGCTGATAGGCACAGAGGTGAGAAAAAGAAGGATGTCGAGGGACGCCCAGATATTTCGCATCTCCCTGCTTGGATGGACTCAAAAAGAGATAGGAGAACTGTTCGAATTAACCCAGCCAGCCACTTTAAACATTATAAAAAAGTTCGCTACCGAAGTTTCTTATATTCAAGACCAGTTCTATGAAAAGCATAAGTCAGTTGAAGAGCTTGCGGAGTTCTACAATCTAGATGACATAACGGTGTGGGCGATCCTTCTTCAAGGCAAAAGTGATCTGGAACGCTTTGAAATCTTTGGGAAAAGTGAGCACCAGGATGATGCTCCAAGGATTTACAATGTTTGGAATTTCGCCCAATGCGACCCAAGGCTGGGAGAAGACCATCCAGGAAGGATTCCAGGGCAAACAGCTCTCAACTTGCTTTACTACTACACGAAACAGGGCGACTTAGTCGTTGATTCAATGGCTGGCGGAGGCTCAACCATAGACGCTTGCCTCGTCATGGGTAGGAAGTGTAGAGCTTACGACATTAACCCAATGCGGAAGGATATTGTCAAGTGGAACCTCTACGATGGTTTTCCTCAAGATGCAAAAGATTGCGACCTTATCTTTTTAGACCCACCCTACTGGAATCTGCAAAGAGGATTTTACGTAGAGGAAAGCGTTTCAGAAGTCAGTTTAGAAGAGTGGTTGAGCTTTATGGAAGAGGTGATTAAAGACAGTTATAAAACGGTTTGTAAGGGTGGACACGTAGCTTTAATCGTTGAAGCTATGGTAGATGAAAGAGGGACAAAAGAGTTCTACGACCTTCCTTACCTGTGCATGAGGTTCTTTGAGGAAACTGGTTTTAAGGAGGTTCACCGCATAAGTGTTCCAGTTACAACCCAAGTTAAAGACCATCGTGATGTAGAGTTCGCCAAAGAGCGTAAAATAATCCTTGATGTGAATAGAGATTTAATTGTTTATAGGAAAGCTTGAATATGGATAAAAAACAATGCATATTGAACTACGCTCAAAAGCAGACTCCCATAGACCTTTCCACCCTTGGATTTACCATTATTAAGACGGATAAACAGTTTCAAGAATCTTATGCAATGCATGATATGGCATGTGCTTACGTTGTCCATCAATATCTGCAAAGAAAATACACAATCCATCCGATAGGCGTGGACTTGAGACAGCGCAGAGTAATAATCAAGGAAGAGCTTCCAAACTATTTTGCGGAGAGAGACGATGAGGTCTTTTGTTTCGATGCAAAGGCTAAATCATCTATAGGATCATTCGGTTGGATAAATGAGCGTTCTGCAATAAGTTATAGAAAACTTGCGATGACATGTAATGTTGCCATCTATCTTAATTTCGTTCAAGTGGTAGGTGGAAACGTCAGGGGTCAAATGGGGTATTGCAATGTAGAGAATGAATCAATTGACAAAAAGCGGGCATGGAATGGGAACATCGTTTGGGTGTATGAATGGAAAAAAGGATTAGCCCGTATTTAGTTGCACCCGAATGCACCACTCGGCTATGCACCAAAGGATTTACCACTCAACACTCGAAGATGCACCAGAACCCGCAGAACCCTTCCTAAATCTTAGTGTTTTGGTTAAGCGGAAAAAAGTTCCAGCACTGTTACTGAGTGGGCGGGAAATGTATAGGTAAATTGGTTAGATAAGGTATTAACGGCTTTCTCGACGATTTTTACCTTATTAAGGGAATCGAAATCGTTTGCTGAGGAGACTTCTTCCGCGTTCAGTTCGTACACCTTGCCTTTCCGTTTAGGTGTGAAGGCTCGTAGTTCAATCTGCCCCTTAATGTTCTCTTCCCTGTGTCTGTTGACGGCAGCAAGATATAGGATGCCCCCTTCCTTATGGAGCGTGGCGGAACAGTCTAGATAAGGCACGGAATTCGCCCCTATTTTCTCCGCCTTGTAGGTTTCGGCCTCGGTTCTGGTTCTTAGGGCTGTGTCTCCGCTATGATTTACATAAAGTTTGAAGGCCAGATAAATGGGGTTTACGTACAGGCCCTTTTCACTGGTGACGATGGCTGGTAAGACGTTGACGAGTTGGGCTAGGTTGGCCATGGTAACGCTTTTACAGAGCCTATGGAGGGCGTGGAAGATGCCTGCGGCAAATATTCCATCCTGAAGCGTGGATTTCTGGGTGTATCCCGTTTCCCTGTTGGCTTCCTTGCGCCATACGTTCCACTCGTCGAAGGCTATTTCCACCCTCCTCTTTTTCGTAGCCATGGCGGCGTCGATTAGGCCGCTGAGGTGTTTTAGGCTCCTTTCCGCGTCTAGGGGAGACGCCACCACCGTGTAATAATCCTCCTCATGGCCATAATACTTGTGGAGGGATATGTAGTCCACGTGTTCTCCCGCGGTCTTCAGCACCTCATAGTTCCAATCGTCCCGGTCACAGCCCACAGCCACCAGCCTTATGGTGGGATCCACTCGCTTCATTAATTTAGCAAACTCCACCGTACTTTTCGCGTAGTCCGCGGCGTCGATGTGGCCGATCTGCCATGCCCCGTACACTTCGTTCCCTATTCCCCAGTATTTCACGTTGAAGGGTTCAGGATGCCCATTTTCCACCCTTTTCGAGGCGTAGAGGCTGTTGCCCTTTCGATTACAGTATTCCACCCAGTGGGCGGCCTCCTCAGGCGTTCCAGAACCCACGTTTACGCAAATGTAAGGCTCGGCACCCACCTCTCGGCAAAAGGCTATAAACTCATCTGTTCCAAACTGATTAGGCTCCTCTGCTTCCCACGCCAAGTCATATTTTACGGGTCTCTTCTCCCTAGGTCCAACGCCGTCTTCCCAGTGATAGCCGGAGGCGAAGTTGCCCCCAGGCCACCTAATTATAGGTGGACAAATCTCCTTGACTACTTCCAGCACATCTTTTCTTAATCCACATAGATTGGGTATCTTTGAATCTTCTCCAACCCAAACTCCGCCGTAGATGCACCGACCGAGATGCTCAATGAAGTGCCCATAAATGTGGCGATTTATTTTGCCTATCTGATCCCTAACGTCCACAACGATGCCAGCTTCCCCTGTCACTTCCTTTCACCACCGTTCCTTACTCTATTTTAATGCGAATGATTGTAAAAGTGTTTATAACCAAAGGGGAATTTATACCCTATTAAAGGTGGTTATAATTTCACAGCGCAATATTCAAAACGAGGCGTTTTGGAGAAATAAAATATGGTTGAGAAGAGGTCTTACTTAGAGCCAAGCAAGAAACTGCCCATATTAGCCAGCACAGAAGTGGCCGTGGTAGGAGCAGGACCTGCCGGATTGGGTGCGAGCATCGCTGCTGCCCGTAACGGCGTGAAAACATTTCTGATTGAGCGATACGGGTTTCTGGGCGGTAATGTAACTGCTGGACTGATGACCTGTCTGAACGGTTGGCGTCAGCAGAGACCACCTAACGACCTGCAAGCGGTTAAAGGCATAGGAGCCAAGTTGATAGGGCGGCTCTACAGTATGGGAGCTGCAACAGCAGACACACATTATGAACAGGAGCCCTTCGACATCTCCAAAGGTTTACTTCCTTTCTCAGTCGCAGTCGATCCTGAGGCGCTCAAGTATATGGCCTTGAAGATGTGTCAGGAGGCAGGTGTCGAGTTCTTGTTGCATAGCTTCGTCGCCGGCGCCATAGTCGAAGATGACGAGATTAAGGGAGTGGTTGTTGAGAACAAGTCGGGACGCGGTGTAGTTGAGGCTCAGGTAGTGATAGATTGTTCAGGTGACGGAGATGTGGCTGCCTGTGCCAATGTCCCGTTTGACATGGCGCCTAACGAGGACCCCAGAAAGATGGCATGGACGCTCATGTATCGGACGGCGGGTATAAACCGTGAGCGCCTGGAGGGAAAACTCACCGATACAATTGGCGGCCTGACTACCCTCTGGGGGGCGCGAACAGAAAAAGCGTTGGATGGTACCGATGTTTGGGACCTAACCAAGGGTGAAGTAGAGCTCAGGCTGAGGACTTGGGAGGCATTTCAGGAGATGAGGAAATCTAAGTTTGGTTATGAGAATGCGTATATAGCAGAGACAGCGACTCAAGTGGGTGTGCGCGAGACGCGGAGAATTCGCGGAGAATATGTCCTAACATTGGATGACGCCCTAGAAGCCAAGCCCATGCCAGATTGCATCACCATTTGCGCCAAGCCCATCATCAACTGGTTTGGATATCGCTTTCATTTTAAGCATGAAGGCTTTGAGATTCCATATCGTTCGCTGGTCCCCCTAAAGGTGGATAACCTCCTGCTGGCAGGAAGGTGTATCTCACAGGAGCAGCCAGTGTTCCAGTCGTCGCGTTCCTTTGCACCTTCGATAGCTATGGGTCAAGCCTCTGGCACAGCGGCGGCGTTGGCTGTCCACAACGGTGTAGCCCCTCGGAATTTGGCTGTCTCCCTGTTGCAGCAGACTCTCCTGAGCCAGGGTGCTGAATTGGGGAGGCGATTTCATCGCTGAAAGCAAAAAGAGATGACACCGAGAGACTGTTTAAAGTTATAAATTCAGTTTTGGAGTCGATGTAAAAGCGTTTATAACCAGAGGGATGCATACCCCTGTTTATAGGTGGCTATCTAACATGGTGAATCATCAGGAGAAAATGAGAAAAATTGGTGTAGGAATCATCGGTTTAAGGTTCGGCTTATCCCATTTACAAGCCTACATGGAGAACCCGCAAGTGGAGGTCATGGGAATCTGTGACCTAGACGACAAAAGGCTGGGGGAGGTTAAGGCAAAATACGGCGTTAAAGTGGCTGTTACCGACTATCGTGATTTGCTCAAGCAGAAGGATATAGACGCGGTCTCGGTGGTCACGCCGGACCATTTTCATGTTGAACATTCCGTGGCGGCTATGCGCGCTGGGAAGCATGTTCTTTGTGAGAAGCCCATGGCGCCAACGGTGGAGGAATGTGAACAAATAATCAGGACTTCGGATGAGACGGACATGAAGTTCATGGTTGGGCAGGTTTGTCGGTTCACCCCTAACTTCATCCTCACTAAGGAGCTGATATCAAAGGGAACGATAGGGGAACTCTTCTTTGTGGAATCTGAGTACGCCCACAACTATAGGAGAGCCCTTGGAGTGGGTGGTTGGCGTAAAGACCCCAAAATAGAGAGGGAGCCCTTCCTCGGAGGTGCCTGTCACGCCGTGGATTTGGTCCGTTGGATGGCAGATGAAGTGGAAGAAGCCTTCGCCTATAGGAATCATAGAGCGCTCCCTGATTGGCCTAGGGATGACTGCACCATCGCCATCTTCAAGTTTAGGAACGGAGTTATAGGTAAAGTGTTCTGCTCCATAGGGTGTTACCGGCCCTACACCATGCGGTCCGTCTTCTACGGGACAAAGGGAACCATAATTAGCGACAACACTAGCCCCCACATATGGCTCTTCCTAGGCGAAATGGAGGACATGCTGTTGGACTTCATCATCATACCCGTGAAATTGACAGGGAAGAACATAAAGGGAGAGGTTGACACCTTCGTTGATTGTGTAATCAACGAAAAGCCTGTAGAGTTAGACGGCCGCGAGGGGGCCAGAACCGTGGCAACCTGCATCGCTGCCATAGAATCCGCGAGGAAGGGTAAGCCTGTACAGGTAAAGACCATAAAATAACGACAATGAGATAGAAGCATTAGATTCAATGTAGGAAAGAAGTGGAAGGAGCGGAAGAGAATGTCTTTGAGGGAAGGCTGCAAAATTGAAAGGATTGAGGCTATTCCGCTACGTTGCAAACTTGCTGAACCTTTTGGATACTCTCAAGGGTGGTATGAAAAAAGAGAAACTACCTTAGTCAAGATTGTGACAAATGACGGGATACAGGGTTACGGCGAATGTTTTGGCCCCATTGCTGGGAATAGAGAGATTGTAGAAGATTTCTTTGCTCCTATTCTTAAAGGTAAAAACCCACTCGATGTGGAAGAATTATGGGAATTTATGTATAATAAAGGGAGAGCTGCTTTTCAATCTTTCATTCCTATGACCGCAATTAGTGGTATAGATATTGCACTTTGGGATATAAAAGGCAAAATTTTGGGAATGCCTATTTATAGATTGCTTGGCAATGGTCATCGTGACGAGATAAAGGCTTACGCAACAGGCCATTACTTTAAAAAGACCAATTCGATTGAGGAGCTATTTTCCCATATTATAACCGAGGCGCTGGAGAATGTTAAGGCAGGTTTTGATATGCTCAAACTCAAGATTGGATTGGGCGTTCTTGGTTTCGATCTTGAGGAAGACATTAAGTTAATACAAAGGGTTAGGGAGGCGGTAGGAGGGAAGGTTACCTTAATGGTGGATGCAAATTATGCTTATGATCCACACACGGCGATATTAATTGGTAAAGAACTGGAAAAGGCAAAGGTTTTTTGGTTTGAAGAACCTATTGATCCGACAGACCTGGAAGGGTATAAGGAAGTGAAGGCTGCACTAAATATACCGATCGCTGCAGGAGAATGCCTAGCAACGCGATATGGTTTTAGAGATTTCCTCTCACAGAGAGCAATAGGTATAGCTCAACCGGATTTATGTGCAGCCGGTGGAATAACAGAATGTAGAAAAATAGCCGATATGGCAAGCACATATAACATTAAATTTATTCCTCATGTGTGGGGATCACCTATAGCAATTGTGGCTTCCCTACAGCTCATAGCTTCCTTACCAAGGGCCAGCCTATTGGAGTTCGATAGATCAGATAACCCAATCAGGGAGGAAATGGGGAAATCTTTGATTGTACGAGAAGGTAGCTATGTTAAAGTTCCCCAAAATCCTGGTCTCGGGATAAACATAGATGAGAACATCATCAGAAAGTATAGACAATAATATTAGGGACTCTATGAGAGCCTTTTCCATTTAGACGCCTGTGCCTGACGTTCTAACTAATCTGGACTAAAGGCAATATAAAGAGCCTGGAGGAGAATAAAGTTGCCTCCTTTGATTAGTCTTAAATTCGATGGACTCCTATTCTATGGGTATGAATCCCAAGGAAAGAGTCGTCAGAGCTATTGAGAGAACCAAGCCGGATAGGGCGCCCTTAGAAGGCGTCTCTTGGGGTGAGTGGTCCTACCCTTTCCTGCAGAAATTGCTAAACTATCTTGGAATTAGGGATGTTGACACGTTGGCCAATAAACTGGGCATCGACTTCCGCGGGGTCAAAATGGAGCCTCCAACAGAGTTTCGAAATAGGGCGACAAATAATCCGCTGTTTCACTACCCTTGGGGAATCGTTATCGGCCCTGATATACTTGAAGATGAGTGGGGAGTTAAACGCACATTAAATGCCACGAAGCTCCAGAGCAGGATCATGCACCATCCGCTTCAGAGGGCAGAATCCCTTGAGGGATATCATTTCCCGGACCCAGAGGCCCCTGGTCGCTTTGACACAGTGGAAAAGCTGCTTAAAGGGTGGCGCGACAGGTACTCCATCAGCGCCTCTCTTGGAGGAGATAATCTCTTCTGTCAAGCGTGGTACATAAGGGGATTCACAGACTTTATAAGGGATCTCTACGCAAACCCAAGGTTTGCTGAAGGGCTGTTGGATGGTCTCTTAAAGGTCTTCCTTGGAGCTGCTAAGCGTTTCGCGGAAATGGAAGTGGACATCCTATGCATAGCCGACGATGTGGCCATGCAGACGGGCATGATCATATCTCCACACCTTTGGCGTAAGTATATGAAGCCCCGCCTAAAGAAGCTGATTGACAGTGTTAAGGGAAAGGGCAGGTATGTGCTTTTCCATACTGACGGAAACTGCGAAGCCATCATTGAAGACTTGATTGATGTGGGCGTAGACATCCTGAATCCTGTACAGCCGGAGTGCATGGACCCGGCGAGGATTAAAAGGCTCTACGGGGACAGGCTAACCCTTAGTGGCACCATCTCCATTCAGAAGACCCTGCCCTACGGAACCCTTCAAGACGTGGAAAGGGAAGTAATGACACGCATAAGGACTTGCGGATACGACGGCGGTCTCATCATAGCTCCTTCCAATCAAGTTCTTTTAGACACAAAGATGGAAAACTTCCTCGCAGTTTACGAAACCACCAAAAAGTATGGTCAATATCCCTTAAAGTAGAAGAAGCGAAGCGAAACATATATTTATCCCCCTAAAGTAGAAGAAACGAAAATGAGAAGGGAAAAGGCAGTGCTGAAAAGGCGACTAGGTAAGACGGAACTTATGGTCTCCGTTATAGGTTTTGGGGGCATCAAGTTACCAGCGGTTGAAAGGAAGACCTCCTATGAGATATTGAACCGCGCCCTAGACTTGGGTATTAATTTTTTCGACACGGCTAGAGGCTACGGCGACAGCGAGGAGAAGATCGGCTGGGCCCTCGGTGAACGCCGAGATGAGTTTTATATATCGACGAAGAGCCATGTCCTCACCGCTGAGGAGATGGAGAAGGACATAAAGACAAGCCTTGAAAAGCTTCGAACGGACTACATTGATGTCTACATGTGCCACAACCTGAGGCGTTCTGAGAGTTATGACAAGGTTATGGGTCCCGGCGGCGCCATGGAAGCCCTAAAGAAAGCTAAGCAGGAAGGAATTATCGGCCACACCGGTTTTAGTTGCCACCGCTTCCACGAAACCATGGAGCGAGGAATCAAGTCTGGAGAATTCGAAGCCCTCATAGTGGCCTACAATATACTCAACGACGAGTTAAATGACGAGACCATCCTACCCATGGCTAAGGAATGGGACGTGGGAGTCATAGCCATGAAACCCCTAGCCGGCGGAGCCTTAGCTCAGCCTCCGCCTGAGCTTAAGGTCAGCTCTAAAATTCCCATAACGGCGGAGCAGGCCCTTCGGTTTGTTCTAGCCAATCCCGCGGTGGATGTGGCTATACCGGGCATGACAAACCTTCAAGAGGTGGAGGAAAACGCCCGCGTGGGTGAAAAGTTTCAGGTTATGAAAGAGGCTGAGAAGCTGGAGTTGATTAAGGCTGCTGAGGAGTTGGGTAAGGATTTTTGCCGCAACTGCGGTTACTGCCTCCCCTGTCCTGAGGAGATCCGCATCCCCGTGATTCTGCGCCACTTAGGCTACTACAAACGTTACGGTCTAATAGAATGGGCTAAGGGACGGTACCACATGGTGGAAGTGAAGGCCGACGCCTGCCTAGAATGCGGCCAGTGCCAAGAGAAATGCCCCTACAATCTCAACATACACGAGATGCTGAAGGAAGCCCACACCCTACTCTCCAGCTAGCCCCACCGATTCGAGTTCACACTTTGCGATTCAGAATTCGTGGGTTCAAATCCACTTCTGCAATAGAATTTTAGGCTACTTTTGATCTTATTTTGGCTGAAAAGGTTTAATTTGAACAAATGCAAATGGGGCCTAAGTTTGAACACGTTTGTACAGGAAAAACGTTGCTATTTTGTCTTGGCTAACTTTAGTAGATATTCTTTGAAGAGAGGATGGAATAATTCGTACAATCCTCGTTCTTTCTTCATCAAAAGTCCTTTACGTTCAAGTCTTGAGAAAAATTCTGTGA
>Ga0315306_10000077_pt1 | contig 43597 bp, 41 predicted proteins | sample TDP1_MG_FD_203803 | JGI IMG/M metagenome (GOLD analysis project Ga0315306, IMG submission 203803) | Freshwater sediment microbial communities from Lake Towuti, South Sulawesi, Indonesia - TDP1 | ecosystem: Environmental > Aquatic > Freshwater > Lake > Sediment | place: Indonesia: South Sulawesi... | reverse complement strand
ACACAGCATATCTTCTAGGGTGTTTGTTTCACTAACTTCTGCAGTTAGGCTGTGAGGGAAGGGAGCAATCGATGCCGATTAGGGCTGTCGTGTTCGACCTGGACGGAACCATAGTAGACTTTAACCTCGACTACAAGGCTGTTAGAGCCGAAGCCATAGAGCACATAACAAAACAGGGTTTTCCGAGGTCGATATTCTCCACGAACGAGAGCGTGTTCGAAACGCTGAAGAAGATGGAGATTCACATGAGAAACCATGGCAAGAGAGAGAAGGAAATCTCAAAACTCAGGGAAGCCGTGCTGTCCATAGTCGAAGAACACGAGATGGAAGCCGCGCGTTCAACAAGCCTCCTCCCAGGAATCTTAGACACATTAAAAACGTTGAAGACGATGGGTCTCAAGATAGCCCTGTTCACGGTGAACGGCAGAAAATCAACGCGCCATATTCTCAAAGCATTAAGAATCAGTCGGTTCTTCGACAGAGTTGTCACCAGAGAATCGGTTTCGAATGTTAAGCCCAACCCCGTTCACTTAGAAGCCGCACTGAAAATGTTGAGGGTCAAGCCCGAAGAGGCTGTGGTTGTTGGAGACAGCGTCTTGGACGTGAAGAGCGCCCAAGAACTGAGGGTCATCGCCGTCGGCGTGCCAACGGGCGTCTCCCAACCAGAAGAGCTGAGCCGTGCAGGCGCCACCTATCTAATCTCAGCCGTCGACCTGCCGACATTGATAAGACAGCTCAACAAGAATCCTAAGCCTTAGCTCTCGTATCAAAACACGAGCGTCGTTGAGCAGCATTGCCCCCAGAGACAACAGCAACTGCTTTATTTTTTGTGGGGCAGAGAGTGAATAATCGCGAGGGATGATACACTTGAAGCTCCACCTCTTAAGCGACGGTTCTTTCGTTTTGGACAAGAGCTTTCTGGTCTACTTGAAGTACATGGGGCAACCCTACGACGCGGCTTTGAAGCCTCTGCTGATTAGGGCAGGAAGGGAAACCATTTTAGTTGACACTGGAATAGGTGAATTGCCCGAAAAATACAGAAAGTTCTATCCAATAAAGCGTGGGGCTGATGAAAGCTTGAGGGCGCAACTGGGTGAGCATGGACTGAAACCTAAGGACATCGACGTTGTGGTCAACACTCACCTGCACTTCGACCACTGCGGCAGCAACAGGCTTTTCTCTAACGCGCGGTTTCTCGTTCAAGCCGATGAACTGCGCTACGCACATTCGCCCGAGAGGTTTCAGATGGCGGCTTACATCCCTGAGTTGTTCGACGCGAGTGGTTTGGATTACGAGCCTGTCCGTGGAAAGCTTGAAGTCGCTGAAGGCGTGACTGTTGTTCCAACGCCTGGTCACTCAATCGGACATCAGTCCGTGGTTGTCGAGGTTGGTGAGAAAAATTTTGTTTACTGCGGGGACGCCTCGCCCCTGAGAGAGAATCTCGAGCGCAGAAACATCCCAGGCGTATTGTATTGCTCTCACAAGGCGCTGGAGTCCATAGACAAGCTCAGGAGGATTAGAAACGCTATCTACGTCTACTCGCACGATAACGAGCAGCTGACGCTATAGTCTCCCAAATAACAAGCGTTTTCCAAGCCTGATTGAGGATTGCTTAAATGGGGACGAAGTGAATTTAGCTGTGAGTGGTGGTTTCCGTGAGCCTGGAAGACTACGTGAGCAATCCTCTCTGGCCAGTTCTCGTTGAGACCGTTCACGCCATGGTCATGTTTTCCCATCACAAGGCTTACGTGCGAGACTTCGCTCTTCACGAGCAGCCCGACGTGACGCCTAAAGACCTCGCCGCAAAGCTGAGCATACCCTTGGGAGAAGCCCTCGTCATACTCTACGAGCTTCAAAAACAAAAATCAGAGAGCAAGACCACTTGACTAAACCGCCTGCACGGAAGACGCCTTGAAGGTTAAGAAAGCTTCAGAGTCAACGTTGAGCTGCATCTCTTTGAAAGAACGCTTCGTGATTTGGGCGACAAACACTCTTCCAGCGTTTACCTTGAGCCTCACAGTCGGTCCAAGGTCTGCCACCTCAACCACTCTACCCTTGAAGGTGTTTCTCGCGCTCGAAACTATTGGATTTTTTGAGAGGATTATGTCCTCTGGACTAACATAGACCATGACCTTCCCCAGCTTTGTGAAGGCAGCCTCAAGCTTCAATTCACCGCCTATGTCCACCAGCGACGTGCCCTCTTCCACAATGCTCGAAACTCCCGAAAACACATTTTCAAGCCTCGCAAAACTTGCCAAGTGTTTCGACGGAACCTCAAAGATTTCTCGGATTGTTCCGATCTTCTCTATCCTTCCGTCCAGCAATAAGGCTGCTCTGTGGGCGAGGGTCTGAGCCTGAAACATGTTGTGTGTCGACATGATGATGGTGGTTTGGCGTTCGCGGTTGACCCGTGAAAGCGCTTCCTCAATTATTGAGACTGCTTTTGGGTCAAGATTTGCGGTGGGCTCGTCTAAAAGCAGTAGTTCGGGTTCGGTGACCAGCGCCTGTGCTAAAGCAACGCGCTGAGCCTCGCCACCCGACAGCTTTAACGCATTTTTGCTTTCAAATCCATCGAGTTGCACCATTTTTAATGTTTCTTTTACCTTTCTCTCAGCGGCGTTTCCGTTTTTGCCTCTAACCTTTAAGGGATAAGCCACGTTGTTGAAGACGTTTGTGTTGAAGAGCACCGTCTGTTGAAAAACCATTCCTACTCTTCTTCTTAGAGCCAGCTTGGCATTTGCGGAGTAGTTTACTGGGGTATTGTTAAACAGGACTGTTCCGCTGGATGGTTCGTCGAGCAGATCGAGTATTCGAAGAAGAGTTGTTTTACCAGCACCGTTGGGACCTATAAGAACGAAGATTTCCTCGTTTTGAACACGTAAATTGATATCCTTTAAAACTTGTTTCCCAGAGTATTCTTTGCACAGTCTTTGCGTCTCAATGAGAGGCATCTACCTCTTTGCACCTCTCAGCTGTATGATTGTCAGTGCGATGTTTATTGTAAATGCCATAACCAACAGAACAATGCCAAGTGTGATGGCTAGGGCGAAATTGCCAAGCTCAACTTCAACCACTATGGCGGTTGTTAATGTTCGTGTCACCCATCTAATGTTTCCGCCAGTGATCATTATGCCTCCAACCTCGGAAATTGCTGCTCCAAAGGACACAATTATGGCGGTCAGCAAACCCATGCGAGCTTCTCTCAGAACAGCCCACGCCGCTTGTGTGTCTGTTGCGCCGAGTGACAGTGCCTTTTCTCTGACCGCTTGTTCAACGCTTCCCACTGCAGACATTGTTACGCCTATTATGATAGGAATCACCATCATGAGCTGGGTTATTATCATCGCAGTCGGCGTATACAATAATCCAAGTGGACCGAGCGGTCCTGAAGCAGTTAGAAAAAGGTAGACCACTAAACCCACGACTACAGGTGGTAACCCCATAAACGTGTTTACAATGCTTCTTAACGTGATGTCCACGAAACGCATCAAGCTTTGTTTTCCTCTAAACTGCCTGAGTCCGAGAAAGGTTCCAATTGGCACGCCTATCAATGCGCCAATTAGAACCGCTGTTCCCGACACTCTCAAAGACAACAACGTTATGTGCAGAACTTCGAGCAATGGATTTTCCATTCTCAAACCTTCATGTAAACATTCTAAGGTTGTGCATCGTACCAAGCGACTTCTTGTTCTTGATCAGGAAAGCCCAAACTTCTAGCCCTCTCAAAGTTGCGAGCGATTGGTGCGAACAAGGTTTCACCCTCCCTAGTGAAGTTTGCTATCAGATTTTGTCCTTCTTCCGAAAGAATGAACTTAGCCAAAACGATAGCCCCTCTGTAGTTTCTCTGAGGGTGTTTTTCTGGATTGACAAGTATCAATGCATACGGATTCAGCAGAATTTTGTCGGATTTGACTAAGACAGCTATGTTTGCCAACTGACTTTTGAACGATATCCATGTAGCTCTGTCAGTTAGCGTGTAAGCTCCTTTTTCATTAGCCATTCGTAACACTGCACCCATGCTGGCGCCCGCTTCTAAATACCACGTTTGAGTAGTGTTAGAAGGCACCATTCCTAGCTTACTCCATATGCTAAGTTCCAACATGTTTGTGCCAGATTTGTCCGCGCGAGAAACGAATATGGCCTTACCTTCGGAGCCTTTTTCAGCGATTCTCTTGAAAGCTTCTGTCGCGTTTGACAAGCCGTTTGTTCCAGCTGGGTCGCTTATGGGACCGATTATTGTGAAGTCGTTGTACATCACGCCCACTCTATGAATGCCATATGTGCTGTTGATGAACTCTAGCTCCAACTTCTTGGAGTGTACCAGAACGAGATCGGCATCGCCTCGCTTGGCAGTCTCTATGGCCTGCCCTGTGCCAACCGAAATAACGTGAACGCTTATGCCGTATCCGCTTTCAAACGTAGGCATCAAGTAATCAAGTAGTCCTGAATCGTAGGTGCTCGTGGTTGTCGCCAACACAACAACCGAGCCTTGAGAGCGCATATACTTCTCGTACGCAAAAACGCTCACGACAGAAACTGCTAGTATGATAACAATAGCCAAGGTTTGCGAGGGTTTTTTCAACTTCCAGTAGCCTTCATGGTCGTTGTGTTTGAGTGTATATATCGGTCGTTATAAACTTATATACATAACGGTCCAGTAATAGATGATCAATGTCAACCCAGAGAAAACACAAGCCCACAGCCAAGGTCTGGCTAGAATACAGAGGGCAACCCATCCTCGGAAAGGGTGGAGCCGAAATCCTGATAGCAATTAGAGATGAGGAGTCTATCTCAAAGGCGGCAAAGAAGATAGGCATGTCCTACCGATACGTTTGGAATTATGTGGCAAAGATGGAGAAAGCCATCGGCAAACCCATAGTTGAGACCTACAAAGGCGGAAAAGCAGGCGGGGGAGGAGCCAGACTGACCGAGTTGGGCGAGAGTCTTCTTAAGGAGTATAGGCGGGTAGAAGACTACGTGGGCGAGGTCCTAGGTGACGAGGAATACTGGGAGGCGGCGGGATTGAAAATCAGTGCAAGAAATCGTCTTAAGGGCGTGGTCAGAGGCGTGGAGAAGGGCGATGTCATAGCTAAGGTTAGGATAGAGATAAGGGCGCCTGTGGTTGTGACGGCTCTCATATCCAGAGAGGCGGTGGAAGACCTAAACATCAGAATAGGCGACAGCGTGGAAGCGGTGATAAAGGCTACAGAGGTCATGATAGCCAAAGAGAGATAGTTGAAGCCCCAATCTAGCCTTCTACCACGTACCTGTACGACACGTATTTTCCAGCGGTTGGGCTATCCCTAGTTATCCTGACGACGTCGCCCGGTCTGGCGCCTATCGCCTTAGCCGCCGGGTCGGAAGCCTTCAGACGCGGCAGCTGGTAGGGCTGCACTCGGTACTCGCCTAACACCTTCTGTCTTTCGTCGGGTTGCACAATCTCGTGCTTGGGAACGAGCACGTGCTCGAAGATGTTGAAGGCTGGAAAGAGGCGCGGGATGAGCTCTATGCCTCTCTTTCTTGAGTGAGACTTAGCCGCCTGCGTGAAGCGCCCACTGGTTATGATTATTCCTCTGTCCGCTCCTTCCTCCTTCATGAACTTTCTCACCTCGTTGATGAATTGCACGCCCACGGTTCCCTGCGTCGGCAGACACCATACGAGCGCCCTCTTCTCTCCAGCGGTCTTCACGACAAAACTCACGGCGTCCTTGTGCGCCTTCCTCCTGACCTGCTTGTAGCCGCGCAGACCCATGAGAATCTGCGCCTTCCGCTCTTCAATTGTTGTCTTGACGCTCAAAATCTCTTCAACCCTTAATCGAGTGGTGTAGTGCAAAATCAACCTTCCAAACCTTAAACTTTGCGCTTCCTACATGAATTTAGCATGTTTAAACTGGTTCAAACAAGCTATACGAAATTCTTATTTAAGAAATTGTCACATTTTGACTAATCTAAAATGGGGAGAAGTCTATGCGAGTGTCTGAAGTCGCCATGATAGGGATTCTTGCTGCTTTATACGCTGTCGTTGGACGTTTAACCGATTTGGGTATAGTTGCGCCGGTTGTGGGCGTGGTTGCATTCTGGCCAGCCGCAGTTATCCCTGCCATCTTCGCTGTGTTGTATGGACCTTGGACTGCAGGACTAGGAGCTGGAATTGGCATTTTCATTAGAGATCTGTTGTTTCACGGAAACGCACTTCTTTCTTTAACCGTGGGTGTGCCAGCAAACTTTTTCGGTTTTTTCATTATTGGTTACCTTGCTCAGAGACAGCTAGATTGGCGAAAAATCACTCTGGGCTGGGTCATGGAAGTCGTCATACTAGGGCTTGGCATTGGCGCATCAACTGTGTTACTGCCTTCGCAGTCTAGTGCTTTCACTGGGCTCTCATCGTTAGACAGTTTGATTCTTTTCTTCGGCGTTAGCGCAGGAAGCTTCATTGTCATCATCGTGGTTGCACGCTTTTGGCCTGAGTGGAAGACTTACGGCGTTGCTTCTGTGATTGGTTTAGGGGTTGGAAGCACGATAATAGGCGTTTTTCTGTGGGTGTACAGTCAATTTCTTCCCTTACCAGGAGGCTTTCAATACTTGCCCACATATGTCATTTTGCTGTACATGGTTTGGACATTTGCAACAGAAATCCCCTTCATAATGATAGTTGGTCCACCCGTCTTGAAAGTGTGTTTTAAAGCATTTCCAAACTTGGTACCTAAAGGGATGAGGCGATCAACTAGTGGTGGAAAGGGCTAGAGCTTTCAGCCCTGCTGGCATCTCAAGTTTCTTTCAAATCTGCGATACAGAGCCAGATGGAAAAGCGATCACCGACCATGAGCGAGTTGGGGCGCGTGGCGGAGGCTTCGGCTTAGAGAAAGGAGTGCTCACCGAAGTCAGTGCCACCAAGTCTAGGGCGAAGAGCATCAAGATTTTCATAAATGGAAGAGAGGCACCCGAGGCGGAGACCACGAGAACAGTTGTCAACACGCTGCTTGGGAGGACAGACCAGCTATATAGCGTTGAAGTTAAGCACCGTGTTGAAGTGCCCATCGGTGCTGGCTTTGGCACGAGCGCAGCTGGCGCGATAGGAACAGCGTTGGCTCTGTGCAAAGCCGTTAACCTGAGCGCTACCTATCGAGAGATTGGTCGCGTTGCCCACGTGGCTGAGGTGAAATGTAAGACAGGGTTGGGAACAGTCAGCGGCTTAATGCTCGGCGGATGCGTCGTTGTTTTAGAGCCTGGTGCGCCCGACTACGGGTCGGTGGACCGTATACCAATCACCTCAGACTATCACATAGTCTCGGGTGTGTTTCAGCCGCGTTTAACAAGAGAGTTTCTCAAATCAACAAACAAGCGTGCAGTTATCAACGAAGTGGGACAGAAGACGCTGAGCAGCATCCTCGCTGAGCCTTCTATAGAGAACTTTCTCCGTTCTTGTAGAGGGTTTGCTGAGGAAACTGGGCTGGCAACGAGGCGTGTGATAAAACTCATGAACGCGGCTGAGGAAGTTGGCGCCGTGGGTGCAGCACAGAACATGCTCGGTGAAGCCGTTCATGCTCTGGTTGAGAGGGATAAGGTTAAAAGAGTTGTCAAGGCTTTTGAAAGGGTTCTTCCACCCGACAAGATTGTTGTGGCGAGAGTCAGCCTTCAAGGCGCTCACCTGATAACGTGACACAAATGACCAAAAAATTCGGAGTGGTGCTCGTCGGCGGGACATTTGACCAGCTTCACAAGGGACACAGAGTTCTGCTGATGAAAGCATTTGAGGTCGGGGAGCGCGTCAAGATAGGTCTCAGCTCGGACGAGTTCGCGAAGAAGCTGGTGAAGAGCCACGAGGTTGCCAGCTACGAGGAGCGCCTGGAAGAGTTGAAGAGTTTTCTTCGGGAGCATGGGGTGCTTGAGAGGGCGGAGATTGTTCCCTTAAAAAACGCTTACGGAGTGACTTTGTCGAAGGGCTGCGCCGAAGCCCTGGTTGTGAGTCGGGAAACAGAGTTGCGAGCCTTCGCCATAACCGAGAAACGAAAAGCTATGAAACTGCCACCTTTAGAGATAATCGTGGTAGACATGGTTCCAGCCGAAGACACGGTGCCAATTTCTTCCACAAGGATTAGAAAGAGAGAAATCGACCGTGAAGGACACCTCCTAAGGACCTAGGCTACGTTCAAGAATAGAAGTCGACTGTTGACCTATACGGTAATTCACGTAGCGCTCAAGCAGTGTGAAGCGTTGGTTCCTAACATGTTGGAATGCGAAGCTGATGGCTATTTCTCTATCTCATCAATTAGCTTTGAAATATTCGATTCTAAAGCCTCTCCAAATTTTCTGACAGTAATTTCTTCTGCACTTCTATAAACTATGGAGATTTTATATGTCGTCAAGGGTTTTATCAGATCAGGTTCTATTGTTATATCAAACCATTCTTCTTGATTAGGGATTTTGCCCTTTTTAGCGAACTTAAATGAGAAAACAGAAACATCTTCATTCAAGATGCTTTTGGCTTTATTGATAAATTCAGTATTTTCGAAGATTTGTGCAATTTTCTGAAGAGGGTTATTTACACTTTCCAAATCTAAAGTCGCTATTATTTCATAGAATCCAACGCCTTCTTTGATATCAATTTTCACTTCATTTTTAATCAAGGTTATTAGCTCATCAAATGTAGATGCAACAGAGGAAAATGAAGGCCCTGTGACTCCAAAAATGCCACGGCTTGAGTCCCCATCAATAAGGTTTCCCCCCTTTTGAGCTATTGGCCCAGTGAAGCCTAGTGTAACCCTATGCTGAGTTGGTCTAGAGGGCATGGGCGCTCGAATGTATCCTGATTTTGATAGAAGTTCACTCAGTTCAAAGCCATCTATGGGAAAGAGTACATAGTTAAGGCGAACGCTAAACCTAACTTGCAGATTTCGGAAGGTCCTCGATGTTGCCGAGGTCATTAACTAGCTCCTCCTTGTATTTCTTGAAATGCAGGCGCACCACTTGCTGTAAGACTCCCTACTTGGAATGGTGTTGGGGTTTCCTGAATTCCGAATTTTAGAGTCCCAGATGACCGAATTTCGCCTAGACGTCTTAATGCACGTTCAGCTAAAGAAGGCGCTTCCCTTAGAGCTGTTGATAATGAACTCACGAATTCCCTGGGAAGGTTGAACCTGTTCGCGAGTTCTAATTCAGTAATTTCAGGCGACAGAATCATGATCTTTGCGAGTGCTGGAACTAGCGGTGAGACTTTTTGAAGGTTGACAATTGCAATCGGTGCTTTAGGGACAGAAATTTTAATCTCTGAAGCTCGGTCATATAAGGAACGAGACATATTTCCTACTTCTAACTCTAACTTGTCAGCTATTAATCCACTGTATTCTTGCCTTGCTTGTTCAAATTTCAAGGCGAGACGAGTGAATTCTTCGATGTTGACTTTGTCGATAGCGTTCTCATACAAATAAGAAAGGTATATTCTGACAAGGTCTAGAGATGTTTCGAAACCCCTTTTAGTAATGAATTCCAGAATATCTTCGGTTAGGTTATCAACTAAAGCTGTCAACACTTTTTTCTTTGTTTTAAGTCTCATTTCGCCAGTTTTTTCCCAACCATAAATTGTTTTGCGTTCTAACCTACACATCTTTGCAGCTTCAACTCGACTCCCGAGAGTTTTCTCTAGGCCATTAAAAAGTTCAATTATATCTCTCACAGTCAGCAGATTTGCATATTTTTCTACTATGATATTTGACATTCTGCTTTCCCTCATCCTTTGTGTAGTGTACTACACACTTATTTAAATATGGACGTTGCTTAAATGTTTTATGAACAGGGGAAATTACTTCTGAGTTGCCTTGAAAGACAAACTTTCCTTCAGAAAACACGAACTGGACAAGGATTGGAAGAGCAGAGACAAAATACTATCAATGACATTAGGTCTACTATTTATCCAAAAGCCGTAGTTGCATCTCCCACGATGGGTTGTATGTTGCGGATTGCCTCCGCTGGTCCTTCTTCCTCCCTATTTTTGTCGGCGCAAACCAGAATAATTGAATTCCCTGAGATAGATATTCTGTCTAACTATCATTATCCCTACTCTGGAACCTTACGAGGAGTTCATGATTGGGAAAGAGGTAAAATCCTTCTTTGTGAAGGAAAATGGTGCAGAGAGACGCTTATACATGAAATACTTCATTCAGTTTCATTTCCATGTGTCAGGTCCGATTTAAGAAGACGACTAATTAACTTCTTTGAAGGTCTCACCGAGTTCTTCGCTGGATATGTAATGTTTCGATGTTATCACAATGTTATCAAGCGTGGAAAGAGAATGTTTATGACGTATGTTCTGTAACTTACCCCCAAATGGTCAAAATTTCTGGGGCTTTCTGTAGATTTGTATCAATAAACGAATTGGCCAAAATCTATTTCTGGGATGGAACACGCAACTGGGAATCACGCTATGACCAACTCTTATATTATGTTCGCCAACTCGGATTCCCACAGTTTGGCGATTTTGTTAGGAGAGCAGGTCTTCCTATAGAAGTGCGCTTTAAAGAGGAGTGCTTTCGAACTTTCGGTAGAAGGTTTCAAGATATTCTCAACGAACCCACTCGCACTTGTTTGGACTTCACGAAAATGGTGCCTTGACTCTTGAGAGACCTGGCTTAGAAGTCAGCGATTTGAGGAAGGTTCTTAGGCTTATTCTTTAAACCATTCCAGCCTAAATATTATGGTGCATTAGAGTGTGCCTGATTTGAAGAGAACAGGCGTGGCGAGGCTTCCGCTCCATTACGGTAAGGCTCCGAGATGGCTTGTCACCCGAATGATTGGTCTGGCTCGCGAGGTGACGACAGTAATAATCGACGAGTATGGTCGAGACGCGTTTCTGCGTAGGATTTCAGACCCCTACTGGTTTCAGGCTCTCGGCTGCGTCTTGGGCTACGACTGGCACTCATCGGGCGTCACAACAGTCTTGACTGGCGTGCTGAAAAATGCTGTGAAACCAGAGGAACACGGATTGGCTGTCTGTGGCGGAAAGGGGAGGGCTTCGCTGAAGGCGCCCAGAGAAATCAGCCAAGTTGGTGAGAACTTCAGCTTATCCACTGACCGAATTGAGGGGCTGCAGTACGCAAGCAGGATGAGCGCCAAAGTGGACAACACAGCCATACAGGCTGGCTATCCGCTTTATCATCATGCCTTTTTCTTGGCTGAAGACGGAAAATGGGCGGTTGTCCAGCAAGGAATGAGCGTGAAGGACAGAACAGCCCGAAGATACCACTGGCTATCAGAGCACGTGCAGAGTTTTGTTTTGGAGCCACACGACGCCATAGTGGGCGACACCAAGCGAGAAGTTGCGTTGGACATGACCGCTAAGGAGAGTCAAGATTGCCAAAAAGTTTCAACAGACATAGTCAAGGAAGACCCTAAGAAAGTCATGCACATGCTCCAGTCTGTTCGCCCCGCCCACCAGACATCTCTGCAGAAGTGGATGCCAGAAGCCAAATGGAAAGAATACGCGATAGACGTGCTCTCCCTACCCAGCAACCTCAACTGGAAGGCGGTTAAGAGAGCGTACGAGTTTCAGCCCAAAAACTACGAGCAGCTGCTGGGCATCAGAGGCGTCGGACCAGCGACCGTCCGAGGCTTGGCGCTCATAGCTGAACTCGTCTACGGCACATCGCCCAGCTGGAGAGACCCAGTCAAATACAGCTTCGCCGTGGGAGGCAAGGACGGAGTCCCTTTTCCAGTTGACAGAAAAGCCTACGACGAGATAATCGAAATCTTGGAAACCGCCGTAAAACAAGCCAAAGTTGGCGACAAAGAACGAATCGGCGCCATCAAAAGACTACGTGAATTCGCCAGAAGAGAATAAACTCCTTCAACACTACACCTCTATTTGGCGCCAAATAGAGGGGCTAGGGCTACTGTGCACACATAAACAAGAAATAGACACAAGTGCCAAACCATGACAAACCATAAGTTTACGAAAGTCTTTAAGTGCAAACCAACCCATACGCTTGCGGAGGCAGAAGAGACGTTTGAGTGAACAAACTCAGCAGCCAGAACAGCTGCCCATCTCTAGTTTCTACAAGGTTATAGACCACGTGACCATATTCCACAGCGAGAAGTGGTGGGAAGCCATCGCAATGATCGAGTCTTTCGGCAGACGCTCCATCGCCATGTATCTGTGGCAGTTCAGAGATGGAAAATGGAAGCGAAAGCACAAATTCCAGATACGCAACCCCGAAGAGTGGGAAAGGGTAAAGAAAGCGGTGGACAAGCTCGCGCCTAAACTCTCTGGCTGAAGCTTTGCGTTCACCACTTTGAAGGGTTTATTTCTGACATTTCAGGAGACTCGTCATGAGATATTGGATCTTGTCGTTGGCGTTTATGATAGTCCTGATAGTGTCCTCACCCTTTTCAGTGAGTTGATAAACCCTCTTTCGCTGGCTCCAAACGCCCCTAATCAAGCCATCTCTTTCAAGAGCGTAGAGGAGCGAGTAGACAGTGCCCGAGCTCACTAGAAGGTGAAACTTGTTATGGATGAAAGCTATCACGTCGTAGCCGCTCAAAGGTCCGTTCCGCAATTCCGCCAGAATCAGAACGTCCAAGAAGGTCTTTATAATTCTCCGATGCATATTCTTTAAAACCTGAGACGTCTCCAAAGCGTCACCGATTCACGTATAGTCGAATCTAATTCTATATAAACTTTTCGACTTCAACTATATTTCTTACGAATTGTCTGAATCTGAATAAAAATATATAGAGTTTGAATCGGATTCTGAATGAGAGACAAATGAAGAAAGTGCTTGAAATCTGAGAAAGCCGTCTGGAGCCAGAATTTTTGCGTAGCTATCAGAACCCGGCGGTGCACACGGTAGAAAAATTTCATTGTTTGAGTTGATATCTGCGTGGCTATATAACTGATATTTAAAGGTATTTTTTGAAGAAAAACTGAAAATGGGCTGATTTTGACAGTTAGCGATATATCCGCATGTTAATAAAGATTAATTCATTCTTTTATGCAAATCAACACGAGGTGAAACCAGAATTGGTCTTATGGAAGGATTCTTTCGAAAAGATAAACACCGAGCTAGACTTGGCTAAGAGAAAGAAGCACGCCTTAGACGACCTCTATACAGCGGGCAGAATCTCTCAGGGCACGTACGAGAGCTTGGGCAAGGAACTCAACGAGGAGATACAGGCGATAGAGGCGCGACAGAAAGTGCTGGCTGAGAAGATGACGTACAAACTCGACGAGCTTGAACAGCAGATGCAAGCGCTGGAAGTCTTTCTCGCCAACTCTGAGATGTCTTATGTCGCTGGAGAGATCAACGAAGAGCTGCACGCTCAGGAGAGCAGCGCCCTCAATCTCGGACTAGAAGCCACTAAGCAAGAACTGAGCTTCATAAAAGAAGTCATAATTCAGCTCATTCCAAAGGAGGCATCAACCACACCCACGCCGCCGCCCGCAACGACTGAGATTACTGAAACCGCCCCGACAGAGACCGCCGTGGAAAAGGCGCCTGAAGTTGCTTCAAGCGTGCCAGTTGAGGCGCCTGTTGAGGTTACGCCCGTTTCTGAGGAGACGAAGATAGAGCCCCCAGCACCCGTGCCTATGGAGGCGGCTGCTGAGAGCACTCCGCAGGAGAATCCGACTGAGGAGGCCCCTGCTCCCTTTCGGAACGAAGGCGAAGAGACAGGCACGCCGGAGGAGAAGAAAGAAGGCTGACATCGAAGCTTTGCACGTCGCAGACCAACCTTCCTCTTTTTGTTGATTTCTGAATCCGTATTGAGGGTTATTTGTTTGTTGCTGTGTGCACCCGTGCGTGTGTGTGACTACCTACCTAGAGAGAAGGGGGTATGTTGAGTAGGGATGTGTTTTGCGTATTGTGTGCGAGAGGCTAGCCTAGCCTCTCTATTAGGAGCCAAATAGGCAGTGGGAGAGAGACAGAGAGACGGGTATAGCCTCGTCTAGAGCCGTCTATTTGGATCCGAATGTGATTTTGTTTGTTGCTGTGGTTTGGGAGTTTGGATGCAAAGACAAAAATAAAAGGGAGGGTGGGTTGGAGCGAACTTTTCTGCTATTTAGTGACTGTCAATGTAGCCGTGTCTTCTACTTCGATTGATATTCCCGGTGGGCTTGTAGTGGTTATTGAAACCGTTGATGAGTATTCGCCGGGTTGCAGGTTGGTCGGTGGAAGCATCGGATATTTGATTTCAATGATCCACCCTGGCTCGAAAGCGTATATGGTTGTTACGTAGACTTCTTGACCGAGAGTTGGGTCATACTGATAGAGGTCTATTCCTGTGTTGAAGTCGATTTGCACGGTGTATTTGCCGTTTTCTATGGCTACGTAGGTCAATTCTTCGTAGGGGATCTTGTATTTAGTGCCACTGACGAATAGCGTTACCGAAATGGGCTTGGTGAAATCAGGAACTGCCCATCCATCGAGAATTTCGTCTTGGTAAGTTGTTTGGTCAATATCGAGATATCCAGTGTTCGTAATGTTTGTTCGAGACATAACAGCGCCAAGACGTTTCATAGGCATTTTATTTGGTTTGAAGATTTTGTTAACTAAGACTGGGGGCACGGGCGAAGTAGTTGCCATATCAGTTTCTGAAACTGTTGCTATATATTCAAGGATCCCGCCTTCTACTATGTCTCCGGAATAGGTTTGAGTTATAGTCTGTTGCTGAGTAACGAGTTCAGTGGTCATAGAGTAAGTCCCTGTAGCTGTTCCAATCAAAAGAATTACATAGTTTCCGTCGAGCGGATCTGGAATGATAACCATATCGTCAAGATCACCGTCTTCGTTTAAATCAAACTCGATGTAAGTTGCTCCCGGAATTTCATTCAGTTGCTTGCTGATTGTACGACCGTTAGGATCGGTAACGGTCAAGTCTACCGGAGACCATCCTATAATTTCCAACATTGAACGCACAATAACCGTTCGAGAAAATGGCCTACTAATCGTTCCTTCACGATCAATTACCGTCAATGTCACAATGTACTCGCCTGCCTTGGCATAGTGATGCGTTGGTCTCCTTGTAGACGACGACGTCTTCCCATCCCCAAAACTCCACGCATAGGTACATTCCCAAGCAGAGAACATGAAAGGCCCTTCAGGGTCATAGGAATAAGCGAAAAATATTTTTAAGCTGGTTTCTTTCGGCAAATAGGTGAAGTATGAGGTTGGAGGCAAGTTGTCGGTTTCTATTATCTTTTCAAGCCTTTCGTAATCTTTTATTCTTTCTCCACTCATTGACACGATCCTGATGTTTTTTCCTGTTCGGCTAAGTCGCCCAGCTATGTCCCGCACCATCGGCAAATCCATCCATTTGCCAGCTTCCCGGCTTACAGCTTCAGTTTCTACTACATCTGCACATAATAGATTGTCTATACTGTCGGAGGGAAGCGTAGTGGTATTATGGGTATGGCCGGCGAAGGTTGCCAATAAACGGCTACGCTTATTCTCGACAATGTTCCTCATATCCCTTATTTCCTCCTCGTCTTGAAAAGCAACGTCGAACGCGGAAATCTTTATTTCCTTCTTGCCCAGAAAAGGAATGTCAACCTCGAAGGTATAATCGATACCCTTAAGGACGCGAATTGGGTGATGGGAAAATAGGATAGTTGGTTCTTCTTGTAAGTTTTCGCTGAGCCAATCCTTAGTTTCCTGATGGAACTTAGCGACGCTGGAGTCAAGCTTCCTTTCAACAAAATCGAGAGCAATGAATTTAACCTCCTTATAAATGAAGACGTAATTTTGCATATAGGGCGGGCCATTGTACTCCAGAAGCTCCTCTTGCCTTCTCCAAGTGTCACCGAATAGTCCTTTTATCTTTTCGAGATTTTCGCTATTTTGTTGCCAAAAAACCTCCTCAAAGTATCGGTCTCCAAACGGGTCTTCAGGGTTCCCCTCTTCAAGCTTCTGCTCTTTTACAAGCGCGGTGGGTCCTCTAATGTCAGGTTCAAAGTAGAAAGGCCAAAGTACTTTTTGGGTGTAAGGCCAAACATCATGGTTGCCTATTACCGGAATGTAGGGTACGGTCAAATTGTTCAGGATTTCTCTTGCTTTCAGAAATTCGGAGTATTCGGCAGTATCAGCGATGTCTCCAAGAACTACTACAAAATGGATTTGCGGATTCGTATTTATCCATTCAACTATTCCCTTCAACCGATCCGTAAGATAGTAGTCCTGACCAGCCCTACCAGCACGATCGTCGTAGCCTTCCGCGCCGTAATCTGGATAGCCAAAGCCTATGTGGAGGTCGGTGATGATGGCGAATGTCCACTCTGCTGGAGTTGGCGGTACAAGTCCGACATACAAACCAGTACGACGTGGATCATGTCTAAACATTTGCCATTGTATAGAATAAGGGCTGGTTGTTGATCCTGTGTCTTCTAAGGCCCAGAATGTGTAACGATCGAGACTCCAGCTGGCATCATAGAAGAATATTTCCAGTTTTCCGTCACCGTCGACGTCGGCTACGCTCGGAGACGTATAAATGTCTCCGTATGTTAGGAACCTATCAATCAAAGTTCCAGTTCTTCCATCAATCAAATATAGGTAATCATCGTACGAACCGATGTAGACCCCGAGACCTGCTGTTCCACGATTTGCCAACGCTGCAGAGGAATGTACAGCCCCACCTGTTGGATAACTCCACTTGAAGATTCCGTCAGCATTCAAAGCATAGATCTTTCCATCGTCTGAACCTACAACTATATCGTAATGTCCATCACCATCAATGTCCCCTATTGCGGGAGAAGAGTACACTCCACCGGACGTAGGAAATATCCATTCAACACTGCCAGTTGATCCATTCCACTGCAAGCAGTATAGCTTACCATCGCTTGAACCTATCACCACTTCAAGGTAGGGATCACCATCAAGATTTGCAATTGCAGCAGACGAGTCCACGCCGCCCCCTGTTGAGTAACTCCATTCCAGAGCACCTGTGATTCCGTTTAACACATACACCTTTCTGTCTTGAGACCCAATTACAACCTCAATCTGGTCATCGTTGTCGACGTCTCCTAACGCTGGCGAAGACAGCACGTTGCTACCCGTTTGAAAAACCCAAAGAACATCCCAATGTATCCCTTCGGTCCCGCCATATATCCACCAATCGGTTGCAGTGATTCCATCGTTGATTCCATCACTATTGTCTCCATCAAACGCCCAGACGTTTCCATACGCATTGTTTCCAATGACCACTTCAAGGCCGCTTATGCTCGCGTCAATGTCAGCTACTGCTGGTGATGAGTGCCACAAAAACGGAGCTTCTGGCGTTGGCGGCCATGGAAATGTCCAGATGAAATTTCCAAAGCGATTCATTGCTTCTACGTTCCATCCACTTGTTGTTCCACCGACTATTTCGAGATAGCCATCTTGGTTGATATCAGCGATGACTGGAGAACTTCGAGACTCATCAGTTCCTGTGTCTTTTGCCCACAGAAGGTTTCCTTGAGAATCGAAGCATCGCCATATTCCCCAAGCATAGTGTCCCAGCTCTGGATAGTAGTTTTCGAATTCATCACTTCCTGTGACTATCTCGAGATCCGGGCTTCCCAGCAAATTTGCTATAGCTGGAGATGAGCCGAAGTAAATAGTGCTATAGAGAGACCGCATATCATATTTCCATTCTTTTGTGAGTATTCCTTTTTCACTTGATCCCGCGGAAGTTGCATAGGCTTGTGGTGCAAGCATTGAAAACATCGAGAAAACAATAATGAAGATCACTGCAATCGATAATATTTTCTTCATTTTCCTTTCTCCTTTAATTCGGTAGTCTCTTGATTAGTCCTCAAGTTACATATAAGATTTCTTCAGAGAGAAAAACTATAGAAGAATCCTCTATTTGACTAATCCCCCTAAACAATACGTTTATTAGAATCTCAACATCGATCTTCACGCGGGAATTTTCTCTCTACTACGGCGAAGAAATTGTAGGCGGAAAAGCTGTTTCAACCGACTTTGTACAGGTATCCCTCTTCTTTTTCTCCAGCCTCAGAGACAGCGCCAATCTTTCTCAGCGCAATAATGTGTCTAAGCACCTCTTTGGGACTGATTTTCGTCGCTTCAGCAAGTTCTTTTATGGTCCTTGGGCCCTTCTCCTTGATTTCGCCTATTATCATCTGACGCTCCAGCTCGTCCTTCATTATCTTTGACGAGACCGCCTTGTACTTCTGCTCATCCACCTTGGGTCCAACCTGAGATATCCCGAGCACCCACCTGAGCCTCTCCGTCTTGAACGCCTCTATCGCAGCGTCGGTTTTTTTGGCAAGCTTCTCCTTCTCACTCAAATTTCGGTTATCCTCCCTTTCCTTATTCAGCTAACAGCGCGTTTATCATTGCTGCTATCTGTTCTAGTGTGAAATGCTTGACATATATTGCTTTAGGTGGACAAGTGGCGGCGCAGGCGCCACAACCCTTACACAAGGCTTCGTTCACAACCGCCCGCTTCTTTACTTCGCCGTTCTCCTTGCGCTCCTCAATACTGATAGCCTTGAAAGTGCACGGCTCCACACACATGGCGCACCCGTCGCACTTGTCCAACTCTATGTGGGCAACAACAGGCTCAAGCTCAACCTTACCCTTGGCTAGAGGCACCGAAGCCTTCGCAGCAGCCGCGCTCCCCATAGCCGCGCTGTCCGTTATGTCCTTCGGACCCTGCACAGTGCCAGCCAAGAAGATGCCGTCTGTGGGCGTGTCCAGCGGTCGGAGTTTGGCGTGAGCCTCGGTGAAAAAGCCCTCCACGCCCTTAGAGATTTTCAGCATCCCCTGAACCTCAGGAGCGTCTGCTCTCGGAACCATCCCCACGTTGAGCACGACGTAGTCGGCGGGGAAGGCTAGTGTCTCGTTGTCGGTGAGCGTGTCTTGGACCGTGACCACGGTTGAACCCAGTTCGTCTGAGACCACGGGTGGCGCTTCAGGGTTGTATTTGATGAAAACAACGCCTGCTTCACCCGCCTTCCTGTAGTAGTCCTCGTGTCCCTTCCCGAACGCTCGAATGTCCCGGTAGATGTAGTAGACCCTTGTCTTGGGGTACCTCTCCTTCATCTCAAGAGCGTTGTTCAGCCCCGTCATGCAGCAGGCGCGGGAGCAGTAGCGGTTGAGCGGGCGGTCCTTGTCAATCGGCTGATAGATTCCCGGTTCCTGCCTGCTGCCTACACAAGAGATGAACACCACGCTCTCGGGCGGGGCGCCGTTGTGGAGAATCTGCCCCTTGGTCGGTCCGTTTTCGTTTAGCATCCTCTCCAACTGACCAGTTGTTATCACGTTCTCGTAGACCTTGTAACCAAACTCGCCCTTTGGAGGTTCGTACAAGTCGTGACCGATGGCAACAGTTATGGTTCCCACCTCGATTTCGGTTTCTCTAGCCTGCTCGTCCAGGTTTATTGCGCCTTTCTCGCAAGCCTCAACGCATTTTCCGCATCTGTTGCAGTTGGCGTTGTCAACAACATACAAGTGAGGTACAGCCTCGGAGAACAGGAGGTATACGGCTTTTCTCTTGCTGAGACCGAAGTCGAACTCGTTCGCAACTTCGATGGGGCACACGGCTCCGCACCTGCCGCAGGCGTCGCACTTCTCGTTGACGCGCCTCGGGTTTGTGAGAATTTTCGCCTTGAAGTTTCCTATGTAACCGTCCACAGCGGTTAGCTTGGAACTCGTCAACAACGTGATTTTTGGGTTAGCGACAACAGCGTTCATCAGTGGCTTCAATAGGTCTAGCGCGTAGTCACCAGTCGGATAAACTCTGTTCAACTGCGCCATTCTGCCGCCTACGGTTGGCTCCCTCTCCAACAAATAGACCTCGAAGCCTCTATCAGCCAAGTCCAGCGCGGTTCGCATGCCAGCGATGCCCGCGCCTATGACAAGGGCTCTAACAGTCACCTCAACAACTCTTTTCTGCAGCGGCTCCAAGAGCGCGGCTTTGGCAACCGACATGCGAATGAGGTCCTTAGCCTTCTTTGTTGCCTTCGCGGGCTCCTCAGCGTGAACCCAAGAGCAGTGCTCTCGGATGTTCGTCATTTCGAAGAGGTAGGGGTTTAACCCTCCTTCCTCGACAACCCTTCTGAAAGTGAGTTCGTGCATGCGCGGCGAACAGGAGGCAACCACCACTCTGTTGAGCCCGTGCTCCGTAATATCATTCTTAATCATTGCTTGAGACGGGGCTGAGCACATGTACATGTAATGCTTCGCGAGAACGACGTTCGGCAGCTTCTCGGTGTACTTTGCCACATCTTCCACATCAACCGTAGCCGCTATGTTGACGCCGCAGTGGCATATGTACACGCCGATTCTTGGTTCCTCTCTCTCCGCCACGTCTCAGTCCTCCTTCACTCCTTGAGAAGAATTGACGCCTTCATAGCCGCGGCGCTAGCCTGCGCCACCGAGTCTGGAATGTCTTTCGGTCCCTCGGCAACACCCGCAATAAAGACGCCCTCAACATTGGTTGTCACAGGGTCGATTTTCGGATTGGCGGTCACGAAGAAGTTGTCGTCTCCAATCTTGAGCGGCAGGATTTTCTCAAAATCGTTTGTCGCGGCGGGAACAAGACCCGTTGACAAGACAACCATGTCAACCTCGTCTTCTAGAAGTTCGCCTGACTCGATGTTTTCAGCGCGGATGAAGAGGTTGTTGTTCGCGGGGTTCTCCAACACTTCGGCTACTCTTCCCTTGACGTATTTGACGCCGAACTCGCTCTTGGCTCTCTGATAGAACTCTTCAAACGCCTTGCCGAAGGCTCGAATGTCCATGTAGTAGATGGTTACATCGACGCCTGGAACGTGCTCCTTCACCAGCTCCGCCTCTTTCGTGGCGTACATGCAGCACACTCTTGAGCAGTAGGGGTTTCCAGACTTCTCGTCTCTCGAGCCAACGCACTGGATAAACGCAACCTTCTTCGGTATTTTTCCATCAGACGGTCTGACCACATGCCCTCCGGTTGGTCCAGAGGCGCTCAAGATTCTCTCTAAGGCGAGACCAGTAATCACGTTGTCGTAGAGCCCGAAACCGTATTCCTCCTTCTTTGCGGCGTCGAAGAGGTTGAAGCCTGTAGTGACAATGATGGCTCCGACCTCGATTTCCAACTCTTCGGGCTGCTGTTGAAAGTCGATGGCTCCTGCCAAACACACGTTCTGGCACAGCTCACACTCGAGGCAGTTTTCCCTATCAACTGTGTATATAAGGGGAACAGCCTGCGGAAAAGGAACGTAAACGGCGTTTCTGACGCCCATTCTCTCGTCGAAATCGTTGGGAATCTCCACAGGGCAGAGCTGAGCGCACGCTCCGCAACCAGTGCACTTCTTCTCGTCAACGTATCTCGGCTTTTTGAGAATCTTAACCCTGAAGTTATTTCCTTCGCGGCGAACCTCTTTCACGTCAGAATAAGTGAGCAACTTTATGTTCGGGTGCCTCCCAGCGTCAACCATCTTAGGCGTCATGATGCAGGCTGCGCAGTCAAGCGTCGGAAACGTCTTGTCCAACTGCGCCATTCTGCCCCCGATGCTGGGGTTCCTCTCAACAACGTAAACCGTGAAGCCCTGATCCGCCAAGTCGAGGGCGGCCTGAATCCCTGCTATGCCAGCGCCTATGACTAATCCAGCCTTAGTCATGTCGACACAGCCTCCTTGAACTCCTTTCTTAGAGGACTTGGTCCGAGTTTTCTGACCTCCTCAATCATCTCTTTGACGACTCTGGCGAATTTTCCACCCTCTGAGGCGGAAACCCATTCAAGGCGGAGTCTTCGAGGGTCTATTCCGACCTGCGCCAGAACCTCTTTCAGGAACTTTACTCTCTTTTCGCACGCGTAGTTTCCAGTGATGTAGTGGCAGTCGCCCGGGTGACATCCAGTGACGAGAACTCCGTCTATGCCCTGTTTGAAAGCCTCTAAGACATGGAGTGGGTCGACTCTACCGCTGCACATGGTGCGGATAATCCTTATGTTGGTTGGATAGGAGAGTCGGCTTACACCAGCCAAGTCTGCGCCGGCGTAGCTGCACCAGTTGCACAAGAAACCGAGGATGCGAGGCTCAAACTGCTCCGTCATCTCTACTTTCCTCCTTCTGCAGCGGGAGTTGTTGGCGGTCTAGGTGCTTCCAACAAGAAGGCTGTTTTGACCTCGGCCATTATCTGGTCGTCCGTGAAGTGTCGCATTGTTATGGCTCGGCGTAGGCAGGCGGCGGCGCAGACACCGCAGCCCTTGCACAGGGCTTCTATCACCGTTGATTTTCCTTCCTCGATCCTGTGTGCCCCGAAGGGACAGAGCTTCTCGCACATTCGGCAGCCGACGCATCGGTCTCTGTCCACGACCGCCGTTATGGCTTCGGTTCTCACCTTTCTGGTCGCCATTGGACCCGCTGCTCTAGACGAAACCGCGTAAGCCTGCGATATGCTCTCTCCGATGTCCTTTGGACCGTGAGCCGTGCCGCAGACGTATATGCCGTCTGTTGCGAAGTCGACTGGTCGAAGTTTGACGTGCGCCTCTAGGAAGAATTCGTCTTGTCCCAGCGGAACCTTGAGAATCTTCGAGAGTTCTTTTGCGCTTTCGTGCTGTATGAGGGGTGTGGAGAGCACAACTAGGTCGCAGTCGAGCTCTCTCTTTTCGCCTAAGAGCGCGTGGTAGACGGTCACTCGGAGCCTGTTGTCTGGAAGCTGTGTGACTTCGGGCGGGTTCTCTTTGGTGTAGTTTATGAACTTGACGCCTGCTTCGCGAGCCTTCCTGTGGTGTTCCTCGTAGTCCTTTCCGTACGTCTGCATGTCCTGATAAATGATGTAGACCTCGGAGTCTGGATACCACTCTTTTATGACCATGGCGTTCTTGACGGCTACCATGCAGCAGATTCTTGAGCAGTAGGCTCTGGGCGGCTTCTCCTCTCTAGCTCCGACGCACTGAATCATGGCAACCCTCTGCGGTTTGAAGAACCTGTCCACAGCCGACTTTCCGCCTTGGAGAATCTTCTCAAGATCCACTTGTGTGAGGACCCTGTCATACGTGTCGTAACCGTACAAGCCGACAGGCTTGAACTCAACAGCACCCGTCGCAATGATAACGGTGCCAGCCTTGAACTTGTTCTCCTCGCCATTTCTGAGAGCGGTGACTTCGAAGTTGCCGATGTAGCCGTCGACACTCTTTATGTTGGTAGATGTCAGAACGTTGATGTTCTTGTGGCTCATAACAGCGTTTATGGAAGCCTCCAGAATCTTCGATGCGTCTTCATCCGTTGGATACAGCCTGTAAATTTTTCTGAGCATGCCGCCGAGTTCGGGCTCTCTCTCCACAAGGTAAACCTTGAATCCCTGATTTGCAAGGCACAAGGCAGATGTGATGCCCGAAATGCCGCCTCCCACAACCAAGGCTGTTGGGTCAACAGGAACCTCGGCTTCCTCTTGCGGTTTGAGGAATGAAGCCCTCGCCACCGCCATTCGGACTATGTCCTTGGCTTTCTCGGTCGCCTTCTCAGGTTCACGCATGTGAACCCACGAACAGTGTTCTCGAATGTTTGCTAACTCGAACAGGTATGGGTTTACGCCAGCGTCGACGCACGCTCCACGGAACAGTGGCTCGTGCGTTCTCGGCGTGCAGGAAGCAACCACAACTCGGTTTAGGTTGTGCTCTTTTATGGCTGCCTTAATCGAACCTATCCCCTCAGCCGAGCACGTGTAGATGTTGTCCTCAGCGTACGCGACACTTGGCAACGTTTGGGCGTACTTGACAACCTGAGGGACGTTGACCACGCCGCCTATGTTGATGCCGCAGTGACAGATGAAAACGCCCACTCTAGGCTTTTCTTCTTGCTGAGCCATAGTCAGGTTCCTCCTGTGCGCTGTAACTGTGCCAATGCCAACGCTTCAGCCGCTCTAGCAGCCGCGGCGCTTGCCTGCGCAACCGAGTCCGGGATGTCCTTCGGAGATTGGCAGTACCCGCACACGTAGATTCCTGGAACCGTGGAATCTACTGGAGCGAATAGTGGATGAGTCACTTTGAAGAAGCCGCACTCGTCGAGTTGGACACCAGTAATCTCAGCTAGTTTTTTGTTGGTTCCTCGTGGAACTAGAGCCGGGCACAAGACGACTAGGTCCACGTCGCTGAGCGATTTTATCTCCCTCGTGAGCGTGTCGTCGTACCATATGGTTAGGCTCTTTGTCCTAGAGTCTTCTCTGATCTCGCCGGGTCGACTTCTTATGTATTTTACTCCCCACTCGTCTCTTGCTCGGTTGACGAATTCTTGGAAGCCCTTTCCGAAGGCTCTCAGTTCGTTGTAGAAAATGTAGACTTGAACGTCGGGAGCGTGCTCTCTAATTATGAGAGCCTCTTTCGTGGCGTACATACAGCATACGCTGGAACAGAACGGAGTGCCGAACTTCAAACCTCTGGAGCCGACGCACTGAATGAAGGCTATCCTCTTAGGTATACCGCCATCTGCTGGTCTCATAAGGTGTCCTCCAACAGGACCAGACGCGCACACCCAACGCTCAAACTCCAGCGCGGTTAAGACGTTTCTATACCTCTTGTAACCGTATTCAACTATCTCCGACGGGTCATATTGATTGAAGCCCGTGGCGATGATTATCGCGCCCACGTTCAAGTCAATGTCTTGTGGTTGTTGTTGGAAGTCAACCGCTCCTGCCCTGCAAACCTTGGTGCAGAGTTTGCAGTCGATGCAGTTTTCTTTGTCCACTGTCATACATCTGGGCACGGCTTGGGGCATCGGCATGTAGATTGCCTTTCGCATGCCTAACGCCATGTCGAACTCGTTGGGAACCTCGATGGGGCAGTGTTCGGCGCAGACGCCGCAGCCCGTGCATTTCGTCTCGTCGACGCATCTGGGCTTTTGGAGAATCTTCACGTGGAAATCGCCGACTGATCCCTTGACCTCTTTGAGTTCGCAGTACGTGAGCAGTTTTATGTTTGGGTGGCGGTAGCACTCCATCATCTTGGGCGCTAATATGCAGATGGAGCAGTCCATGGTTGGAAACGTCTTGTCTAATTGAGCCATCCTTCCTCCGATAGTAGGCGTCTCTTCCAGGACGTAGACCTGAAACCCTCGTGCAGCGAGGTCTAGTGAAGCTTGTATTCCGGCGATTCCGCCGCCTATGACCAAGACTGTGGTTTTCTCGCTCATTTCTCGACCACCTCCACCGTGTTTGGCGCTGGTGTCAGGTTCAAGGCTCTCGCCACAAGCACGGATAGGTCGCACGTTTCTATGGCTACTTCCTCTCTTTTCACGGGGAGTTTTTCGCTCAGGGCGCAGTTTAGGTGAATCTGGCACTTCGGACACGCTGTCACTAGCAAGTCGGCTGTTGTATCTTTAGCCTCCGCTAACCGTTCCATCTGCATCTGTTTTGAGTGTCTGCCGCACCCCATCCACGCGCTGACGCCGCAGCAGAGGGCGTTCTCTCTGTTTCTCTCCATCTCCACGAGTTCCACGCCTGGAATGCTTGTTATAACCTTGCGAGGAGAATCGTAGACGCCCATGTGCCTGCCGAGCCTACACGGGTCCTGATAAGAAACCTTCGTCGCGAGTTTTCCGTTGAACTTGATTTTGCCGTCGTTAATCAGGCTCGTTAGAAACTCTGAGGCGTGCAATACCTCAAACTTGGGCTCGCCAAACAGTTCAGCGTAGTCTATTTTGAGGGTTCGGTAGCATTCGGGACAGCTTGTCACAACCGTGGACACACGACTCTTCTTTATGGCAGTCATGTTCATCTCGGCTAACCTTTCGAAGCTCTCCATGTCTCCAGCGAACGATAGGTCGTGACCACAACACCTTTCATTTTCCAACAAAACGGGCTTTATTCCAGCGGCATTTAGAATCCTCAGCATGCTCTGAGCGATCTCAATGTGCTTCACACCGATGTCATCGAAGACAACGTTGAAGTAGGGTAGGCAACCAACGAAGTACAAAACGTCCCCAGTCTTGGCAATTTCTGATTCTCTCGGAATCCAGTCTAGGCGATCCTGTTTGGTCTGAGGATTTGCCATTAATCGTGAAAGGGAATACAGAACGCCTTCGTGGGAGCAGTTGCCAAAAATGCCGTTGGACGCTGCTTTTGCTCTACATGTTCGAATCAGTTCGTCGTATTCGATGTCTAGGGGGCATCTCTGGCGGCAGAGGTAGCACGTTAGGCATGACCACAACCCCTTATCCGTCAAGACTGCGTCTTCGAGTCCCATCAAGGCTTTCTCCACAGCCAATCGTGGAGAGTAAAGCGGGTCAAGCCTTGTTATCGGGCAACTGCTTGAGCACTTGCCGCATTCTTGGCAGTAGAGAGCCTTTGTTCGCTTCAAAATGTCGTGAATGGACTCGGTTGCGTTGTGCTGAATGGGCGCAACTTCGAGTTCTCTACCCAGCGGGTTGGGACCCTTGCTCCGCAACTTCTCGGTGAAGTCCTTGATGACCGACGCGAATTTCTCTCCTTCAGCCGCAGAAATCCATTCTAACCGCAGTCGGTCAGAGCCTATCCCGAGCAGGTCCAGAAGCCTCTTAGTCTTTTCAACCCTCTTCTCAGCGTGCTGATTCCCAGACCTGTAGTGGCAGTCGCCCGGATGGCAACCCGCGACCAGCACTCCGTCTGCACCGTTCTCAAAAGCGTTCAGTATGAAAACTGGCTCAACCCTGCCGCTGCACATCACTCGGATTATCCTGATGTTTGTTGGATAGGAGAGTCTGCTGGTGCCAGCTAGGTCGGCGCCGGCATAACCACACCAATTGCACAGAAAGCCAACGATTCTTGGTTCGTAAACTGACACCGGTCAAACTCTCCTAATAATTCTAAGCAGTAGCAGCCTCCACCATGGCGTTGATCTGCCTCTCGCTGAAGTGTTTCATTGTTATTGCGCCTGTTGGGCAGGTGACTGAGCACGTGCCGCAGCCCTTGCAAGAGATTTCATTCACCCGAGCGTTCACCACTTTGGGAGCAACCTCGACCAATTCGATGGCTTTGAATTCGCACACTTCCTCGCACCTGCCGCACCCTCGGCACAGGTCAGGGTTCACAACGGCTGTGATGGCTTCTGTTCTCATCTTCTTGTTAGCCATCAGAATTGCGGCTCTTGAGGCTGCCGCCTTCGCGGAAACTATGGACTCTGGGACATCTTTCGGCCCAGTGGCGGCTCCAGCCAAGTATATTCCGTCCATCTGCGTGTCAACTGGCCGAAGCTTCAGGTGAGCCTCCATTAGAAAACCGTCTGGACTCAAGGGTATCTTGAGTGTTCGTGCCAGGATTATGGAGTCTTTGTGAGGGATGAGCGGCGTCGACAGTACAACCCAGTCGCTGGTGAACTTGACCTCGTGACCTGCGAGCATGTCGTAAACCGAGACGAGCAGTTTATTATCGGGTGTTTCGGTGATTTCGGGTCCGGCTTCCTCAATAAACTTTATGAATTTGACCTCGAGGTCGCGAGCCTTGGAGTACAGGTCTTCATATTCCTTGTAAACGCGGAGGTCGCTGTAGAGTATGATGATGTCGGTTTTGGGTGACTGCTCCTTTATGAGTATGGCGTTTTTGATGGCGTTCATGCAGCAGATTCTGGAGCAGTATGGCCAGCCCTCCTCCTTCCTCGCCTTCAGAATCTTTCTGAGCAGGCGAGAGGTGTCAGACATGGTGAAGGCTTCGAGTTCGTAAGCTCGGATTTCTCCCTTTCTAGAGCCCACACACTGTATCATAACCACTCTTTCGGGATTTTCAATAGCGCCCTTGTTTAGCAGCTGGTCCATCTCAAGCTGTGTGACAACCTTGTCATAAACCCCATACTGGTAAAGTCCCTCGGGCGGTCGGTAGTTCAAGGCGCCACACGCCACGATAATCGTGCCCACTTCGAATTCGATTTTTTCCTCGTTCTTAGACGCCGTGACCTGAAAGTTTCCAACGTAACCCTTGACATCCGTTATGGTTGTTGAAGTCAAAATCTGAACGTTCTTGTGAGTCTTCACCGCCTCAAGGGCTGGGTTCAGAATCTCCGACGAGTCCTGCATGGTTGGATACAGTTTGTGAAGCCTTCGGAGGTTTCCGCCGAGTTCGGGCTCCTTCTCAATCAAATAAACCTTGAAGCCTTGGTCTGCGAGGCTCAGCGCTGCGGTCATTCCGGCTATGCCAGCGCCGATTACGAGGCTTGAGTCCTTTATGTCTATCTCGGGCTCTTCCTGCGGCTGCAGCCAAGTCGCCCTCGCAACAGCCATCCTCACGATGTCCCTAGCCTTCTCTGTAGCCCTCTCTGGCTCGTGTGAGTGAACCCAGCTGCACTGCTCACGGATGTTCGCCATCTCAAAAAGGTACTTGTTCAATCCAGCTTCTAGGCAGGCTGACCTGAAAAGCGGCTCATGCGTTCTGGGAGTGCATGAAGCCACAATGACTCTGTTGAGACCATGCTTCTTTATTTTTTCTTTTATAGAGGCTAACCCAGCCTCCGAACATGTGTAAATGTTGTCTTCGCTGTAGACGACGTTCGGTAATGTTTTAGCATATTCTACAACCGCAGGGACATTGACCACGCCGCCTATGTTGACCCCGCAGTGGCAGATGAAAACGCCGATTCTGGGCTCTTCCCCCTCTTTCCACAATAGAGGCTTAGGGACGGAAGGTCTAGGTAGGGGTCGGGGAGGCTCTGAAACCGGCCTCTTCTCAGCGCGTCTTCTAGGCTTCGCAGCTCGTCTTCGCACACGCTGACCGGTCTTGGGCATGGATTTTTCACCTTGGTTTGAACGGGTTTGGACCTACCTTCTTGAGTTGTTCTGTCATTTCGCGGACGACTCTGGCGAATTTTTCTCCCTCGCCGCTGGAGACCCACTCTAGGCGTAGGCGTTCGGTTTCGATGCCCATGTCCTCCATCATCACTTGCAAGGCCTCGAAGCGGCGCTCTGTCTTCACGTTCCCGTCGGTGTAGTGGCAGTCGCCTGGGTGGCACCCGGCTATGAGCACGCCGTCTACGCCCTTTGAGAGGGCGTCCATCACCTGGGCTGGATGGACCATGCCTGAGCACATGACCCGTATTATCCTTATGTTGGGTGGGTAGGAAATTCGAGCTGTTCCAGCCAGGTCGGCGCCTGCGTAGGCGCACCAGTTGCAGCAGAAGGCCAGAATTAGAGGCTCGAATTCCGACTCGGCTTCTCCCACCGCAGCTCTCACCTCTATTAGACTGCCCTTAGGGGGTTTGGACCTAGCTGCTTGATTCTCTGCGTTGTGTCTCGAATCAAGGCTGCAAACTTCTCGCCTTCACCAGCTGAAATCCATTCAAGTCTGAGCCTCTCGGGTTCGATTCCTAAATGACCAAGCGCCTCTTTCAAGAATGCGAATCTTCTCTCCATCATGTAGTTTCCTTGAACATAATGGCAGTCGCCCGGGTGACACCCCGTTATGAGAACGCCGTCTGCGCCCCACCTGAAGGCGGAGAGAACAAACGTTGGGTCTATTCTTCCGCTGCACATCACCCTAATAATTCTCACGTTCGTCGGGTATTCAAAGCGGCTCGTCCCAGCCAAGTCAGCGCCTGCGTAGGAGCACCAGTTGCAGCAGAAAGCCAAGATGACGGGTTCGAATTCTGCTTCCACTCTGGCTCCTTCCATCTACGGTTCCTCCATTAACGCCGCCTTAACTTGCGCAAGAACCTGCTCGTCAGTAAAGTGCTGCATGGTTATCGCCCTCCTAGGGCACTCAGCGGCGCATGCGCCGCATCCTCGGCAGAGAGCGGCGATTGTGTGGGACTTTGCCTCTTCGAGGTAGTGGGCGCCGTATGTGCAGATTTCCTCGCAGAGGCCGCAGCCGATGCATTGCTCCTCGTCTACGACTGAGGTCAGTGCTTCTGTTCTCATTTTCTTGTTAGCCATGAGCGTGGCGGCTCGTGCAGCCGCAGCCTTTGCCGAGATTATTGATTCAGGGACGTCTTTGGGTCCAGACGACACGCCTGCGAGAAATATTCCGTCCATCTGCGTGTCAACTGGCCGAAGCTTCAGGTGAGCCTCCATTAGGAAGCCGTCTGGGCTTATTGGGATTTTGAGCATTCTCGCCAGAATGACTTCCTCTTTGTGTGGGATTAATGGCGTTGACAACACAACCCAGTCGCATGGTAGCGTCATCTCTCGACCTGACAGAGCGTCGTACGCAGTTACTGTTAGTTTGCCCTCTGGTCCTTGTATTATCTCCGGTGTCACTTCTTCGATGTGCTTCACGAATTTCACCTGGTTCTCTCGTGCCATTGAGTAGAAGTCTTCGTATTCCTTGTAGACTCTGACGTCTCCGTACAGGATTATGACGTCTGTTTGGGGGAACCTCTCCTTGATGAGTATGCTGTTTTTGATGGCGTTCATGCAACAAATCTTTGAGCAGTAGGGCCAGCCCTCTTCCTTCTTGGCTTTGAGAATCTTCGCCAACAGGCGTGCCGTGTCGGACTTTGGAAAACCAGCGAGGTCTAGGGCGCGTATTTCTCCCTTTCTGGCTCCGACGCACTGTATCATGACAACCCTTTCGGGTGGCTTCTCGATCTTTCCGTTTCTCAGCAGCTCGTCCATTTCTAACTGTGTGACAATGTTTGAATAAACGCCGTATTGGTAGAGTCCTTTGGGCGGGGTGTAGTTCATTGCGCCGCAGGCGACGATTATTGTTCCGACCTCGATTTCTCTCTTTTCCTCGTTCTTCGCGAGTGCGACTTTGAAGTTTCCGACGTAACCCTTGACCTCTGACACCGTGGTCGAAGTCAACGTTTCAATGTTCTTGTTTTGGCTCACCGCTTTTATGGTGGGCTCTAGGATTTCGATTGTGTCTTGCATGGTCGGATACAGCTTGTGCAGTCTCAGAAGGTTTCCGCCCAGTTGTGGCTCCTTCTCGACCAAGTAGACCTTGAAGCCTTGGTCCGCAAGGGTGAGCGCGGTTGTCATGCCAGCGATGCCTCCGCCGATGACTAGGGCTGTGTCTTTAATCTCAAGTTCAGGCTCTTCTTGAGGGTTCAGCCATCTTGCCCTCGCCACAGCCATCCTGACTATGTCTCTAGCCTTCTTCGTTGCCCTCTCTGGCTGATGAGCATGAACCCAGCTGCACTGCTCGCGGATGTTCGCCATCTCAAACAAGTAGTGGTTCAGCCCAGCCTCTCTGCAGGCTGACCTGAACAATGGTTCGTGTGTTCTTGGCGTGCATGAAGCTACAATCACTTTGTTGAGGCTGTGTTTCTTTATGGCTTCTTTGATTGAGGCTAGTCCTGCCTCAGAACATGTGTAAATGTTGTCTTCGCTATGAGCAACGTTTGGGAGGGTCTTCACGTACTTAACGACTTCTGGAACGTTCACCACTCCGCCTATGTTGACGCCGCAGTGGCAGATGAACACTCCAATCCGTGGCTCTTCTCCCATGCTACACTCTCTCCAAGACCTCAGCCACTCTAGCCGCCGTCGCGCTTCCCTGCATTATAGAGTCTGGAATATCGCCCGTTTTTGGTCCCAAACAGTAGCCGCAAGCGAAAATTCCTGAGACAGTTGTATCCACAGGGTTAGTTAGAACGTTTGACGCCTTGAAAAATCCGTAGTCGTCAACCTCTATACCAAAGACCTTGGCTAACTCTCTGGCGTCGGTTCGTGGCAGAAGAGCTGGGCAGAGCACTACTAAATCAAACGTTACGTTCTCTATTCTTCCAGCCACGGTGTCCTCGTACCAAACAGTGAGGTCTTTTGTCAGAGGGTTCTCCATGATTTCGCCGGGGCTGCTACGTATGAACCGCACGCCGTATTCGCTCTTGGCTCGGTTGACGAATACCTGAAAACCCTTTCCAAACGCTCGAAGGTCAATGTAGAATATACTGACGGTCGTGTTGGGTTCGTGCTCCTTGATGAGAACAGCGTCCTTAACCGAGTACTTGCAGCAGATGCTGGAGCAATAGGTGGTTCCTAATCGCCTGTCCCTGGACCCAACACACTGTACGAACGCAATTTTCCTCGGTATTCTCCCATCAGAAGGCCTAATCAAATGTCCACCTGTCGGGCCTGAGGCGCAGAGCAGCCGCTCCAACTCCAGAGCCGTGATAACGTTCCTGTAGCGTCCATAACCGTAGGTTGGAATCTGAGAAGGGTCGAATAGGTCAAAGCCGATTGATAGAATAATTGCGCCAACGTCTAACTCAACCTCTTGGGGCTGCTGTTTGAGGTCAACCGCGCCGGCTTGACACATTTTCTGGCAAAGCCCGCACTCGATGCAGTTTACTTTGTCAACTGTCATGGCTCTGGGCACCGCCTGTGGAAACGGCATGTAGATTGCCTTGCGCATCCCGAGTTGCTCGTCGAATTCGTTGGGCACCTCAACGGGACAGTGGTCTGCGCATATGCCGCAGCCCGTGCATTTTGTCTCGTCGACGAATCTGGGTTTTCTGAGAACCGTGACCACAAAGTTTCCTGCTGAGCCTTTGACTCCCTTTACTTCGGAGTATGTTAGCAGTTGAACGTTTGGGTGATGGGAGCAGTCTATCATTTTTGGCGCCAAGATACACATGGAGCAGTCCATTGTTGGAAACGTCTTGTCCAGCTGAGCCATTCTGCCGCCTATGCTCGGCGACTTCTCCACCAGATACACCTTGTATCCTCTGCTCGCTAGGTCCAATGAAGCCTGTATGCCGGATATTCCGCCGCCTACGACCAGAACCGCCTTTTCTTCCATTTTTCTCTCCTCCTACAACCTGTCTTTTAACAGTTCAGTTATCGGGATTCTGTGCGCCTTGACCTCCCAGTCATCGAGTTTCATTCCCATTCCCATCCTGAGAAGCTCAATGAAGTGTATGACGGGCAGATTGTATTCCTCGTTGAAGTGCCTCTTAACCTCCAACTGACCCAAATCGAGCTGCAAGAAACAGAAGGGGCAAACCGTGACCACGGCTTGCACCTCGGCGTTTTTGAGGGCGATTAGTTTCTCCCTCGAAACCTGTCTGGCTAGGTCGTCGTTTATGTCTCTTAGGGGTCCTCCGCAACACATCTCTTTGCGCTCGTAAGGAACAGATTCCACACCCGTGGCTTGGACAAGCGCGTCTAACTCGTTGAAACCCCTCAAAACTTCAAAGTGTATGCGTTTAGGCTTGGTCAGGTGGCATCCGGGTTGCGTTCCAACACGCAATCCGCTGATAGGTTCTTTGATGGCGCCTTTGACCTTGTCGACTCCTACGTCTCCGGAGAGCACGTCGACGAGGTTTTTGACATCAATCTTCCCCTTGTACTCCTTGCCTACCTCTGAGAGTATCTGGTTGACTTGGTCTCTGAGTGCGGGGTTTCTCTTCAGAATGTTGTTCACCATCAACAACGATTCGTAACAATCGTTGCAGAGAGTCATGATGTCAAGACCCATCTCTTCGGCTAGGCAGAGGTTGCGAGCTGCGAGCGCCATCCAACTTGCGTGGTCAACCGATTGGATGCTGAACGGGGCGCAGCAGTTTGCTCCCTTCATGTCAACCAGTTCTACTCCTAACTCTGGCAGAACCTTTCTGACTGAGACCTCGTAACTGAGTTCTCTGGCGGGTATGAGGCATCCCAAGAAAAAGGCGTACTTCATCTTTCTCACCATCCTATGTAGACTTTACTATTTTCTCCATCCCCGTTCTCCTCAGAATTTTTTGGACCTCTTCTAACCCCTCTGTGGTGATTTTGCTCAAGCCGAGGCTTTCTCTCCTGTCCAAGGCTGTTCGCACCGGATTTATGACGCGTGTTGTTTCGTAGAGACTCTTTGCTTGGGCAGCAACGCCAGCTGGTGTGTTGCCTTGCTTCACGGCGAGGTTTCTGATGGCGAACATCACTTCGCCGACATCACCGCCTTGAGGGCATCTGTCTAGGCACGTGAAACAGGATAGGCAGTACCATGGCAGCTGAGTTGGTAGAACCTCTTTCTTGAAGCCCAGTATGACCATCTCCATCAGACGCCTAGGGTTGTGTTCACCTGTTAGCCTTGCAACAGGACAGCTGCTTGAACACCTTCCGCACTGGATGCAAAGAAGGATGCCTTTGCCCCTCGGGGTGTTCGCTATCTCTCCCATAAAACCTAGGTCAAGTTCGCTCAAAGCGACTCTCTCCTAATCTTTTCCACGGTCAGAAAAGTGCACATGTTCAAAGAGCCTAATATATTTTTAGCCCTTCATACTTCAAATTTAGCGCAAAAGGAAAAACACAACATCATTTTTAGCCATTTCTCTGATAAGATTTTCCCATGTTTGAGCTTTCATGCGTGAACTATTTCCAGACACAAGACAAGGCTCAATTTCATACGTCAGGTTTCAGAAATCTGTACCGAGCATATTTTGCTTGGTTTTTCGAGGGCTATGTTTATGGCTAAGACTGCTATGCCTGCGCCGTTGTCTGCGATTCTGGCCAACTCTAAGAAAACGGTCCTCAGAATAGGGGATTCTGGGAGCTCCTTCATCAGTCTTTCATGCTCGTTTCTGATAACTTTGGTTATCTCTAAAACGTTGTTGGCGACTTCGATGTCTCCGCTGAAGACACAGTCCACAGCCTTCACAAAAACGTTCTGAGCCAGCTCACCCAGATTGATCACCTTGCTCATCACCTCTCTGCCTATCTTCTCTCTTCCACGAGTTTTGAGCTCGATTGCCCTTCTGGCGATGTTTTGGGCGTGGTCTGCGATTAATTCGAGGTGCCTTGCGATGAGCACGTAATACACGATTTGCGATGGCTCTTCCAAGCCTATCTTGTCAGCGACGGTGCTGTCTCGCTGAGCTGAGCGGAGCAGTCGTATGGCAAGCCAATACATCATGTCGGCTTCGTCTTCTCGACGAATGGCGTCTTCAGCCAATTGGGGCTCCTCCGTGAACGCTTGCATCGCTTCTAGGTTGATGGTTGAAGCGATCACCGAGAGCCTACGGATGAGCATGTCTATCTTGAACCTCGTTGGATCTATCGAGCATTGAAGGTCGATTCGTTGGGGTGTCTCTTGTACTATGCCAAGTCCCATGAGTCTGCGTGAGATATTGCGCACTTCGTCGAGGTGCATTCCACTTATGCGAGTCGAAGAGACTACGCTGAAGGCGTCGCGTCCAAGCGTGTAGTTTCCCACTATGAGTCTCTCCAGCATTCCTGGTTCACTGCACAGGTCTGAGTTTATGATGTACTCTTCAGCCTGTGTTCTGCGTTCCACCGTGCTACTTGGGATTAGCTTTAGAGTTCCGTCTTTTTCTTGGAAGATCATGACGAGGTCGCCTTGCTTGAGCCCTGTGTTTTTAACCCATTCTTTGGGCAGGGATACGCTATACGTGGAGTAACCGACGCGTTGGATTTTGCGGCTTTCCATTCCGAGTTCACCTATTTACTTGTAAGTAGTTCTATGATAATTATAAGCGAAGTATATATATGTTATGTTTGCATTAAGCCTAACATAAGGAATAAACCCTCAAGAGGAATAGAGATGCCTGAATGGGCAACCATAAGCATTCGAGAAGAACTGATTGAGGAAATCAGAAAACTCCTCAAAAGAACGGGGCTCTACAGAAGCGTTTCCGAGTTTGTAGCAGAATCAATCAGGCTACGTTTAGAAGAGCTCGCCCGAAAGGGAGAGGCAGCACCACAATTAGTTGCAGAGGCGCCCCCAACTTCCTCTGCACCACTTACGCCTGTCTCTTTGGCGACACCTGAAATAGCACAGGACACGAGAGGCTACATAAATGTTCAGTTGCAACGGTCAGAGCAGATTTGGTGGGTTCTGGTCAGACTTTTCGGAGACCTAGTTCGAAAAGATGTCAAGGTGGACGCGCAATTCGCACGTGAGCTGCGAAACTGCCGAACCTTGATAAATTTTGTTCGCTCTCACATATGTCCTGAATGTGACATAGAGTTGGCAAACGAGAGACTGCCCGATCTTCAGCACAGTCTTGAGAAGGTCAAACGCGACCTCATCGCATCAGCCATCTGCGTATGTGACGATTACGCCAAGGATTGGATAAGCGAAATCGACAGGGCCGAAAGAGGTGAGCTTCGAGAGATTCCCACCGTCCCACCCAGATTCGTTCCTGGCTTGCCGAGAAACAGCAGTATCGGATGGACTAGAATAACATTGTCGAAGCCAGTTGCAAAGGAGAGGGTGGAAGAGATATCGAGAATGCTTGGCGTAATGGTGAAGCCCGAGAACAGTCTGCACTTTGTCGTGCGCGGGGAGAAAAAATCGGTGAAGAGAGCCGTTGAGATGCTTTATCAGCTTCAAGCAAGGTGAGAACCAGCAAGTCTTCAAAAGGAGGGCGAAGAATTGAGTGGCAAGGTCGGAGCAACGCTTGTTGTGGGCGGCGGAATCGCTGGAATACAGGCGTCGCTCGATTTGGCAGACGCTGGGTTCAAGGTTTACCTGCTGGATGAATCGTCGAGCATCGGAGGAACCATGGCTCAGCTGGACAAGACCTTCCCGACAAACGACTGCTCCATGTGCATACTAGCCCCAAAACTCGTAGGCGCTGGGAGACACCCAAACATCCAACTGATCACGAACGCAAAGCTAGAAGAAGTCAGCGGAGAGGCGGGGAATTTCAAAGTCAAGATAGTGAAGAGACCCAGATACGTAAATGAGGAAAAGTGCAACGGCTGCGGCATCTGCGCCCAATACTGTCCCGTTGAGGTTCCCAACGAATTCGACGAGAGAATGGGCACACGAAGGGCTATACACGTTCCATTTCCTCAGGCTGTTCCTTTGAAGTACGCAATCGACGAAGAGAACTGTCTGAAATGCGAGTTGTGCATGAACGTGTGTAAGGCTGGAGCCGTCGACTTCAACCAGAAGCCTGAGGGCCTGAACCTTGACGTTGGAGCCATCATCCTCGCGCCTGGTTTTGAGGAGTTTGACCCTCGCTTAAAGAGCATGTATGGCTACGGGCGATACACTAATGTTGTTTCTAGCATTGAGTTTGAACGGATTTTGAGCGCGTCTGGACCATACGGCGGAAGAATCGTGCGCCCCTCGGATGGAGCCATTCCGTGGAGGATAGCTTTTGTTCAGTGTGTGGGCTCCCGTGACGCCTTGGTTGGAAACAACTACTGCTCCTCCGCATGTTGCATGTACGCCATAAAAGAGTCGGTTATTGCCATGGAGCACACCCCCGGCGTTCACTGCACAATATTTTTTATGGACATGCGCGCGTTCGGAAAAGAATTCGACGCATACTACAATCGGGCGGCGGAAGAGTACAAGGTCAGATTTGTACGGTCGAGAGTCTCGAGCGTGCACGAAATTCCCGAGACACAAAATCTGATAGTGCGACACGTGGAAGAAGAAACGCCCAAAGACGAGGAATTCGACCTCGTAGTATTATCGGTCGGGATGAGACCACCGAGACGCGCACAAGAACTTGCCAAAATTCTCGACGTAAGATTAAACAAGTACAACTTCTGCGCCACAGACGTGTTTTCGCCAGTGGAGACTTCTCATCCTGGAATATACGTCTGCGGCGCCTTCGCCTCTCCCAAAGACATCCCTGAAAGTGTGGCTCAAGCGAGCGGCGCAGCCGCCAAGGCTGGTGGCATAACAGCGTCCGAGAGAGGCAAACTCACCGTTGTGAAAGAGTATCCGCCTGAGAGAGACGTTTCTAGCGAGGAGCCTCGCATCGGCGTGTTCGTCTGTCACTGCGGCATAAACATAGGCGGCGTGGTGAGCGTTCCTGAAGTGGTTGAGTACGTTAAGAGGTTACCAAACGTTGTTTACGCTGAACACAATCTCTACACGTGTTCGCAGGATACGCAGAAGGGCATTCGAGAGAGAATTAAGGAGCACAATCTGAACCGTGTGGTCGTAGCCTCCTGCACACCAAGAACACACGAACCATTGTTTAGGGAAACAGTCCGCGAAGCAGGTCTCAACATCTATCTGTTCGAGATGGCAAACATACGAGACCAGTGCTCGTGGGTTCACATGCACGAGCCTAGAGAGGCAACAGAAAAGTCAAAGGACTTGGTGAGGGCTGCAGTCGCCAAGGCCCGCTTGCTAAAACCTCTACCAAAACCCATGATAAAGGTCGTTCCTGCGGGGCTGGTCATAGGTGGAGGTCTCTCAGGGATGGTTGCTTCATTAGAGTTGGCGAAGCAGGGCTTCGAGGTTCACCTGGTTGAGAAGGAGAAAGAACTCGGCGGATACGCTCGCAAAATCCATTATCTGCTCGGGTCTGAGGACCCACAGGAAAGGCTGAAGTCGCTTGTTAGAGAAGTTATGGAGAACGACAAGATTCACGTTTACTTGAACTCGGAGATAAGCGACATAAAGGGCTACATCGGAAACTTCAAGACGATAATGAACAATAATGGCGAAAAGAAGGAGATTGAACACGGCGTCGTCGTAGTCGCCACCGGTGCGGTCGAGTACAAGCCAACCGAGTATCTGTATGGAACCGACGAGAGAGTGCTGACACAACACGAGTTAGAAGAGAAACTAGCCAAGGGCGGATTCGACGCAAAAACTGTCGTGATGATACAGTGCGTTGGTTCGAGAAACCATGAAAGACCCAACTGTTCGCGCATATGCTGCGGTCAGGCGGTCAAGAACGCCCTCAAGATAAAAGAGCTCAACCCCGACACCGACGTCTACGTCTTGTACAGGGACATGCGAACCTTCGGGTTCAGAGAGGACTACTACCGCGAAGCAGCCGACAAAGGAGTCATATTCATACGCTACGACGACGAGAACAAGCCCGAAGTTACAGGAGAAAACGGGAAAATCAGAGTCACGGCTTGGGAACCCGTTCTAGAGACATGGATTCCAATAGAACTCGACCTCCTCGTCTTGAGCGTGGCTACCATTCCAAACCCCGAAAACGAACGCTTAGCAGGGATGTTAAAGGTGCCGCTGACAAAGGACGGATTCTTCTTGGAGGCGCACATGAAACTCCGCCCGGTGGACTTCGCCACCGACGGCGTGTTTCTCTGCGGCATGGCTCACTCGCCCAAGTTTATCGACGAGAGCATCTCGCAAGCGTGCGCCGCCGCAGCCAGAGCAGCAACCGTGCTGTCGAAAACGGCTCTGGAAATGGAAGGGAGCATAGCTAGTGTCGATGAGGAATTATGCAGCGGATGCAAAATCTGTGTCTCAGTCTGCGCCTACAACGCCATCGAGATGAAAGAGAACGGTGAAAAGCCAGTCGCAAAGGTTCTTGAGGCGTTGTGCAAGGGCTGCGGCGTGTGCGGTTCGTCCTGTCCTACAAAGGCAGTCACCATGGGACACTTCACAAACGAGCAGATTCTGGCGCAGGTGAGAGCGGCGTTAACGGAGGAAGTGAGACATGACTGAAGCAGAGTTTGAGCCAAAGATTGTAGGCTTTCTGTGCAACTGGTGCGCCTACGCAGGCGCCGACCTAGCGGGGGTCAGTAGGATGCAGTACCCTCCAAACGTGAGGGTCATTAGGGTGATGTGCAGCGGAAGAATAGACCCAGTTTTTGTGCTCCAGGCGTTCAAGGACGGCGCAGACGGTGTGCTGGTCGCTGGCTGCCACCTCCCTTCAGACTGCCATTATCTTTCAGGCAACTTCAAGGCGCAGAGGAGAATCTTCCTCTTGAAGAAGGTCTTAGAGCAGTTCGGCATCGAGCCCGAGAGACTCAGGTTGGAATGGGTCTCAGCCTCTGAAGGCGACAGGTTCGCCACTGTTATAAGGGAAATGGTAAATCAAGTGAAGAAACTGGGTCCAAGTCCACTAAAGAATGGAGGAAAGAGTCATGACTGAGAAATCGACGCTGAAGATTTCGGACATAGACATGCGATTCAAGAACGAAGTCAAGAAGATTCCAGGCGGAGAACGCATCATGATGTGCTTCCAGTGCGGCACGTGCACAGCGGACTGCCCCATCGCCAGATTCAGCGACTCCTACAGACCCAGAAAAATCCTGAGAATGGCGCAGTTGGGACTGAAAGATAGAGTTCTCTCAAGCGAGCAACTCTGGCTCTGCGCAGCTTGCTATACATGCGTCGACCACTGTCCCCAAGATGTGGAGATATCCAGCGTTATCAGAGCCCTCAGAAACATAGCCGTGCGAGAGGGATACATGCCGCCAGTTTTCAAAGAGCTGGCAGGCGCAATATTAGAAACTGGTCTCGCCTACAAGATTCCCGAGCTCAGGCTAAAGAGGCGGCAAGAGGTCGGGTTGCCTCCACTGCCGAAAGCCCGCGTGGAAAGCGTTTCCAAGCTGTTCAACCGAACGGGATTTTCAAAACTTGTGGAGAAAGGAGGAAACTCCAATGCCCGAGCTTAAGTATCTGCTGTTTCTCGGGTGCGCCATACCCTACAGAGTGGCGAGCTACGAAATCTCGGCTAGAAAGGTCGCCGCGAAACTCGGCGTAGAACTGGTTGAGATGCCCGACTACAACTGCTGCGGGCTCCCCTTAGACCCCGTGAGCCACGACATAATGCTCACACTCGCAGCGCGAAACATTTGTATAGCGGAGCAGCAAGGGCTAAATATCATGACCCTCTGTCCAGGATGCGCTGGCACGTTGCGGAAGGTGAACAAGATGCTCAGAGAAGACAAACACGAGAGGGAAAGGGTCAACGGCTACCTGAAAGAGGCCGGACTCGAGTTCAAGGGAACCATCGAAGTGAAACACCTGATGCAGGTTCTCGCCGAAGACGTCGGTCTCGAAAAGATTAAAGAAACCATCCAAAAACCACTAACTAACCTCAGCGTTGCAGAACACAACGGCTGCCACGTTGTGCGCCCACAGAAGCACATAGGCTTCGACGACCCAGAGAACCCCAAGATTCTCAAGAGCTTGATAGAGGTGACAGGTGCCAAGTGCCTAGACTATCTGGACGAGACCGAGTGCTGTGGCGCGCCTGTGATTGGCGTGAACGACAAGATTCCCCTCTCCCTAGCGAGAGACAAGCTCTCTCACATGAAGGCTGTTAACGCTCAAGCGGTCATAACAATCTGTCCGTTCTGCCACATGATGTTCGACACTAACCAGACCAGAATCGAGAGAATGTTCAACGAAACGTATGGCATGCCAGTTCTGCACTATCCTCAGCTGCTGGGCTTAGCCATGGGCTTCACTCCAGAAGAACTCGCCCTCAAAGAACTGAGGGTTGACGCTTCCAAGATGGTGAGTCTGATATGAGCAAGCAAAAACTGAAGTTCGCATTTTATTGGGCTGCGAGCTGTGGCGGCTGCGAGATAGCGGTTTTGGACACAGACGAGAAGATACTCGACGTCGTCGCCCTCGCGGACATTGTGTTTTGGCCCGTAGCCATGGACGTCAAGTACAAAGACGTTGAAGCCATGCCAGACAAGAGCATAGATGTCTGCTTCTTCAACGGCGCCGTGAGAAACGAGGAACAAGAGTACTTGGCGAAACTGCTGCGTCAAAAGGCGAAGGTCCTGGTGGCTTTCGGCTCGTGCGCCCATCAGGGTGGCATTCCAGGGCTAGCGAACATTGCCGACCGGAAAGAGATCTTTGAGACGGTGTATCTGAAGAGTCCTTCAACGGCTAATCCTAGAGGAGTGGTTCCGCAAACCTCGTTCAAGGTTCCGGAAGGAGAGTTAAGGCTCCCAGAGTTTTACGACACGGTCAGAGCATTGGACCAGGTTGTAGAAGTTGACTACTATCTGCCAGGTTGCCCACCAACACCAAAGAGAATTGCGGAAGCAGTTGGAGCCATCGCCAAGGGTTCACTGCCACCAAGGGGCTCGGTTTTGGGTCCAGAAAAATCTGTGTGCGACGAATGCCCACGAAAGAAAGAGGAGAAGAAAATCAGCAAGATATACCGCGTCTACGAGATTGTGCCCCAACCAGAAAAATGCTTGCTGGAACAGGGAATAATCTGTCTGGGTCCAGCCACTCGAGGCGGCTGCGAAGCTCAGTGCATCAGCGCTAACATGCCCTGCACCGGGTGTGGAGGACCGTGTCCCAAAACGATTGAGCAGGGAGCGGCGATGATAAGTGCTTTAGCCTCTATCATGGGGCTTGATGAAGAGAAAGAGAAGGAATTTAATCCCCAAAAACTCATCGAGCAAGTTAAGGACCCGCTGGGAACTTTTTACAGGTATTCACTACCCAGTTCGATTTTGCGTAGGAGAGTGAAAGAATGAAAGAGATAAAAATAGACCCTATCACAAGGCTTGAGGGTCACGGAAGAATCCACGTATTTCTAAACGAAGATGGAAATGTTGCGAACGCTTACTTGCAGATTCCTGAGCTGAGAGGCTTCGAGCGATTCTGTGTTGGGAGGAAGGCTGAGGACCTTCCCCTTATAACGCCTCGAATCTGCGGTGTCTGCCCCGTCGCCCATCACATGGCTTCGACCAAAGCTTTGGACGCTGCGTTTCATGTTGATCCGCCCTTGGCGGCTAAGAAACTGAGAGAACTGATGTACAGCGGCTACTATGTCTACGACCACACTCTGCACTTCTACTTTTTGGGCGCTCCAGACTTTGTTGTGGGTCCAGACGCGCCTGCAGCTGAGAGGAACATCTTGGGCGTAATAAATAAGGTCGGCTTGGACATAGCAAAAGAGGTGATTAAGCATCGGGCGTATGGGCAAAAGATAACAGCCATGATTGGTGGTAAAGCGACGCATCCTGTTTGTGGGTTGCCAGGCGGCATGTCGAAGCCAATTTCAGAGGAGGAGCGTCAGGAGATTGAGAGGATGGCTGAGTCCAGCGTCAAGTTTGCCCAGTTCAGTCTGCAGGTGTTTAACGATGTGGTTTTGAAGAACAAGAAGTACGTGGACCTCATTCTCAGCGACGCCTACAAGCTTCGAACCTACTATATGGGCACGGTTGACGAGAACAACAGGGTCAACTTTTACGACGGCAAGATTCGTGTGGTTACCCCAGAGGGCAAGGAGTTCGCCAAGTGGGCGCCCGCCGACTACTTGAACAACGTTGAGGAGCACGTGGAAGAGTGGACGTACGTGAAACTGCCCTACCTCAAGAAGGTGGGTTGGAAAGGGCTGGTTGACGGTGCAGAGAGTGGCATCTACAGGGTTGCACCGTTGGGGCGATTAAACGCTTCTGAAGGAATGGCTACGCCGCTGGCGCAGGAAGAGTACAAGCGCATGTACGAGACGTTGGGCGGCAAACCCGTTCACGCAACTCTTGCAACGCATTGGGCTCGATTGATCGAGCTCCTCTACGCGGCTGAGAGAACCTTGGAACTGAGTAGAGACAAGGACGTGACGAGCACGGAGCTTCGTAACAGGCCTGGTCAGCCCGGTGAAGGTGTGGGCGTGGTTGAGGCTCCGAGGGGAACTCTGATTCATCACTACGTGCTTGACGAGGAAGGCTTGGCTAAAAGGGTGAATCTGATAGTTGCCACGGTTAACAACGCTCCAGCCATCTGCATGTCGATACGTGACGCGGCTAAGGGCTTGATTAAGGGCGGGGTGGTCAACGACGGTTTGCTGAACATGGTTGAGATGGCGTTCAGAGCCTACGACCCCTGCTTCGGATGCGCCACACACTTCGCAGTTGGTCAAATGCCCATGGAAATAAACATCTACGACAAGAATAAAAACCTGCTAAAAACAGTAAAGAGATAGACTTTCCCTCTTTGAGTTATCTCACGTTGGTCTTTTTCGTATCTTGTAGATGTTAGAAGTGCTAACTCTGTGAGCTTGTCTTTGAGAGTATTTTTGGTTCTCTCCATTCTTCTCTAAGAATGCTGAATAGAAATGCGTCTTTCCATTCGCCTCT